>Ga0315331_10000605_pt1 | contig 25237 bp, 24 predicted proteins | sample M160m34915metaG_FD_203456 | JGI IMG/M metagenome (GOLD analysis project Ga0315331, IMG submission 203456) | Ammonia-oxidizing marine archaeal communities from Monterey Bay, California, United States - M1 60m 34915 | ecosystem: Environmental > Aquatic > Marine > Intertidal zone | place: USA...
TTTCAGCCTGCATGAACAGTGCATCCTGCTCCAGTGCTGTCCTTGGTGCTGCCTCCGCGGCACTGCCAAATAGCTCAGCTGCTTCCAAGAACGTATCAATCCGCTCGTCTTCTACTTTTGAGCCTGCGCTTCGGAACAGGCTGTCGGCTTCAATGTACAGTTCTTTCGCGCGGGCACTGTTTTCCTGCTCTCGACCGGTGACCATGTTCAAGACTTGCTTGGTCGTCTCCGTCACCTTCTCATTGATCGATTCGCTTTCCGGTTGGGCTGTCAGCGTTGGAGCCGTGGCCAGCTGTGATTCGGCAGATACCTGAGCGATCGGGTTGTTCGTCTCGTCGTCGGCTACCCGATCAGCTTGAGAGACGGGTGTTTGAGGCGAAGCATTCTCCGGTGTCGTCGCTCCTTTCGGGCCCAGCAACGAGCGACATCCTCCTGTCCAGCAGATACTGGCGGCCAAGATGCATAGACACAGCTGTTGGTGGCTGCGTTGTGGTCTGGTATTTCTAAAATCAATCCGTTGATTTTTTCGCATCATGCGTTCGTTTCCGTTCTCGTCACGGAGGGTAAAAATGGTTGCATGCGAGGTACGCTACCAACCACTGTTTGGATATATCGATTTAAAATGGCGCGTAGTTCGCCGTACAGGTCTGCCGGAACTTTTGTTGGCAGCTCTGCATCTGTTGATTGCAATCTCTTGATTTCGTCGATCACCCTGCCTCGCACAGAGATGGTCTGACGCTGTCTGCCGCGGCACTGATTGCAGACGATGCCACCGCTCGACAACGAAAATGCGATTCGGCTAGAACCGACAACCCCGCTTCCACAGTCGGTGCAGCGATCTGTGCCTGGGGAATGACCAAGCATCCTCAGGATTTGCGCATCAAAATAGGTCAATGAAGAAGCAACTTCTCCAATGCCATCAATTTGCTGCAAGGTTCGGATTGTCAGGTCGTACACGTTTGGATGGGGGTCATGGTCGTCCGTCAGCAGCCTCAACATCTCAGCGATGTAGTAGCCACCATAAACACGTTCGAGAGAGCGTTCGCCGCCGCGAAACCGCCTGTGAAGCTTCGCTTCAGTTAGCAGATCCAGCGAATCGGAACTCTTACGTAGAACGACTACACGACAAACGGCCAGTAGGTCAAGCGCGCCTTCGAAAGGACCTTTGGGGCGACGGGCCCCTTTTGCCATGGCTGAGACCCGCCCGAATTCACGAGTCAATAGCGTGACAATCAGGCTGGTCTCGCTGAATTCAATGGTTCTCAGCACAATTGCCGTCGATTGTTCAGCAGCCAAGTGAAGACTCGCGTGGGATTTTTGAAAAGCAGCCAAGCCGACCCAGCAGTGACTGCCATGGGTGATCAGCAGCGGCGGATTCTGCAGTCGTGATGGATCCTTGTGAGTAAATCACAATTCGCCCAAATCACCTAGGGAAGTTAAGAAATCGCTCATTTCTGCGGCAGCATGGGCATCGCCTTGATTTCTGGCTTCTTCAATCCCATTCCGAAGGCTCGTTCGAGCCTCGTCGATGCGATCAAGATCCACCAGCTGTTGTCCGGCCATGAAAAATGCGGGGACGCAGGCGGGTTGTTCTTTCATCAATTCGTCTAACTGAGCAAGGCTGCTTGCGTGATCACCCTCAGTTCGGAGTTCCATCGCAAGGCTGTACCGGAGGAACATATCGGTGGGATCCTCCTTGAGCATTGCCTCAATTTTTTCTCTTCGATTCATTTTGTAATTCCACAAATATTGTGTTTCACGTGATTTTGGCTCGGTTTCACGTACAGGAGCATCGTTGACGTGGGGTGCCCGATGAATGGTCTTCCGACGTCCAGTGCTAACAGCGGTAAATATACCATTCCGTACGCCCTTCTCTGGGCCGTGTGTGCCGGTTTGTGCTGTCGCCTGTGCTGTGGACGGAGAAATTAGCTGGTCGGAATCTGCTTGCTGATCGGATTTCTTTTTCGAATCTGCCTAATCGTCAAAATTTCGTCAACGGGAACAATAAGATCTGCCGATTCTCACCGATGAGACAATCCGATTCCGCATTCACCGCGAGATGTACGCATGGACCGCGTCAAACAAAGCAGGAAACGAATTCCTGCCAGCCTAGTGGCTTTTGCCATGGTTACCCTTCTCTCTTTTTGTCGAGCGGATGCTCCCGACTCCAAACCAGTGTTGGATAACGCGGGCATTCAACAGACCGCGGAGGATGCAGGCATCCAGCAGGCGGTGGGAGTGCTTGCTCCTCAGGAGAATGTGATCCAGCAAGTCGTTGGAAAACAATCAAAACCACGAAAGACACGCCCAGGACTGCTTCAAGTTTTGGCAGGTTCAAAGCCCAAGGGGGATGCGAATCACCAGCATGAGAATATGTCCAAGAGTGACTCAAAAGGGTTGCTTGATGTCTTATTCAGTAAGGATTCGAAATCGGTCGCGAAGAAAAGTAGTTCCGTTAAGGGAACCCAGAAATCGCGAACGACCGCCAGTCAGTCCAAACGTGGGAACTCGCGGAATGCAGGCTTCAGTCTCGCTAGTCCATTGATCTCGCTTGAACTTAGTAGTAAGAAGAGTCCAGCGAAGGCGAATAACAGCAGCAAGTCACCCAGCAGCAAGTCACCCAGCAGCAAGTCCTCGAGTACCAAGAGCACCGTTGCCAAGGCGACAAGCAAGTCAAAGTCGGACAGTGTCAATTGGGACGGTATCCCATACCACTCGGCGTCTGTCGTTGGTCAAGATTCGGAACCTCAGCCTATGCGAGACCCCACCGCTGCTGAAGTAGAAGCTGGTGGGATGAGGATCATCCGAGGTGGTTCGCGTACGATCGCGGCTCAAACTGCTTCAACACGAAAACCATCGGTTGCAGAGTCAGATGCATCCTCTGCAATCATGGCTGTGCCACAACCTCCTCGTGACATTCAGCCTCTTCCGGCTAACCGATATTTCTCCAATACTTCCAGTAGTCGGCGCAGCAATCGGCGGACACTGAAAACACTGCCGCAACAAAGCAACGAGACTTCTGCCAGTACCGCTTTGCCGCCGAAGAAGGTGGCCGCGGAGCCGAAAGTGAAAGAAAGTGTTGCCGCGACCGATGACCTCGTTCCGCGTGTGTCTCGAAAAACAGTCCAAAAGAGTACTGCCACCAATGCGAGTTCAGACGCAGCAGCAGCACCAAAAACTGCCCGCAAGGTTGATTCCAGGGACTTGGTGAAAGGTGCTCCCCGGAGTAACCCGAAGACTCAGGATGCCATACCATCCACGGCTGAAGCCGTAGGTGCAAAACCCGTTGTTGAGTCTGGAAGCCCACGTGTCGTGCAACGCCGAGTTGCCGCCGTCACGAAGGTTCCCAGTCAGGAGCTTGCAATACGCACGGCCAAACCTGCACCTACAACAGAACCAGTTCAGAGTCGTGAGTCGCAAACCGCGGTAGCAGCAATTGGTGCTCCACTGGTCGCGACGCCTGGCAATACTGGTGATGCCAGCCTGAATCAGGCTGCCGATCAACGCTTGCCTGCAGTTCCGAAACCGGTGAGCTCCTCAGTGTTAAATGTGTCAACTTCGGTGGCAGGGGTTGCAGCGTTGCCCGAAGAACCACAGGCGGCAAACGTTCCAATCATCGCCACGTTCCCCAGAATCACGGCCGATACAGGTTCAGAATCTGAAAGCAGGTTTCCTCAGCCTGTGCTTGTTCCCAAGGCAGTTGCGACTTCAAAGCCGGCATACACGATTCCTGTTTCACCTGCAGCGACAAAAAATATTGCTTCTGCACCTGTGCTTGGGCCACCTGCTGCGGCAGCATCACACCGCGCAGGTCCACCTCGTAACGCTTTTGATTCAACGGCAGTCGAATCACAAGCAGCGGGGGAAGCACCGTCCAACAGCCGAATCGCCACGTCGATACCCATTGGATCTGGCATTGCTGCTGGCAGCAGAACGCCACTTCGCACCAATGGAGTCGATGCCAACCCGCAGTCTGATCGCTCCGCTTTTAGCAAGGATGCGAACAATGTCGTTAACCCATCGTCAACTCCATCGTTTGGATTGAATGCATCGCGACTACGGCAACCTGTCAGTGAGATACCGACTGCTGAGACGTTCAGCGGCAATCCAAATCGCATCGCAACCAATTTTGACCGTTCATCTGACGGTCGGAATATGATGCGTAACCCAGGGGCAGCAACTGGTTTGACCAACTCGACATCGGAGTTGCCCGGCATCCGGGTTGCAACTTTCGGTCCTAGCGAAGTCACAATTCGTCAGGTCAACGAATACGAGATTCGAGTTGAGAACCGCGGTGCAATCGATGCCCGAGGTGTCATTGTTCGAGCTTCGATTCCGGATTGGGCTGACATGAAGGGGCAGAACGTCACGTCCGGCAATGTGAATGAGGATTCCAAGGGCAACCTTGAGCATCTGGTTTGGACGATTGACCGTTTACCTGCCGGCACATCCGAAAAACTGTTCATACGTTTGATTGCTGCTCGCAGTGGAAGTCACGGCTTGGACGTTGATTGGACCATGCAACCCCAGAAAAGTGTCGCCAAAGTACGCGTCCATGAGCCACGACTCGATTTGTCGATCGAAGGCCCAGATCAGGTCATTTACGGTATGTCACAGACTTACAAAGTGCGTGTGCTGAATCCCGGTGATGGGACAGCACCGAATGTTGTATTCACGCTGTCGCCCAATTCAGCCACTCCGCAGACTCAACGGATTGGCGATATCCCAGCGGGTAAGGAAGCACAGTTCGATGTTGAGTTGACCGCTCAAGATCTTGGTGACTTGAAAATTCACGGCTTGGCATCCGCCGACCTTGAACTGAGATCCGAGGCTTCCAAGATTATCCGTGTTGCTGCGGCCAAGCTTGAAGCCGTCCTGAGTGGACCACAGCTCAAGTACCAGAATACTGAGGCAATGTACAGTCTGCAGTTGCAGAACAATGGATCTGCTGCCAGCGAGAATGTCATTGCCACCCTTCGTCTGCCTGCGGGCGTCAAGTACTTGGGCGGAGTGGAAGGTGCTGTCGCCCAAGGAAATGTTCTCAAATGGCGTTTGGGTTCTCTCAAGCCAGGTACGATGCAGAGCTATCAGTTCCGCTGCCAAATGACTTCAACTGGCGATCATGTATTCGCCTTTGACTGTGCTGGCACCGCAGCTGGTATGACGGATGTTTCCATCGCTACTCGCGTCGAGTCCATCGCGGACCTTGTGTTGACTGTTTCAGACCCACCCGCTCCCGCACCGATTGGAAGCGATGTGACTTACGAAATTGTGATCAGGAATCGTGGTAGCAAGGAAGCGACGAATGTCCGAGCCGTGGCACAATTTGGACACGGAATCGAGCCGAAACGCATCGAGGGGCATGCTGGCGAAGTGGTTCCTGGTCAGGTGATGTTTAACCCTATCCCCCGAATCAACGCCGGAGCCGAGGTGCGGTTGCGTGTGATTGCTCAAGCTGAGAAAGCTGGGCATCATCGTTTCAGGGCGGAGGTTCACTCGGGAGATACGATGTTGGTTGCTGAGGAAGCAACCCACTACATGAGTTCACAAAGTGACCGAGTGAGTCGTCGCAGCAGCGAAGCGGGATCTCGCTAAGTTAGCTCGTGGGTTTGACGCTTCGATTGAGCGTCGACTGGAAGTAGCATTCAAACAGTCGGTTTGGCCCCGTTGGGCTGAATCGACTGTTTTTGTTTGAAGTGATATTCTGTCGAGTGTTCTGGCAAAGCGAACACTGGTCTTCGGTTGCAGTCTAATGCGTGAAACCTGTCTATAATGCGGCTCTGTTCGTGGGCTGCGAGTCATTGAACTTTCTGGTTTTGCCCACTTAAGCCTTCCCTTTCACTGAGCCAAAGCCATGTCAGAATTTGCACGTCATCAAACTCGCCGCTCGTTCATCGCGACAACGGTTGCAGCAACTTCCGCGACAGCGACGACTGCGTATTTCCCTTGGTCTGAGAAAGTGTTTGCGAATCAGGCCAAGAATGATCGACCACGCATCGGTGGTATTGGACTTGGTGGCATGGGCAGTGGTGACTGTCGTCAGCATGCTGGGTTTGGCGATATTGTTGCCATTGCTGATGTGGATCAACAGCATGCGGAGCGGGCCAACGCAGATGGACGCATTGGTAAGGGGAAGGCAGACCTATACACCGACTATCGTAAGTTACTTGATCGTAATGACATTGATGTTGTAAGCATCGCAACGCCAGACCATTGGCATGTCAAAATTGCGATTGAGGCGTTGTTGGCTGGCAAGCATGTTTTCTGCCAAAAACCCCTCACGCTAACCTTGGAAGAGAATCAACTGATACGAAATGCCTGTCGAAAACACCCCGATCAGGTATTCTTCATTGGCACTCAACAGCGAAGTGATCGTGGCCGATTTTTACGTGCTGTGAATATGGTCCAGAAGGGGCTGCTTGGAAAGATTCGCAAGATCACTGTCGGTATCAATGGTGGAAGTGTGGGGGGCCCTTTTCAAAAAACCGATCCACCAGTCGGGCTGGATTGGGATGCATGGTTGGGGCAGGCGCCGATGGTGGATTACATCAAGCAACGCTGTCACGGTCAGTTTCGTTGGTGGTATGAATACTCCGGTGGTAAGTTCACTGATTGGGGAGCACATCATGTCGATATTGCGACGTGGGCGATCGGTGCTGACGCTGAGGGAATGGGGCCAACCACCATTGATGGGACTGATGCAAAGCACCCAGTGCCTTTCAAAGATGGATATCCGACAGTAGATAGCGCTTACAACAGTGCGAATGACTACGCCGTGATTTGCAGGTTTCCCAACGGGATCGAGATGAATGTCACCAGCCGAGGAGAAAATGGCATCCTGTTTGAGGGAGATAAGGGACGTTTGTTCGTGAATCGCGGGAAAATCACTGGCAAGCCGATTGAAGAGAAGTGGGATGCGAATGAATTTGATGAGTCTGATTTACAGCGGCTTTATAAACAGAAGCCAGCAGAGGGACACAAAAACAACTTTTACAGATGCATCAGCGAGGGTGGCTTGCCCGTTTCGGACGTTTACACTCACGTCCAGGCAATGAACACTTGCCACTTGGCGGCGATTGCTGCGCGGCTTGGGCGCAAAATCCGCTGGAATCCTGAGACCGAGCAAATGGTTGGAGACGACCAGGCACAAGCCTTGTTCGCTCGTAAACCTCGTGAGGGTTACGAGATTCCCAGAGTTTGAAGCTGGAAGGGAAATTCTCGGCTGATCAATGCAAGCTGGGCTTCGCGCCCTCTGCGTTTGAGATCGATACCAGAAACCTGATCGGACGATGCAAGGTTCGGGAATGCTGGATTCAGCGATGCAAGGTTCAGGGTTCAGGCTTCAGGGTTCGATGAACTCGAGCGGTTGTGTTTCTTTGACGTTGGCGACTCGAATTGCCAAGTCGCCGGCTAGCAAGCGTCGAAAGGTCTTTCCAACGATATCGCCGCGCCATCCCTTCAATAATGCAGGGGTTGGATCACCCTTGCGTCGGTCAAGTTCATAACCCATGAGTTCGCGGACGTCGTCAGCATTACCCACAATGGGTGGAGCAAGTTTCTGCTGTCGGCTGATGCAGGCGATTGAGGTTGATAGGAACTGACTCAGCATGGGCGATACAACCCTTCGTGAGCCGCGTGGGCGTTGTGGCAGGTCAACGTCGGGCGTGTCTAACGCTGTCTGTATTGCGGCTGCGATATCGCCATAGTGGTCGTTGAAGCCGCGTCGTTCCATGCCGCGAATGTTCTTGATTTTGTTTTGGTCAGTCGATCCGCGTTTCGCCAGTTCCACAATCAAGTCGTCTCGAAGCACACGCCGTGGTAATCGATCAATGGTCTTTGCCCGATTCTCTCGCCATAGCCAGAGTTGGCGCACCGTTTCAAGTTGTCTTGCATTGAGTCCTGAGGAGCCACTGACCCGTCGCCAATTTTCGCGTGTCTCGGCATCCATGACCTTCTGCTGAAAAACAGCCGTTTCCTCTTCCAGCCATGATTCACGCTCAAGGTCAAAAGCCATGCCAGACAGTTTGTCGTGCATTTCTGAAAGATCGACAACATCATTCAATGCATAGGTGATCTGGTCTTTACTCAGAGGTCGACGACCCCAGTTGGTGCGTGTTTCACCCTTGGGCAAGGTTTTGTTGACCAATCGTTGAACAAGGTTGCCTAAGGACGCGGGATATTCCATCCCCACAAATCCGGCTGCCAGTTGCGTGTCGAATAACCCGGCAATCGGCTTGCCCGTGAAACGGTAGCAAAATCGACATTCTTCACGGGCTGCGTGTGCAATCACGATGCGACCCGGTTCAGTCAGCAGATTCCAAAACGGGGTTGTATCTTCGACGTATTCCGGATCGATGATTGCCAATCGACCATCCGCAGCAACCTGAATTAAGCAGAGCTGGGGACGATAGGTGTCTTCTGAGACGAACTCAGTATCGAAGCCGATTTGTTTGCAGTCGGCAATCTCTGAACAAAATTGCTCCAGCTCTTCGGCCGTGTTTATGGAATCGTATTGCAACGTTAGGCTTGGTGGCACAATGGAATTTCGGGGCGTTTCGTCTAAGGAGAATAACCTCGATTCTGCCAGTCGCCTATCCGGATCGGGTGATTAATTCCTGGTTCAAACTGATGTTTTTGATATGACTTCGTCTTCAAATCCCGAAATTTACCTGTCAAACGGAGATTGTTTGCCTAGCGAAAAGATCGTCTCCGAAGATCTGGCTGACCTTCTTGTGAGCGTTCGGGACCAAGGTGAGCTGCTCGAAGTGAGGAAATCGGCGGTCAGGATCATCGACTTGAAGGAGCCTCGGCGAGGCCCCTTGGCTCCGGCCGATGCGAGTTTGTGGCAGTTTGCCGACGAACTTTGGCGAGATTCCGGTGGACAATCCAAAGGATTGCTATCCGCCGCGCTCGGTGAGCAAGCTCAAGCTCGAGAGGTCGCTGCGAGCCTGCCTGAAACCTTTGCTTTTGCCAAAGTTGGGCCAAGTGACTGCGAGACAGAATCGAGCCTCATTGCTTTATGGGATGAAATACGTCTTGCACTTCGCGACTCAACTGAACTGGTAGCGGTCGCATATGCCGATTGGAAGTCGGCCAACTGCCCCGCGCCGGAGGTTGTCTTTCGGTTGGCGAGCGAGCACGGCTTTAAACGCTGTTTGATTGACACTTACCAAAAAGATGGGCGGTCGACAGTCGATCATTTGGGCTATCCAGCTCTCAGCAAGCTCCATCAAGTTGCTCGCCAAAAAAATCTATGGTGGACCCTTGCAGGCTCAGTCCGCAGGCCAGTCGTCGATGAGTTGAAGGCCCTCGGGTGGATGCCTGATTGCTTCGGAGTCAGGGGAGACGTCTGCTCTGGTACACGGACGACCAGAATTTCCCATGACTTGGTTCAGGCCTGGTGTCAACGTTTAGGCGCGTAGCTCAATGACTTGATATGAGTTGATGCACTAATTACGAAGATCATTTTGCCAGTTGGTCACTTGACGCAGTTGGTCACTCTGCCCAGTCGAGGCCGGTTAACTCCGTTAGACGCTCTTCGAAACTACCGATCAATCCGCCGACAAGCATCCAATTGGATTTGCATCTCAGCTCGATTTCGCCATGAGGGTTGATTCGCAGGATAGAGTCGCCCACGACACCGGCATCATGCAGTTGCTTGAAATCGATCTCTCCCTCATTGACCACATCGAGCAATGTTTTGCCTGTCAATTCAATGAATTGCGTTTTCATAGTTGATACCGAAAATGAGAAAAGATTGTGGTCGTATTGTAGTTCGACCTGAGGAACGAATGACAAAAAATGAGATTTACCGATTTAACAAATCAGTCACTTGCTTCTCAAGGTTCTGCCCCGTGAAGTTCAGTTCTTGGACAACGCCCTTTTCGTCCAGTATTGCGACGAAGGGAAGAGACACCATTCCAAAGTCGTGGGCAATCTGATTTGATATTTCTTTGGTCGGTGAGGATTCTGAACGAAGGCTGATAAAGCCTAGTTGACTCTTGTTGATGAAAGGTTGCACATCGGCGCCTTCGGGGTCAAGATTCACACCCAAAATGACAACTTGATCGGGATGCTTGGCAGAAATCGCTTTCAGTTGCGGGACAATGCTCAAAGATAAGGGAAACGCTTCTGCCCAGAATGGCATCAGTATGATTTTGCCGCTGAAATCAGAGATCTGCAGCTTCTTGCCATCCGTTGTGGGGAGATCCCAGTCAAAGTCTTTGCCGATAACGTCCTTCCTTGTCTGCCTCGCTTTTTGAGCCAGGCTGACCTCTTTGTTGATTGCAGAGGACGAGTCTGTGAATGCATTGCCCAGTGCCTCGTACGTGGCCTCCACAAGATCTTCGCGTTTCAAGCCTTCAAATTCCAAAGCAGCGGCAGCAAGATACTGAGCGGTTTGTAAATCGGGTGATTCTGCGATCAGGGTCTCGACCGATTTTGACCATTGCTCGACTGTGATTGGTGATCCCGGTTCGGGGACGCTGCTGGTCAATGCTGCACGCTGTTTCTCGATTGTTTCAAATGTGACATTGCCTGCCGCTTTTGCAGCCATCTCCGCAATGGCCGGATCAGGTGAATCAGCGTAGAAGTCGAGGATCATCTCTCGCACCAATTGAGCCTGTTCATCGTAGCCCCCGCCTGCGAGATCCTCGCGAGCCATTCCCATGATCATCAAAGTTGGGACATCAGGCTTCGCTTTGGTGGTTTTGATTTGCTGGAAATAATTGACGATCGTTTGGGCTGCTTCCTTCTTCCCATTTTTGAGGTCTTCCAACGCAAATCCAATCAGGATCAATCGACTGTCCGAGGCGAGGCCGGGATCGTCAGACGAGAGATTTTCTTTTGCTACTTTTTCTAATTCTGTGGCAGCGCCAACATTACCCATCGATGCCAGATGGGACATCGCCTGGATTTCCCCGCGTGCACCCTCGGACTTTTCTGCTGGGGACGCGGCTTGATGGGTTGCCAATCTGCGGGATGCTTCAAGCTTCAAGTTGATGTACTCGAGCATTTTTGAGCGTGCTTGTTTGGGATCTGAGATGGGGGCTTGCCCGCTCATTAGTACCCGCAGGTTGTAATCAATGTCAGATAATAATTTTCGCAGTTGTTTTGGAGAACGCTTCGGGCTAATTGCGGGACGCTCATTCTCGCTCGGATTCTCCAAACTTAGACCAGTGACGGGCCCATCTGTCCCGCTCAAAACTTGATTACCCGTTGCTGGTGGTGAATCTTGTAACGCTGGAGTTTGATCTGTGCTCGAGTCGTTCACAGTGCCAATTTGCGATGCTTGTTCTGCGGGTGCTCTCTCAGCTTTTTCTGACTCCGTGACCACGGTGCCAGGGTCTGTCAGCAGTTCTGCCGAATCGAGCGGTTTCGAGTCACTGCAGCCAGTGAATGGCAGCGAAACGAGGGGCACTAAAATCGAGAGTGTGAGCGAAAACAGTCGAGCAAGGCTATTTCCGGCTTGCCAAAATGGCGTCCTAGCACACATGAGCTATGTCCTGATTGTGAGAATCGTCACGTACAGTTGGTGATGATATCGCGAAAACGTGTTCCTGTCGGGATCAGGTTTTGGAATCTGAATCAGGTACAGAGGAAAAACATTGTTCTCCAATCACGAATTCTTCGACGAGTTTTCCACCAATCAGGTGTTCCTGGATGATTCGTTCCAAGACTTCTGGGGTGCATCGACCATACCAAACACCGTCGGGAACGACCATTACAATGGGCCCCGCTTTACATACGCCGCAGCATTGCAGACCAAGACGTGTGGTACCGCCGCTTTGTGATAGGCCTTCTTCTTTGAGTCGCCGCTTCAGATACTTCCACGACTGAGCCATCTGCTGGGCGCTTGCGCAACCAGCCTCACGACGATCATTGCACATCAGAATCAAACGCTCTTGTTCCGCCAGTTTGCTCTTCTTCAGCTTCTGGCGGGCTTGCCTCAACCCTCGCTCTGCCACGTTATTTTTCTTCTTGTCTCTTGGGTCGGGGATACGAATCAGTGCATCAAAGCAGCCTTTTGCTAGCAGTTTAATCACAATCACGGGGCGAATTGAGGGTGCTGCTGAGTGCTATTCCTACCACGGTGTTGTGGGAGGCGACTTGCCTGATCATTGGCTTTGGCTTGAAACTCTTGCGGTTGGGGGGCGGTCGCAGACGAAAACAGGGGGTTTTCGCAGCGGTATTGCCTTGGGGGCGTGTATTTTCCGATATTTGGGGCCGACGCCCTATCAACCCCCAGCAACGTCAGCGTAACCAGTGACCAAGATTGACCGGTACATTCTCGTTTTGTTCCTCCGGACAGCGCTGATCTGTTTCTGCTCGATCGCAGGAATTTTTGTGGTTTTTCATGCTTTTTCGCACATGGAAGATCTGTTGCGGCAGGGGCAGCAACAAGGCAGTTTGGTCACAGTCTTCATCCGCTGTTATGGTCCCTACATGTTGCTGCTTTTTGACATGACGGGTGCCATCATCACGCTGATGGCCTTTCTGTTTACGGTGGGATGGTTACGACGTACCGGTGAGCTGACAGCAATTTTGTCGGCGGGAATCTCACACGGTCGAATTTTTCAGCCGATCATTTACGCCAGCTTAACCATCATTCTTGTTCAATTGGCAAATCGCGAATTGCTGCTACCCAACTATCGTGATTCATTATCCTTCAAAGCCAAGAAGGTTTTCGCTGATGGTGAGGAGCCTATTTCGCTTCAGAAAGATTACATGAATCAAGTATCTCTCGATGGTGTGGGGCTTGATGTGAAAACCAACTTGATTCACCATCCCAGTTTTCGCCTTGATGGTGATTACCCCGGCTTTGGTGAACTCCTGGTCGCGGACACTGCCCAGTGGTTGGAAGCCGATGCGAAGCACGACGCAGGTTACTTATTGAATGACGTGGAATTTCCTGCGGCAATCGACGAATTGGGATCGGTAGGCTTGGAGGATCGTGTGATTCTATTGACTCCCAGAGATTTTCCGTGGCTGCAAAAGGGACAGTGTTTTTTCGCCACTGCAGTGCACCCGGAATTATTACGAACTAATAAAGAGGCCAAGAGTCGTGCAAGCCTTGCTGATATCATTAGTCGCATGCGTAATCCCGCCATTTTCAATCCACCAAGTTTAGAGGTGATGTTGCATGAGCGCATGGTGCGTGTTCCCCTCGACTTTGGCCTGATCTTGCTAGGGCTGCCAATTGTTATTAATCGACATGGTCGTGCCCTGTTTTTTATGGTCGGAGCGGCAATGTTCACTGTCCTTGGATTCTTCGTTGTCAAGACGATTGGCACCACGTTGGGTTCTAACGGGATTTGGCTATCCCCGTCGATGGCTGCTTGGCTGCCGCTGATTGTTGTTGCTCCCATTGCGTATGTTCGTTATCGCGAATCACACCTCGTATGAATCCTGCTGATATCACCGTGGTCATACCTGCTCTGAATGAAGAGCATGCGATCAGTCGTTCAGTGCATTCTGCTGTTTCTGCCGGAGCCACTGAAGTGATTGTTTCTGATGGGGGTAGCCGTGATCACACGGCAGAACGAGCGGTTGAAGCAGGAGCCTCATCAGTAGTGCGCTCATTGCCTGGACGTGGACTTCAAATGAATTCAGCGGCTCATTTGGCGACGGGGAAATTCCTTTTGTTTCTGCATGCTGATAATGAATTGTCAAAGCAGACGCTCAAGCAAATCTGTGTGCATGAAGATTCGGCTTGGGGGGCTTTCCAGCAACAGATAGATTCAAGACGGAAAGTTTATCGCTTGATCGAGTGGGGCAATGACTTACGGGTCCGATGGAGAAGAGTTCCCTTTGGTGATCAGGGAATGTTTGTGCGGCGTTCGCTCTTTGAGGAACTGGGTGGATTTGCTGAGATCGCCTTGATGGAGGACGTCGAGCTTTCTCATCGCTTGCGGAAGATCGAAGCACCCATGTTATTGCAGGGGCCGCTACAAGTCAGCGCCCGCAGATGGGAGAAAAAAGGCGTGGTACGGCAAACGCTGACCAATTGGATGATTCAGCTTTCCTATTCTCGAGGCGTATCTGTTGAGCAACTGGCTCAAAGATACTACGGCACCTAGTGGGCTCGCGGGTGGGCTCGTTCGTACACTTGGCGAAGGTTCGCAGTGCTTACATGCGTGTAGATTTGTGTCGTTGCTAGACTTTTGTGACCCAGTAATTCTTGGACGCTTCGAATATCGGCTCCTCGGTCCAAGAGATGAGTTGCGAAACTGTGTCGTAGCGAGTGAGGGCTGATTCGGGAATCAAGTCCGGCAGTCGCAATATGTTTTTCAAGCATTCGTCCCACACTTCGCGTCGTCAGGATGCGTCCAAAGCGATTTACAAATACCGGTGCTTGTCGTCCTAAAGACTCAGCCTGTGGATGTCGTATTCGCTTGCGACGATACCTTTTGATGGCTTTCATGGCGTAGGAACCGAGCGGGCTGATTCGCTCTTTTCTGCCCTTACCACGAACACGGACGACCTGTTCCGATTCATCCAGATCCCCATCACGCAAACCGACCAGTTCACTGACACGCAGGCCTGCTGAATACATCGTTTCAAGGATCGCTCGATCTCGCAGCCCAGCCGTTTCGTTTGCCGGCGGGGTGGAGAGAAGTCGACCAATCGCCGTCGTGGAAAGAACAAGCGGCAGTTTGCGCTGCTGACGTGGGTTTCGAAGCGGTTTGGCTGGATTGTCGGTTGCGATTCCTTGCCGTATCGCGAACCGATAAAAGCTCCGAAGAGAAGCAAGCTTTCTTGCTATCGTCGTGCGAGCATAACCGGCTTCCTGGAGGGCTGCTTGAAAAGCACGCAGATCCTGAGGAGAAAGTGAATCAGGCCGTGGGATTTTCCCATGGGCCGTTTCAAGCCAGTCGATCAGTCCAAAGAGGTCTTCACGATACGCTTTGATGGTCAGGTCCGAAGCATTGCGCTCGGTGGCGAGGTATCGGAGAAACTGAGCAATTCCACTACGCATCGATTAATGAAAGTCATCCATGGACAAGCTGTCAAATTCCTGACTTGCAAGCAAATCATCATCGCTCGGTACCGCGTCGCGGATCTTTCGACTCAGCATCGCAGCGTCGTACCAGCTAAAATCCAGTTCCGGATCAGCAGCAAATCGTGCGAGCTGTCGGAGAGTTTCGTCCCGGTTTTCATCGTCAAAAAGAAAGATGAACTTCTCTTCCCCTTTGACCAACGCAAGTACGTTGACTTCTTTATCCATGTTGGCAGCTGTCCCGAAGCGTTGAGCGGTATGTCGCGCAGGTCTTTCAACCCGCCACGGCTCAATATCGGCTCAATGGCCACCTGAAGATGAGATCGCTTTCCTCTCTTCCACCTCGAGATTCAAGCATTTCTGTAATGTGCAGGTGACAACAGAAATGAATGAAATCATCGCTACGTTTTAAGTAACCCTGCCAGCTTGCCGGACGTGCATCATCTGACGGCTCAATGTAATTTGAGAGTCTTTCGGTAAAGTAAAGGTCATCCCAGCGGTAGATTCGAGTGTGGTTCAGAATCGGTTCGTGACTTACCATTATTCTGGGGTGAACTGGTGAAGGCGGATCAGGAATCAAGTCCGTCGGGTTGGGCCAGTGCTCAGGTAGCAATGGGCTGACTCCCTCCATGCTCGCGTAGCCACCCTGCGACAGGGGAACGGGTAGTCCTTCGGAATGAGGAGCGGCACCGGATGACAAATCTGGATTTGCAGGCAAAGGTTCCAATTCGCTGGATGTCAGTACAACCTCGTCGAATCGGTTTCTGGGCTGGTTGCCTTACGTCGTGTGTTGCAAATTTGCCTGACGCGAGTTGTCTGGAATTGGCGTTTGCGTGGCAAGCTGGCTCCGAGCAAGATCGAATTGCGTATCGCGGACGATCCTTGCTGGAATGTCATTTCCCTGTTGAGTTCCCCAAGGCAGGTCATAACCATTTGGGATGGGGTGAAAACCCTCGTTGGCAGCGTACCAGTGTACGGTCATCGCCATTCTCGGAGGGTAATAGGCATCAAAGTCAGTGACTGAACCCACCACCAATGCCTCAACGCCCATGAAATCTGTCAGCTTCTGGAAATCTGCACCGCTCACCGGCTCACCGTGCTGTTGGCTGTAAATCATCCACTGGGTTTTGGTGACACCGACAGGCAATACCTCAAAACCTGGGATTGCTTGCAAGGCGGCATAGTATTTTTCCGCTACTACTTCTGTGTCAACCGTCGGGTTCTCACTCTGGCTCTAGAACGGCAGAACCGCGACGAGCTGGACTTGTGGAAACGGATTGTGAATCTGTTCCCTTTGGTAAGTGATCGGAAACAGAGAGCATCCCACACTGCTAAGCAAGAAGAGCAGAAGGATTGGGATTGAACCCGAAAGATTGAGTTTCACGGAATTGCCAGCGGATGGGTAGACGCGTGAATCGTCCACCCCAGTTGAGGATATCGACTACCTTGCCCGCAAACTTTAGCTGATCGAAAAATTCTTCCACCTTGGGCAACTTCCAGATGCAGCAGTGTTGGCCAGTCATTCCAGATTGATTGGCCTTTGGCCGTTATGGACCATAGGTGCTGCCCGCCTCGAGCTGCTTTTGTGTTCAGCCCAGTGAATTCAGCCCAGTGACCAACCGCTTCTCGGTTTTCGCTTGAGTAGTGGCTGTGCTTCGGGGCAACCCATGCATTCCATGGCATCTTTGTCCCAAATAACTTTCTTGCCCAGTCGATAGGCCACATTACCGAGATGATTGGCTTCGGTGAGCGGCCCCGCATAGCTGAAGGGGCTGCCGGTGACAGCGTTTCCTCGACATGCATCAAGCCATTGCTGATGGTGACTAGCGGGGGCAGGCAAGAACGGTTCGGGCGGGGTGAAGTCTTTGAATTCGTTTTCGGGGAGTAACAGATGCTTGCGGTAATCTGACAGCAGCATCCCTTTTGACCCGACGAATAAGACACCACTTCCCCACTGCGGAATGCCACCTTGTTTCCAGATTTCTGGTTTGTGTGTTCCTTGATGCCAAGTCATGGTCACTGGCGGCCGCCTACCAACATCCGGAATGTCTCTGGCATCATACTCGTAGACAGCAGTCATCGACGCGGGGGCGATTTCTGGATGTGCGGGGGGCCCGCTTGCTTCCACGGTCCGCGGGGCATCAAGACGCAAGGCCCAGAACGGCAGGTCATTCCAGTGGCTACCCAGGTCAGACATGGTGCCATTGCCAAAGTCCCACCAACGGTACCATTTGGGTCCGGGGAAATAAGCTTGATGAAAGGGGCGGTAGGGTGCAGGTCCAAGCCATAAATCCCAATTCAGGTAAGCGGGGGGAGTGATCGTTTCTTTGGGGCGGTTTGAAGCGTTGGAAATGTCTCGATTCTTTTTCGCTGCTTCCTGACTCTGCAGGCCCCATGCTCTCGACACCCAAACGTGGACCTCGCTGACATCGCCAATGGCACCGCTTTGAATGAGCTCGACCACGCGGTGATAGTTCTTGGAAGCATGAATTTGGGTTCCCATTTGCGTGGCCACGCCCGCCTTCTTGGCAGCCTCGGTGAGGCGCCGGGTCTCATCGATGTTGTAGGCAAGTGGTTTTTCGCAGTAGACGTGCTTGCCGAGTTGCAGTGCTGGCATTGCGGCGTATGCATGTGTGTGTTCAGGGGTGCTGACGACAACAGCATCAACATCGTTCCCGATGTCATCATAGAGTTTTCGAAAGTCTTGAAACTGTTTTGCTTTCGGGAATTTGTTTCCAGCACCGGTCAAAAATCTGCTGTCGACATCACAAAGTCCCACCACATCGACGCCCTCGCTCTTGGCGATCGTTTGTAGGTTGCTACCTCCCCGCCCACCTGTGCCGATGAAGGCAATTTTCATTCGATCATTTGGACTTGCAAATGATATTTCAGGGAGGGCAGCTACGGCAGAGATGGCAGCAGCCTGAGCGAGGAAATCGCGACGACGGGTTTGAGGAATTGCAGGTGGCATTACACGCTCGCATGGGTGGGCGGTTGATCGGCTGAAAGCATCTGACTGTTCAGCGCTGTTGACTTTCTGAGTCTAGCCGATCTGAATGCTGGAGAGGTGGCAAGACACGAAAAAAGGGAGTTCCCGGTAGTGACCAGAAACCCCCTGTTGAGCGATTCTCGCTTGATTCAGCGGGCTAAGCTGCGGCAAGGCGAGCAGCGACTGCGTCCCAGTCGACAACGTCCCAGAAGGCTGAGACGTAGTCCGGACGCCGATTCTGGTAGTTCAGATAGTAGGCGTGCTCCCAAACGTCCAATCCTAACAGTGGTGTTCCGCCGATGCCTGCGATCTCGGTTCCCATCAGAGGGCTATCCTGATTTGCTGTGCTACCCACTTTCAGAACTCCACCATCGACGTACAGCCAAGCCCATCCGCTTCCGAAACGAGTCGCTGCGGCAGCGGAAAACTGCTCTTTCATAGCGTCGAGTGAACCGAACGCACTGTCGATCGCAGCGGCAAGGTCGCCGCTCGGAGCACCACCCTTTCCAGGGCCCATGACAGTCCAAAACAGTGAGTGATTCGCATGACCGCCGCCATTGTTGCGGACGGCACCGAGCTTATCTGCGGGGACGCTTGCCAAATTGGAAACCAGATCTTCGATGGTCTTACCATCGAGGTCGGTGCCAGCGATTGCGTCGTTCACCTTGTTGATGTACGCCTGATGATGCTTTGTGTGATGGATCTCCATCGTTCGCGCGTCAATATGCGGCTCGAGGGCATCGTAGGCATACGCCAAGGAAGGTAGTGTGAAGGCCATAACGTTAGACAACTCCGTATGCGGGGCGGATTGAAAATCTCTCCACAGAACGATAGCGGGCCGGCTAGCGATCGCAAGTGGTTAACCCGCCGTGTTGTCTAGAATCTCGCCTATCAGATAGCTCTTCAGACTCTCTTGAACCTGCTCGTAGCAGGCTTTTAAGGCCGTATTTCTGCGATCTCGATTACGGATAGGCTGCAGCGAAATGTGCACGTTTGTCTTGCTGGGTGTGAGGGCTGTTGCATTTTCAACGTTAGCCTCACTGAGGGTCATCTCCACGCGTAGCGAAATTTGTTGGTCAGAGCGTCGTCGACCAGTTTGCTGCGAAATGGCATTCAGTCGCAGGGAAACGTGATTCTCTTCAACTCGGATGATCTCTGCTTGGTGATCCGCAATGAAACCTCGCAGTTTTTCTATTGCCAGGTTAATCGGAACGCGAGTTACTACATCAAATTCATTTTCGCCGGACTGAATCTGTGACTCGAACCAGCCTTTCCATCCTCGCTTGGGGGCGGTTTGTGGGGGATCGCTACGCTGCCAGATCCGAGTTGAATCACTCGATTGCGACCATTGTCCTTTGCTTTCAGCAGAGTTCGGTCAGCTCGTGCTAAAATCGTTTCATGCGTGTCCCCAGACTGGAATTCTGTGACCCCAAAGCTGGCTGTGACGGCGTCCCCCCCCAAGCTTGCAATTGACGTGTTCTCTACCGCTTGGCGTATACTTTCTGCTCGTCCAACCGCAGTTGCGTTATCGCAGTTGGCTGCCAATAAAAGAAACTCTTCTCCGCCATATCTGGCGACCAAGTCATCGTCTCGACTGTTCACGCTGAGCACGGACGCAAAGCTGATCAAGGCCTCGTCGCCAGCCGGATGGCCGTGCACGTCGTTGACACGCTTGAAATGGTCAATGTCACAGATGATTAAGCTGAAGCTCGGGCCACCTTTGGTGGCCTTCGCAGTCAGATCTTCCAGGACAGTATTGAAGTGTGAGCGGTTTGAAATCCCGGTAAGAACATCCGTTGTGGTTTGTTGGTGGAGGGATTCCAGCTTCTCTTCGAGATTGGCTTGGTCAGACAGGTCGTGAAAAATCAGGGCTGTACCGTAAAATCCCGGTTCCGGACCTGTAATCGGCATTGCTTGAACGTGAACAGGAATGGGCTCTCCGCCGGGACGTTCGATCAGCATCAGTCTTGTGATCGCTTTGCCGCTCTCTAAACACTCCTCTACCAAGCTGCTCTTCTCCCGGCGTGATTTGTCCTGCTCTCGCAGACGGATGCACTCATTGCTCCACGTTTGCCCAATGATGGAATTGGAGCTGATGGAGGTGAGCTGTTCCATCATCCGATTCCATTGTCCAATTGTTCCCACACTGTTCGTGAAGACTACGGCATCGTGCAAGTGGGATACCAGCTCTTTGTAAAAGAGATTATCACCCTTGCGCGCATCAAGATCATGGTCGCTGACGGGATTGGCAAACCAGAAGGAATTACTGTTGTCTCGTTGCAGTTGTTGCAACCAGCGATTCAAAATCGCTCCCTGCAGCATTTCTGGGCGATCTTCCAACATGTGGTTGAAGTCGTGCGCGAGCTCCGGATCGAATTGTTTGAAGCTACCATCAATCAGGTGCTGGATAGCACGTTGGCGGCTCATCACTCGGCGATAGACCGAATCCGTCGTCATCGAGTCGAATGCATCGGCAATGCTGAGCATCCGGGATCCCAATGGTAGCGAATTGCCGGCGGGGCGATCGCTGTCGCGGCGGCCCTCGTACCAGCTATTGGCGTGCGAAAAAATTTCAAGCAACGCTGTGTCGGATGTGCAGCCCCGCAAAATTCACAGACCATGCTGCACGGAAGTGTCCATGATTAGTTGCTCATCGACGGTCAGCTTGCCTGGCTTTCTGAGGATCCGGTACGGGATCCCAATTTTCCCGACGTCGTGAAGCAGGGCAGCCACTTCGACACGATCGCGTGCCGCATCATCCAAACCCATCCGTTCTGCCCATGCTGAATAGCTGATGGCAACACGCAGGCAATGTGCTGCCGTCGGGGCATGTTTGGTCCTCAATGCACAAAAAAGCGAGGCAGCCATGCCTAGGCGGACCACCGCTAATTCGTTCTCGAATCTCTCGGCTGAGTTTTCGGCGTCTGACGACGAGGGTGCGGCCTCCTGTAATCCTGCCAACAATCGTCCCACACGTTGCTGCCCCGCCTCGACAGCCACGATCGAGGAATTGTCCTCGGTATCGCTGTCGCTAGGGGAATCTGTAGGGTTTATGTCCGTCATTACGATTGCGTCGTGTTTCCGAAAAGATGTAGCTATAGCTCTTCAAAGACCTACGTCACAAAAAGCTAGCCGCAGAAGTTGTTTGCCTATTGAAACGAAAAGTTGGACGTCACCAGATGGGGGGATTTCGCCCTGATCTCTTCGAATGGTTGCGACCGCGACCCGTCGTACCTACTATGAGGTGTGTCGGGGTGCCAGATCTGGCTGCGTGGGCAGTGTGATTCACTTGCTGCGGATAGAATTGGCTCCGGCAGAATTGTTGTCATTCGGCTGAGTTTCTCGCAGCCATTCAATTCCAACATTGGAAAATTTGGCGTGAGTCTTTCCGATTTCGATCGCGAGCTTTTGCAGTGTTGCCTCGATCGGGCACCGCGAGCTTGGCAGAATTTTGTAGACCGTTTTCTTGGCTTGGTCATTCACGTCGCTAACCATGTTGCAGGGTCACGCGGAATCAAGCTGGATCAGGCCAGTCGCGATGACCTCGTTGCTGAGGTTTTTCTTGTCTTGATTGCGGATGATTTTTCAGTTCTCCGGAAATTCCGCCGTAACTGTTCCCTAGCCACCTATCTGACTGTAATCTCGCGGCGTGTCATCGTTCGCAGGCTGAATCAAGGAAGGCAGGATGTGGCGGTTGCCAGTCCGCCTGAACCACCTGTTGTTGATGATCAATCGCCCAAACGTATGGAAGATGCAGAGGAAGTTCATAAGCTTTTATCTCAGCTTGATGAACGTGAGGCTGCGATCGTTCGCATGTATCATCTGGAAGGGAAATCTTACGACGAGATCAGTCAAGCAGCAGGTCTTGCCGTCAACAGTATCGGGCCAGTCCTCACCAGAGCGAGGGAAAAAATGCGTGCCAACGGGTTTGACAGCTAGGTAGTTCACAGCTGCACTCAGGCTCGCTCTCCGCTCTGCACGTTGATGCTTCTGTCAGCATCAATGCGGCAGACTGACTATCAATTTCTCGTTTGACGAATCGGTGATTTGGACGCGTAGAAGGTCGCCTACATTGAGCGAGTTGGGGCCCGCTTCCACAGATGTTGGCACCATCAACTCTCCTGGAGCATAGCGACAAGTGGTGCCGCGCAGCAGTCGATCGGTTGGTGCTCCTGCCATGTTCTTGGTGGGGTCTCCAACAAGCATGGCACCCCTGTTCATTCCCACCAGATCTCTCGAGGACTCCACGAGAAGCTCAAGCTCGGATCCTACCAACTGCTGGTAATACTCTGATCGAAGTTCCTTTTCCAACTCCGTCAAACGTTTGACACGCTCGCTACGAAGCTGTTTGGCAATCTGGTCTGGCATCTCTGCGGCGGGAGTACCTCGTCGAGGACTGAATGGAAATGCATGGATCTTTGAGAAACCTGCCTGTTGGCACGTTACCAGTGTTTGCTCAAATTCTTCCTCCGTTTCACCCGGGAAACCGGCGATCACGTCCGTTGTGATAGCTGGTTTGTCCAACGATTCTTTCAGCATTTGGCAGCGATCCAAGAACATCCGCGTTCCCCATCGCCTTCTCATCCGTCTCAGTACAGAATCGCTCCCACTTTGCAGGCAAAGGTGAAGGTGCGGCACAATTCGTTTTGTGTGATCTCGCATCACTGAGATCAGTTCGCGAGTGACCTCAGTAGCTTCAATGCTGCTGAGTCTGATTCGAAAGTCCCCAGGCAACTCACACAGATCCCGTAGCAAGTGTGCCAAGCGGATCCACTCCTCTTTTGGTTTGTTGCGATTCCAATCCACGCCATAGTGACCGAGGTGGATTCCAGTCAGCACCACTTCACGGTGTCCGGCTTCCGTCAGGCGGCTGACTTCATCGACAATATGTTGATGGGGACGGCTTGTCAGTTTGGGCCGGACATGGGGAATGATGCAGTAGCTGCAACGCAGCAAACAGCCATCCTGAACCTTGACGTAGGCGCGGTGGCGTCCGGAGAATCCATCGAGACCTGTGGGGACATCAATGACTCCAAAGCGTGACATCAGATCAGGCAATTCGCGTTTATCAGTCACGACTTCGGCGACGCCAGGTAGTTCCGCCACTTCCTGTGGAGCCCGTGTTGCGTAGCAACCCATGACAACAATCTTGGCGTCTGGATTCTGGCGGTTGAGTCGACGAACTACCTGCCGGCTCTTGGAGTCACCCTCGGACGTGACTGTGCAGGTGTTGACGATGCAAACATCTGCTTTCTCCGAGCTTTCACAGTCAGTGTAGCCGACTCGCTGCAGCCCTTGCCGGACTAGTTCCGTTTCATATTGATTGACTTTGCAACCTAAAGTCGCGACGCGAAGTTTAGCGTTCATGCGGCCGAAATTACTCGTGGACGGGCTCGATGGTTGCCGACATGCTGCCTTTGCATCGAGCAATCAGGTCATCTTTACCAAATGCGTGAATCTGCTCTCTCTTGAGTTCGGCGTGTTCAAGAGTGGTGGTCAAACAGATCGCGCGGCCGCCGGAATCGACTTCCTTTGCGATCTGAAAACCAGTTTCGATCGGGTGCCTGAAGACCTGTTTCATCATCAGAACGACGTAGTCGTAACTGTGATCCGAATCGTCCCAAAGAATGACGTGGAAGCGAGGTTGCTTCTTGGGACGCTTTTTTTGTTGTTTTTTGGTGCCAATTTGAGGGTCGGCCACCACTGTTTGCTGATCAGCCATCGCAGATCATGCTCCTTTCGTTTCAACCCGACAGATCGCTGGGAAAAGACTGGTGATTCTCCCCCACGGCGAAGCGCGTATATTGTAGCGCGAACCGATGTCCATCGGCAGTCCCGAATTGAATAAAACGTCAAGGCTTTAACGTAATGACCGCTTCCAAAGATTTACTGGGTCAACTTGCAGAATCCGCTCCTCGGCACCTTGCAGAATTGGTCGAATGGCTGCGGATTCCGAGCGTCAGCAGCGATAGTACCCGTGTTAATGAGGTAAAACAGGCAGCAAACTGGGTCGCCGAGAAACTGGAACGTGCTGGGCTGGCAGTCGAAATTCTGCCGACTCAGGGACACCCGATGGTTTATGCGGAGTCACCAAAAATTGAGGGTTCTCCCGTTGTTCTGGTTTATGGACACTATGACGTTCAGCCCGTTGAGCCGTTGGATGAGTGGGTCAATGGACCATTTGAGCCTACCATTCGTGACGGAAATTTGTACGCCCGCGGTGCCACGGATGATAAAGGACAGGTGCTGACTCATGTCCAAAGCGTCTGTGATTGGCTCGCCAGCGGGCAGCCTCTTCCTTTACAGGTCAAGTTTTTGATTGAAGGGGAAGAAGAGGTCGGTAGTGAAAATCTGGAGCGAATGCTGCCCGAATTGGAGGAAAAACTCGCTTGCGATTGCGTGGTGATCAGCGACAGCGGACAGTATTCCGACGGGCAACCGGCGATCACATACGGACTTCGAGGGATTGCCACTTACGAGCTGACAGTGAATGGACCGAGCCAAGATCTCCACAGTGGATCTTTCGGGGGAGCCGTGATGAACCCGGCGATTGCCCTATGTCAGTTGCTGGGCAGCATGGTTGATGGACAGGGACGTGTGCAAATCCCCGGCTATTACGACAAGGTCCGAGAACTGAGTCAGAAGGAGCGTGATCAATGGGCTGCGCTACCACAGAATGATCCTGAATTTGCATCCGCGATTGGTGTCGACGAGCTTGCTGGAGAGCATGGCTATACCACTGATGAACGGCGGTGGGCACGCCCCACCTTCGATGTCAATGGTCTGACATCCGGACACCAAGGCGAGGGGGGCAAGACGATCATTCCTGCTACCGCTAGGGCCAAATTCAGTTTTCGACTCGTGCCAGATCAGGACCCCGGCGAAGTGACTGCTGCCGTTGAACAGCATCTGGCGAATCATTGTCCTGCCGGCGTGAAATGGAACTTGCAGGCAGATCATGGAGCACCGGGAATGCTGGCGGCAACCGACAGCCGTTTTGTTCATGCGGCGAATGCTGCCATCGAGTCTGCTTTTGGCGTTTTGCCTGTGCTGATCCGCGAAGGAGGTTCCATTCCTATTGTCACCCGCTTCCAAGAAGTGCTCGGATGTGATTGTCTGTTACTCGGATGGGGATTGTCCGACGACAACGCCCATAGTCCTAATGAGAAGTTCCGGGTAGAAGACTACCATCGAGGCATTCGTGCCTCAGCCATGCTGTGGGACGAAATCGGTAAACTCAACTAACTCAC
>Ga0315331_10000607_pt1 | contig 25215 bp, 20 predicted proteins | sample M160m34915metaG_FD_203456 | JGI IMG/M metagenome (GOLD analysis project Ga0315331, IMG submission 203456) | Ammonia-oxidizing marine archaeal communities from Monterey Bay, California, United States - M1 60m 34915 | ecosystem: Environmental > Aquatic > Marine > Intertidal zone | place: USA...
ACTGGTGCATACTATACTAAGGTTGGAAACCTCGTAACAATTTTTGCTAGATTTGAAACGCTAGGAGAAAGTAGTCCAAGTGGTAATATTTTAATAGGTGGGTTTCCTTTTAATTTTATTAATACTGCTCCCTCTGGCGGTGTAAACTCAATGGTTTTTCCTATTTTGTTTAGAGGTTACTCTACTACTGGTAATAATATGGGGGGTTTTTTTGCTCCTACTCCTAACACCAATTATGGTAATTTATATATGCAACAAGATACAACTAGCGGTTATGGTTTTCAGGCAATAAATGAAAGCCACGTTACAAATTTTGAGGGTTCACTAAACTTTACTTATTTAACAGAATAGCCCTGTGGGATAGCAGGGTCGGACAGTCCATTAACCAAAAGGAGTTAAAAATGGCACTAACAGAAGAAACAATAGAAGACAAAATAGAGGTCGTTGGCGATCACAAAATGGTGCAGGTCAGAACTGCGACAGTGATCAAACGTGATGGCACAGAGATTAGCCGTAGCTTTCATCGTCATGTTGTAGCACCAGATGCAGACATCTCAGGAGAGTCGGATGAGGTCAAGGCAATCTGTGGTGTAGTTCATACGGACGCAGTCAAGACAGCTTATGCTAAACATTTAGAAGATAGTAAACCAGAATAAATATGTTAAAGTGTTAACAGGAGAATAACTTATGACAAAAACCCGAGATCTAGCCAATCTGATCGCCGACAGTAAGATCGGCCCTACTGAAATAGATACTTCGGGTACATATACTGTTGGAGGTATTGTTACATCTGGAAATGTCGATGGGCGGGATGTATCTGTTGATGGTACAAAATTAGACGGTATTGAAGCTAGCGCTGACGTTACCGATGCAACTAATGTTACAGCCGCTGGTGCGTTGATGGACAGCGAGGTTACTAACTTAGCAGCAGTCAAGGCTCTCAATCAAGGACTTGCAACAACTGATGAACCTACTTTTAGGGATGGAAACCTAGCTGCATTAAGTGCAGTCCAAGGTAGCGGAGCTACTCATGTAGATGTATTTGTCTACGATACTAGTAAAGATAGTGATGGAGGTGCTTGGAGACATAGGACTAAAGATAAATCGTGGTATAATGAATCATCTGGAGCTAAGAGAGGTTCTCGCAAAGAATTTCCTGCTGTTGCCATTATCGCTATAACGAATACTCTTCTTACAATCTACGATGCTGATGATCCAGATATATCTATGTGGATGATATTTGATTGTACTTCTAAAGATATGCTTGGGGGCGAACACGCAAGTGGGGGGTCATGGCTAACTAAAGTTAAGGCTTTAAATGGTGAATTATTTATCTCAAGCCTATCTGGTTATTCTCCATATCTCTTCGCCATAAATTTTATTAATGAAAAGGGAAGAATGTGGGATATGGCTAATGGTCAATATTGCTACAATGGAAATATTGCTCAACGAAATGATGCTCTTAGTATGTATGTGCATGATTCAGTAGCAAAATTAACTTGGATTTATTTAAACGATGTTGATGTAAAAGTTTTTCCAAACGCACCAACTGATCCCTCTACTGGTTTACCAATCCCCACTATTGCTATTTGCTTTGAAAAAGGATTTGACATTATTCACCCTGATAATACGGTTGTAAACAAGGGAACAACGGCAGCTATTGGGAGTTTTTCACGGTTTTTAGGCAATAACCTAGTTGGCGTAGCTCCTCTCTATTACGGTATTTACAAAGATATTCATCTAGAAGAATCCGCGTCTTATCTGGGCAACACGTCTGACGCTAATTATTATTGGGCTGATGATGCCAGTCCTCTTGGTAGTGGGGCTTACAATTTCCCTAGACCACTTGGTAATGTTGACAAATTAATTACGATTGAGCCTAGAACTATAGTTACCTCAACTACTGCACAAACTGTTAATAGTGTTATTGGGCAAGCAGGTCTAAATATACATGAGCTTGGTGAAGGTGATATTACAGACAATTCTCATGGGATGGCTGCGTATGTAACCTCTGATTACAATACAGGATGGATGCCTGGTGACATTAAAGCTTGTACTATGTCTGACACTGATACTACAAATCTTGTTGGTAGTGAGCTAGTAACAAATGGTACGTTTGAGGGAAATGCGACTACAGGTTGGACAGCTTCTAGTTTAGGAACTTTTGCAACATCAAATACACAAGCACACTCTGGTACATACAGTTTACACGCTGTAGCAAATGGTGCTGGCGGTATGGCACACACCAATGTAACTGTTGTAGTAGGTAAAACCTACACGATTTCCGCTTGGGTTTATGTCGCTAATTCTTCTAATCAAACATTTAAAGCTGGAACGTCTGCTGGTGGCAACCAATACTTTGAAGGTTCAGCATTTAACACTACAGCGTGGACACACGTTGGGGGTACACTTACCGCTACATCAACAACCCTATACCTCAGTTTTACTGAAAGTGGGAGTGGTAATGATACAGATATGTACATTGATGACGTATCAGTACGTCTAGCAGAAAAAGACCGTAGCTTGTATGCCAAAGGGTTTAGAGCTTCTGGTACAATTACAAAAACAGCCGTGGCTACTGGTGCAGAGTTAGTAGGCTATAGCGGATTTAATTCTAGTGGTAATACTTTAATACAGCCCATCAATTCAGATATATTAAATTTAGAAGAAAGGTCTTTTATCTGTTGGTCAAAATCCACACTTGGCAGTTACTATCAGTATCTTTGGTCTTTAACAGATGATACAGATTACCATTATGGTCTAGCTATAAATGCGAGCGATGGTAAATACTATACTTATGACCAAGAAAATGGAGCAGCTTATACTGCTGCTGGTCTTCACTCAACTGAATGGCAGTGTATTGTTTTTACAGATGATGAATCAACTAAAAAAGTCTATATTAATGGGAGAAACGCTCTTGAAGTTAATCACGCTTACAATCTTAATTCTTCTGGTAAAGATGATTTGAGATTAAGAGTAGGTGGATACAGTGGAAATATTAATTACCATCAAGGCTCTTTAGCATTACTGCGAGTAAGTGCAGGGATTCTAACGCCAGACCAAATTAAAAAAATATACGAAGACGAAAAACATCTTTTCCAAACAAATGCCAAAGCTACTTTATATGGTAGCAGTGATACAGTAACAGCTTTAGCCCATGACGATGTTACTAAAGAACTTCATGTAGGAACTTCTGCAGGGCGGTCTACTTTTCAAGGATTAGTAAGAACAGCAAATACAACCAGCGCCACTGAGATAGCTATTAGTGCAAGTAATGGCCTTGTGGCAGAGTGTACGGACGTTTAATTAGGAGCAAATATGACAAAAAGAATTGATATTTCAAAACCTGCGGTAAGTATTCGCTCTGAAATAGCTACCTTGAAAAAACCATCAGGCATAGCTGGAGAGGCTATGCTTCGGGCTGAAACACCACAAGAACAGTTTAACCTGATTGGTGCAGGGCGTAAAAATCTGATTATTAATGGTGATATGAGAATAGCTCAACGTGCAACTAGCCATACTACGATAAGTGATTACACCCTAGATAGATGGAAGTTTCAGACTGATGCCTTGGATAATTATGCTCACACTGTAACGCAATCGACTGATGCACCACCAGGGTTCTTTAACAGTTTAAAGATTGAGGTAACGACCACAGAAAGTGCTATTGCATCTGATGAGGACTTGGCTGTTGCCACGTATATTGAAGCACGGGATTGCCAAGCACTAGCCGTTGGATCAGCGTCAGCAAAGCCTCTGTCAGCAAGTTTCTGGGTAAAGTCTAGTAAAGGGGGAATTTTTTCTGTTAGTTTAACTGCACTAGATAATACTGTTAAAATATTTTCAACAACTTACACTGTAAATGTAGCTAATACTTGGGAGTACAAAACAATTTCTATTCCACCTTTAAGCGGGGGAACAACAATTAATAATGATAATGGGGAAGGGCTAACCCTCAGATTTCCTACTATTGTAGGTTCAGGTTTTGCAGGGACTCCTGCAGCCGGGTGGGCGTCATACGCATCTTCTTTATGGGGGGCAGGACATGAAGCTCAGATTGATACAGACGGTGACACTTGGCAACTTACAGGTGTCCAATTAGAAGTGGGAACGGTTGCTACTCCATTTGAATATCGCAGTTATGGTGAAGAACTAGCGTTGTGTCAGAGGTATTATCAGAAGTTTGGCGGTGGTGCATCTTATGGTGTACTATCAGAATTTGGTGTTGCTAAAAGTGCCACTGTAGTTACGGCTACAACTTCTTTATTTGTTCCTATGAGAATCGCACCAGATGTATCTACCAATGATATTCAAGTGGCTGATGGTGTTAATTCAGCTATTGATTGCACAAGTACAGCAATTTCAGGTGGCACTCATACTAATGTTCTAGCCCATATTGAGTATACTGTAAGTAGTGGTTTAACGATATATAGACCGTACTACGTTAGAAACTCAAACAACACTTCAGGCTATGTAGCATTTGATGCGGAGCTTCCCGACTAAAGAACTTTAACCCCAACCCGAAAGGAGATCAAAATGGCAGAAAATAAAAAAACCATAACGATTGACGGTACAGAATATACCGAGGATCAGCTTACTGATGAGCAAAAAATTATGGTAAATCACGTAAGCGACCTCGACCGGAAAATAGGTGCGACCCAGTTCAACCTCGATCAGTTGAATGTTGGCAGGGGTGCATTTGTTAACATGTTAACACAATCATTATCGAAACCAGAAGAAGCTCCAAGTTAATGGAAATGCAGATGGAATCGTTATGGAGTGTTGGACTAACTGGCGGGCTAGGGTTCATTATGTGGTGGGTTAAGTTCCACCACGATGAGCTAAAGCGCGTTCAAATTCTTCTAAACCGAACAAGGGAGGAACTCGCAAAGGAATATTCGACAAAAATTGAAAGCAATACTTCTTTAGACCGCGTTATAACACGCTTAGATGCTCTCGATGCCAAGATGGATCGAATACTGGAGAGATAATATTTACGCTTGTATCTGTAGTGTACGAGCTGTTATTTTTAAGTAGCTACACGAGCTAATATTATAAAGCTTGTTATTACGACTGCGGCGCTCTGCCATACAGTTGGTATAATACTGTATGAAGGAGTTTATTAGAGATGATTGAGGTACTAGCTTTAGCAGGTGCGGTAACAAAAATTGCTAGTTCAGTTAGTTCAGCTGTAAAGGCAGGTAAAGATATTAATTCTTTGCTTCCTAAAGTTGGTAAGCTAGCAAAACTAGAAGCCGATATTAATCTTGCTGAATCTGGGAAACACAAAAACCCGTTTAGTCGTCTCACAAAAGGATTAACATCTTCTGAAGAAGAAGGATTTGCAATAGCCCAAGCCAAGATGGCGCATAAGCAGGCTCAAGATGAGCTTCGCAGTACGTGTCAACTATACGGAGCACCAGGACTTTGGGATATGGTCGTAAAGGAACAAGCTGCGGCTCGTGTTAGGCAGAAAGAAGCTTTAGAGCAAGCGGCGGCTAGAAGAGATAAAATATTTTATATAGTAGGTCTTATTATAGGTGTTATATTTTTTGCAATAGGAATTACAGGAATGATTTATGTTGCTAGCTATTTAGGAGATGGAAGATTATGATGGAAAAGAGTGAGACTTGAGGAAGTTAAGAGAAAGTCAGGTAGTGTTTGGGTTGTGTACGACGATAATAATAAAATTGTTATAATAACGCATGATCGAAATATGGCTGGAAAGTTTATGAAACTAACTAAGAAAAGGAGATCCCATGAAACCAGTTAAGAAAAAAGCCGCTAAGTGCAAAAAATGCGGTCGGTTAAAATCTAAGTGTAAGTGTAAATATTAATGGTACATAAAACAGCGCGAACGCTTGATGAACTTAAAATTATTCCACGTTTGATGATGATAGCTATAACTATAATGTGTTTTCAAGTTCTGCAATGGGCGATGTCGTTAGAGAATTTAAGCTTAGAACAATCAGGTTTATGTTCTGTAATTTTTGGGTGTTTTTCAGCTTGTTTCGCAGTATTTCTTAATAAAGAAGCTAAAACTGATAGAGCGCCTAACGGTACTGGAAAATAATTTATCTTTGTGCTATAAGTTATTAACGCGTTAATAGAAAGGAGAGTGTATGTTAGGTACTATACTTGGCCCTGTAGCTAATTTGGCAGGATCTTGGCTCCAAGGACGAGCCGATGCTAATGCTGCAAATGCAAAACTGAAGCTGACAGAGGCTGAAGCGAAAGCTAAAATACTGCTTTCTAAAGAAACATCAACTGCGGACTGGGAGCGGATTATGGCTCAAGGTACGCAAAACTCTCTCAAGGACGAGTTCGTTACTGTTATAGTTCTCGTACCTGTAATTCTATGTTTTATTCCAGGCTTAGAACAGACTGTCCAAAATGGTTTTGATCGTCTTGCTGAGCTTCCTGAATGGTATACGTGGCTAGTTTTTACCGTCTGTAGTGCTGCGATAGGAATTAGGGGCGGGAAACAATTTTTTGGAGGACGAAAATGATGTCACGTATAAAAGATATAGTTGTTTTAATTATGGCACTTGGGCTTATGAGTCTGCTAGGTTTAATTGTTATCGACGAATTTATGATGGCAAATGAGCACGGTGGTAAATTAGATAATTCGGTTATTGAGTTACTACAAATGAGCATCACAGGTGTAATTGGGATTGTTGCAGGGTATGTAAGCGGAAAATCATGACTAACTTTTTGGAGAATAAATAAATGGGTATGTGGCAATGGATATTATTATTTAGTGCCGTCGGGTTAAACACAATTGTAAATTGTTACCGACTTTATTTAGAAATGAAAAGGCATCAATTTAAGGATGTTGTGCCAAAATATCTGAAAGGAAAAAAGAAATGACATTTCAACTATCTCAAAGAAGTTTAGGTAGAATGGATGGAGTTAAAAATAGTCTCCATACTGTTGTCTGCTCGGCCATAAAGCTCTCAAATATTGACTTCGGAGTGATTTGTGGTTTAAGAACGGAAGAAGAACAAAAAGCCCTTTTGTCGAAGGGTGCGACGCAGACCATGAAGTCGAAACATCTTACAGGCGACGCTGTCGATCTTATGGCTTATATTGGTTCGAGAGGATCGTGGGAGTTGAATCTTTATGACGATATTGCTGATGCGATGAAGCAAGCTGCTATAGATAACGACGTACAGATACGTTGGGGGGCTGCTTGGCATATTAATGATGTACGGGAATGGGAAGGAACTATGGAAGAAGCTATGAACGCTTATATAGATTTGCGTAGAAGCCAAGGGCGTAGACCTTTTATTGACGGCCCACATTTTGAACTAATGTAATAACGTGGTAATACGTTAGCAGATTAAGGAGGTACATATGGCTGTCTTTTCCATCAAATCATTTGGGGGGATAGCGCCTATCGTTCCGGCGAGATATTTGCAAGACAATCAAGCACAAACAGCTATGAATTGTCCTGTATTTCAAGGAAGTATTCAACCTCTTTCGGATGTTGGCGGGTCTATAGTTACTTTAGCTAAAACTGGAACTGTTAATTCTTTATATCGTTTCGGGCAAGATACTGTCTCAGAAAACAATTACTGGTTCCACTGGACGTCTGACGTTGATGTATGCCGTTCACAAATAGCAGGTGATGTTTCTGAGTGGACATTTTTTACAGGTGATGGTGGGCCAAAGGCTACCTACAATGCGATTGCACTAACAGGGTCTAACTTCCCTGCAAATTCAAGACCTTTAGGACTACCTATCCCTTCTTCTCCTCCTGTTGCATCAGCAGATACATTTACTGCGACAGCGCACCCAGCACTTATTATGCTTACTGAGGAACATATTGATAGTTTAACTACAGCGCATGGTGTTTTAATTAGTACCACAGCTTCGGGGACTCCAAGTTATACAACTGTAAATCTTTCAGGAACTATTACTTCAACTAGTGTTACATCTGCTATAAATTCGGCGCTTTCGTCTACAGTTACTGCAACAGAAACAAGCGGGAGCGTTGAAATAAAATCAACTGGAACTGGAGATGCGGCTAAACTTTTTGTTAAGTTTCAAACAGGAACAAATCCAAATACAGATGGTACGTTTACTTTGCAAACTAACCCCAATCTGTCGGCTTCAGGTACGTCTGACAATGAGGCTTTTGTTGTTATTGATGACTCTGAGATAGGTTCAATTACTTCTGGCGATAAAATATTTGTCAGTACAAATAATGGAACACATGCAAATGATGTAACTTACACTTTTTCCGGGACTTTAACAGCGTCTGCATTTGCTACGTATCTTGATACACAGCTAGGAACCCACGTCGAAGCAACTGCTTATGGCTCATGTGTTGTTTTAACTCCAGATCAAAGTGGTACAGGTGCAAGTGGAACTATAACTTACCGCCGTAAAGCCAATGATGTTGCTGTAACTGAACTTACAAGTAGTGGTTCTGAGTCAGCAGGGCCCGCTAGATTATTTGTAACGCAAACAGACGTTGATAACTTAGAGGGAAAATATTTAAGGCTTACTGTTAACGGCGCTGCTACTATCTTACCTGTTTCTACTACTGCGTATGTAAGCACATTTGCTACGCTTTCGTCCTACGGGATTGGAACTCAAGTATATGGAGCAATTAATCCATTTGCGGTTATTGAAACAACTGCTGTAGGTACTTCTGCATCTTTAGAAATACGTGGAGGAACTTACCCAAATACAGCTGTATACACGGAGCAACAGAGTACAGGTTACGCAGATGAAGATGAAACATTAGAGACGCGTGTTTATGCTTATACTTTTGTAAATAAAGAATCAGGTTTTGAGTTTGAATCTGCCCCGTCAGCTGCGTCAGGTTCTGTTGATGTACGTGACGGTCAAACTGTTTCATTATCAGGTTTTGGTTCGGTTCCAAGCGCAGGATACATAACTACGCACCGTCGAATATATCGTTCAGTTTCAGGAATTTATCTATTTGTAAAAGAGATTCCGATAGCAGATGCTAATTTTACCGATGATGTTGAACCAGATGATCTAGGGGAAGAACTTCCTACGCTAACGTGGAATGAACCACCCCAAACGCTTACAGGGTTACTTAATTTACCAAATGGTATTATGGCGGGATTTACAGGGCGTGATGTTTACTTTTGCGATCCATATCATCCACATGCTTGGCCTGAAAATTATATACAAACGCTTGATTACCCCGTTGTAGGGTTAGGTCGTATGGATACAACGCTTGCGGTTCTTACCAAAGGCACACCTTATCTTATTCAAGGCACGCACCCTGCTAATATGGCGGTGGTAAAATCTGATCTTGAGCAAGCCTGTGTTTCTAAACGAAGTATTGTAAGTCTTATGGGGGGAGTGTTATACGCCGCACCTGATGGGTTGATGCTTCTTTCTCCAGGCGGGTCTAGGATTGTTACCGAAGGTTTGTTTGATTACCAGCAATGGCAGACGTTTTTTAAACCAGAGTCAATCCACGCCTACCAACAAGACAATCAGTATATAGCTTTTTATAATAACGGTACACAGAGTGGTGGGTTTGTTTTTGATGTTCGTAGCGGACAATTTATTCTCCATGATATTTATGCAGATGCTGGATACCATGATTTACTTTTAGATAAACTTTTTCTTGTTATTGACGATAGTGGAAACAAAGTTAAACCTTGGGCGGGTGGTGCATCGAAGTCTTATACATGGAAATCTAAAAAGTTTACTATGCCTCAAGTTATGGGGTTTTCTTGTGCTCAGTTAGAAGCTGAAGCGTATCCTATGACTTTAAAATTTTATGCGGATAACACCTTAATTCACACTCAAACTGTGCAAAATCGAGATCCTTTTAGACTCCCTGCTAAAGTCGGGCGTGACTGGGAAATGCAAGTCGAAGGGTCAAAAGAAGTATTTTCGCTTTCTATTGCAAATTCTATGTCGGAGCTTGCTAGTGGCTAATAATTTACCAACAGTATCTTCTCCCCTACCCCGTGATTTACAACAGTTTGTACAACGTGTTCGTGAGGCACTAGACGGTGGAGGAGCAGATGCCGTTGTTACTGCACGACAGCTAATTGCAACAGGACTTGTAGCTCAAGGAACAACGGGAGATATTGCTCCTATTGCCGGAACTGTAGAAACCGCAAGAGCTCCCTCGAACTTAACAGCATCAGGTGCGCTTGCTAGTATTATAGTTAGTTGGAATGCTCCAACATATAAAGGTCATTCCTATACTGAAATTTGGGCGCATACATCTGATGTTATAGGTGATGCTGTGCTTGTTGGAATGACAGCTGGAAATAACTTTTCCCACAATATTGGTGGGTCAGCTACACGATATTACTGGGTAAGAAACGTAAATAGAAATGGAGGAGTAAGTGCTTTCAATGCTACAAACGGAACTCAAGGCACGACTGGGCAGGACGCTGCGTACTTGCTATCAGTGCTTACTGGGGAGATTACTGCTAGTAACCTTGCTAATTCTCTTAGTACTCGAATTGATTTAGTTGATGCAGCCGATACCGTCAGCGGGTCTGTCAATGCAAGAATAAAAACAGAAGCTGATCCTCTAAAAGCTCAATATACTGTTAAAATTGATAACGACGGTTATGTCTCTGGATTTGGTTTAGCTTCAGAAAATGTAAATGGTGATATTGTAAGCGAATTTATTATTCGTTCTGACCGTTTTAGTATTATTAATCCATCAACTGCTAAAGTTTCGGTATATAGTACGACAGCCGAAGGAAGTATTGCCGCTGGTAATTTTATGTGGATACAATTTGGTTACCAAACTGCTGTTCCTTCAGGTTTTAACATAGGCGACAGTATAGTTTTTCTAAATCATCCTGATGTGGATTCAACACAATCTTACACAATAGTAGATAACACAACTATTTCTGGTAATACTCCTATAAACTCTAGTTTTCCTGCTTTAAAAATTGTTAACGATGGAGAGTTAAATTATCTTGCGCCCTCGGATGCTTCTAATGCTGGTACAAAAATAGCCAAAGCCAGTATTCCGTTTATTGTAGATAGCGGAAACGTAATTATCGACACGGCTATAATAAAAGACGCATCAATTACACAAGCAAAACTTGGAACTCTTACAGCAGATGTAATTAATTCTGGCCTTTTAAATACGGTTGATTTTTACGGCAACAAGATCGCTGGCTCGGATATTTCTTTAGGAGGAACTGTTAATTATAATACAGATTCAGATGGAAATAATATTGGAATATCTTCAATATCTAACCCAGCTATTCAATTACGGGGTATTGGAATAGCGATATTTGATGTTAACTCTTTTTACATTTCTAATGGTGGTAATGGCAATGGCAGTACACCTTTTCAGGTAGTAAACAACAATGTGTACATAAAAACAGCGTTTATTGAAGACGGCACAATTACTGATGCTAAGATTGCTAACACTATACAGTCTACCAATTATTCTGGGTCTGCTGGATGGAAAATTGAAAAATCAGGTAACGCAGAATTTAATAGTGGAACGTTTCGTGGAACTTTAGATGTAGCTAATGCATCTTCAGGTGACAGATTAAAAATATCATCTACAAAAATTGAGGTTTACGACGGGTCAACGCTTCGAGTTAAGATAGGAGATCTGTCTTAATGTCGTATGGAATACAGGTTGATGGTCAAAATCTAACGTACAGTGCTTTAAGTGTTATAACTAAAGGTTCTTTAACTTCTGCAACATCGTTTTCTCTTACTAAAAGCAATTATGCTGATGTAACAGAGTTTAAAGTAGTGTTTGTACCCATTGGTATTAGGGACACTTCTAGCGAAGAAGTTCGCCCAACTAGTTCTCAAACGTCTACGGCTATAACAATTACTCAGCCCAGTAATGGAAGTAATCATCAATATTTGGTGCTTGGTCGATGAGCTATGGTGTGGCGGCATATGGGGCTGATGGAAAACTAACTTTTCATAGCGATTACTCGTCGATTATTTACTACGGAGCACTGTCTACGACGACAACTGCCGTTCGCCCAACTTATACTGGGGATTATCATATGGCTATTACTAGTTCTGTAAAGGATAGTAACTATGATATGGGGTGGATTATACAATACTCTATCACTTTAAACGTAGATTATATGATCCCTTTTTACTGTCCTGCGTTTAACAATCAAGAAATTGCAATTATAGATATAGTAAATGAAAGTACGACTTGGATTGTTAACGTGCTTTATAGTGGCTCATCAACTCAATATCCTTCGTTGTATGCTTTCTGCCCAATATCAGAAATAGGTTCGTCTATTCCTCTCAACAGTCATGGTATTGCTGTATATGACGCAAACTCCCAACTTGTATTTACGGACAGTAGGCGACCTCTAAGAATTGATGATGTTGTAACTATTACGCACCCAAGTTCAATAAAAACTGGCGCTCGAGGAACATGCGGTTATCAGGGTACAGCTAATGGTGGGGGTACTTGCCACATTAATTATACGGCTGACCAGTCAACTTCTACTTCCGGAACTCTTAATAACACATCAGGTAAACTTTACCATATAGTACCATCTGCTTATGGCGGATTGGCTTATAACAATAGTGGTACGGGTTCTAAGTCATGCGGTATTTTTTTTAGTCGTAATTATTCATGGGCGTATAAATCCTGGGCATCTTTTAGAGGTGTGCTTCGTCACCCACAAAACCAAGCTACACATATTGCTACTTGGAAAAGCGATTTTGGCGGTTCTGCGTACCAATACGCTGAAGGAGGATGTGGCATAGGAGGATTTTTGGGTGCTTTGATTGGTGGTTTCCTTGCCCTTTTTACATTTGGAGCTGCATTAACTCTTATTGGTCTTGTTGGTGGGGCGTTAGCAGGGTTTGCAGTTGGAAATTTAACGGTTGGAAGTACACCTTCTTTGGTAGCATACGATAATGATGCGGTATTTGATCAAAGTGGAAGGTCACAAAATTTAATGGTAACAGATAAAAGTTATTATGGAATTAGTTAGGAGGTAATATGGCATACAATAGAGAGTTTATAGTAGATAAAATATATGTAATTGATGATTTTCATGGTTGGGTTAAAGCAATTGCCCGTGTTGAAGCTTATTGGAAAATTACAAACACAGAGTACCCAAAAGGTTTTAAAAATTATGATCTAACTAAAGACCTTCCAATTGAGGATATTACTAGAGATACGTGGGTCGATATAGATAAAGTAACGAACGACAATATAGAAGCGTGGCTTACCGTTGGTATGACAACACAAGATAAACTTGAAATTGAGTTAGAGTCCCAACCAGAGCTTATAAAAACAAATCGTATGGATAGTTGGGTCGTACATTATGATAGAAATGCTTAAAAAATTAAAAGGGATATATTTATACTGCTAATTATATTTATGTGGCTATTAACTTTTATCTGGGAACCTAGTTTTCTGTTAATTAAGTAAGGATAAGAAAAATCATTGTCAAAATAAGGTTATATGTGTTAACGTGTCAGCAGGAGTATTTATGTCTGAACCTCGACTAATATTCGATGATAAGTATCGGGTGGGCGAGTGGGTAGCCGAGCATATGCCTGACGGTGCATCCTGGCATGATTACTACGCAATGGGCGCTGAAGCGAATGGTACTTTGGTAAGCGGAATCGTGTTTGAGAACATGAACGGTTTTAATGCCAATGTCCATATTGCAGTTAGCAAACCCACCAAGCTGTTCTTGGAGCTTCTTGACCACGCTTTTATTTATGCGTTTGAGACATGTGGGCTTCAAAGATTAACTGGGCTGGTGGAAGCCGACCATACTAAAGCTATCCACCTAGATTTACATATTGGCTTCAGAGTTGAAGCTGTAATGAGAGGAGCCGGGTCGTCCGGTCAAGATTTATTAATACTTGTACTTTGGCCGGAAAATTATAACAGAGGAAAGAGACTATGGGAAAAAACAAAATTGCCGCTCCAGACTACGCTCCACTAGCAGAAGCTAGCGCGGAGGCAGCTCGTATTCAAGCTGGATTAGGTCGGGAACAATTAGCTTTTGCAAAACAACAATATGATCGTTCTGCCCCTATCCTTGAAGGTATAGCACGGCAACAAGTAGACGCCCAAAACGAACAAATGGCGCAAGCTAGAGATTATTATAATTATCAAAAAGATACATACCGCCCTCTTGAGCGTTCTATTGTACAAGATGCGCAACGGATGAACACCGAAGCATATCGAAATGATCTTGCATCGCAAGCTGCGGCGGACGCTGGAAGGGCGTTCGGTATATCACAACAACAGAATCAAAGAGCTATGGCGTCAATGGGGGCAAACCCTAATTCTGGAAGATTTGCAGGAATGCAAAACGCGTCGGGGTTACAACAAGCGGCTGTACGCGCAAACGCTATGACGAACACTCGAAACCAAGCAGAACAGATGGGGTATGCAAGAAAACTAGACGCGGCTGGACTTGGTCGTGGATTAGCAGGAGCTTCTATTGCGGCGTACGGCGGAGCAAGCCAAGCAGGTTCGGCAGGCGGTCAAAGTGCGCAGTCAGCAGGTCAGAATTACATGGGTAATATGGTTGCAGGGGCTAATACAATAGGCTCAGGTCAAAAAATGCAACTTAGCGGGTTAAGTAGTGTGCTTAACTCACAAACACAAACATATATTAACTCTAATGATAGTTTTCTGGGTGATCTTGGTGCTGCTCTTGGCGGTGCAGGTGCGCTTGCTAAAGGCGGAGGATTTGGATCTATTTTTACAATGTCAGACCGACGTATTAAAGAAAATATTATAGAAGTCGGAGTCGATCAGCGCACAGCATTAACGCTTTATGAATTTAATTATGTTGGAGATACCGAACGTCGTTTCCGTGGCGTAATGGCCGATGAAGTAGAACTTAGTTACCCAGATGCAGTTGTCGATACAGATTTAGGATTTAAAGCAGTCGACTACGGTGCTCTCGGTATAGAATTTAAGGAGATGGCGTAATGGCTAGAGTCAATAGATGGAAACAGTTTGGAGACGCATTTAACGCTGTTTATAACGCTGGAACTCAACTTGGGCAGGCATTTGACGCAGGCCGTATTGCGATTAAAGACTATGAAGACGAGGAAGGTAATAAGCTATCAGGTGTAGCTCTTGATCGTGCAAGAACGGATGACTACGCCGCGGCTGAGCAAAAGTGGGGTGATCCTATGGAAGCTCTACGAATGCGTATGGGTGTTGAAACACTAGGGCAAAATAAACTTCAAACTGATTACTTAACTGACACTTATGATGAACGAGTTTGGCAAGGGGGGCTTGGAAAAACTCAGAAAATGAAAGTTGATATGGCTAATACTCGATCTCGAACAGGTCTTAACGTAGCTAACACAAAATCAAGAGAATTAGCTACAAAAATAAGAGGTTTAAGCCAAGAGGAAGAAGTAGTCGCTGCTAAAGCTAAGTTCGGTGCGGAAACAGCAGAAAATATAGGACTAGCAAAAGCATATGAGGATGAATCTTTTCCTGCAAGTAAAATAGCTGAGCAAGAAAAAAATGCCGCTCAGGCAAGTGCTCAGGCAGACTATTTTAGCTCTGATACATATAAGAACTACTTAAATTCTAAAGGTTTAGCAGATACAGCAGAAAATAAAAGAAAGTTCGTGGAATCTGAAATAAACCGTGCTGTTTTAGAGAGCCCAGAATATCAAGACAACTATATCGGTAACGAATTAGCTAAGATAAAACGAACTAAGACAATGAGTGAAATTGAGTTAGCGATAGCACAAGACCCTGGGACATTTGAAATAGCAAAAAACCAACTACTGACGGATGTAAATAACTCTAATGCATTACTTGCAAATTCTCAGGTGCTTGCTGCAATTTCTACAGATGAGAACGTTATGAAAAACCAAGTTCAAACTGGGATAACTCGGTCAGAAACTGAATTACTTAGCTCCCAAGAGCAAAAATTGTTGGCTGAGAAATCATTAAGGATTAACACTTACATAGAGGAATGGCGCAAAACAGCTAACGCAGAAGATCCAACTTCCATGTACCGACTTATAGAGGGTTTAAAAACGATTGACCCTGAATATGCTATGCAGCTTGAGAAAAATTATGGCGAGCATGAACTTTGGGAAATTATGAATACTTCTTTGTTAATGAAAGCGAAACTTAATGACGCTATGCAAACAGATGGTGCACGCGGAGCTATGAGAGTTTTAGATGAACATAATGGAGATAAATTCGGGGTTCAGATACGAGAAACTGAAGATGGGGGGTTTGAAATGGTTGAAACTAGACCCGCTGGCCCTGGCGGGCAAGAAACAGAAGTTGTTCGTACAATAGCTAAAGGGCCTGACGAAAAAGCGTTTATTCAGGATCTTTACGCCGCTTCAGACCCTGCTAGTCTGTTGGAGTACTCTAAGAGTTTAGCAGATATAAAGTATAAAGAAGCATTAACACAGTTTAGTAACGCGCAATCTAAAGCTGCTTTAGCAAAAAAACCTTTGACTATGGATCAATGGGCAACGTCAATATTAACAAATAAGAAGTCTACAAGATATGAAAAACAACTAGCTTTAGCATTAGCTTTAAAAGATAACCCCGAAGCGTATACTCAAATGGTTCAGATGATGAATGAACAAGAGTTAGTTGATACAGCTAAGAACAATAATTCTGAAGTAGGCCCGAAAGTAACTCCTGTTGTCGACTTGAATGCCCCTAAAACTGAACAAGAATCGCTTAGTGCGGAGGCGGTTATTAATAATTTGAATAATTCTCTGCAACCAGATTCAGAAAATGCTATGTCAATAGATGATTTGGAATCTTACCTTGAAGAAAACTCCACTCTTATTGCGAAGTACAAACCTGGAGTTTTGATTTCGACTAGAACTAAATTAGACGCGGCTAAAGAATTTTTAGAAGACATAAAAGACAAAAAGGATACCCCGATAACGGCAGAAGACCTACAAAAGTTTTTGGAGAAGGTTGATGCGGATGCTACTAAGCCACTCGCAAAGGGCCCCGCAAGGAAGAACGCCCTAGAAGAACAAGAAAAAGCGCAGCAGATAGCAAACGCTTTTGGCGAAGATCCTACAGGCATTCTTAATATCGTTATTGCTGAAATAGAAAGCAATATGACTGGCCCCGCCAGAGGAATGGATAAAGCAGGGCTGCTTAAAAAACGAAATGATGCACGAGAAATACAAATAGAAGCCTTACGGAAATTAGTTGCTGATTTACTAAAAGACAGGTAGAGCTTAAATATGTCCGAAGCAATTCAAAGAATTCGAAAAGAATTTCCAGATTTAGATAAATATGGATACAGTGATGAAGAAGTAGCGCTCTGGCTTGCGGATTCAACAGGGCGTGACAGGCAAGAAGTAGGAGAGATGCTTGGTGTTTACGACCCAGATCAAGGCGATTTTGGTCGAGGTATAGATTCTGCAATCGACTCTACACAAGCTATGGGGTACGCCGCAGGAGCATTAGTTGCTGATTCCTTTGGCGCTGATGACGCCAGAAATAATATGATCCGAGGCTACCAAAAAAATATGGCTCAAGTTGCGCAAAGAGCTCGCCCAACAGACACAATAGAAGGTATAAATAGTTTCGGTGATGCTCTTGATTTTACGCAATACTATTCTGGTTACGGGTTAGCACAAGGTGCTCAAGCTCTTGCATCAGGAGGGCTAGGAAGCTTAATAGGCAAACAAATTGTCAAACAAGGTATAAAACGGGCGGGGAAGGATCTTCTTTCTGATGCGTCTAAAAAATCAATTAACAAAGGTGGCAAAATCGGTGGCTACACAGGTATTGGTGGGCAAGCTATAACAACTGAACTTGGAGCCACTTATGGGGGTGCAGTTGACAAAACTCTTGCAGAAGGTGGAAGTGTCGATAGTATAAATACTGCTCCTGTCTATGGGTACGGTACTCTTGCGGGTATGGCAGAAGGTCTTTCAGACGTTGCAACACTTGGTTTGGCAAGATTTGGGCCTGCCAAAGATTTAATAAAGACCGCTAGAAAAAGTCGCTTAGGTACTGCAGCTGTGCGCGGAACGCAAGGCGCAATTGTTGAAGGTGTTACTGAAGGAATACAAACAGGTCTTGAAGACTTAGGAGCAGGGTACTCTGCTGAAGAAGCTCGATTTTTTGATCCTACAGCAGTAGCTGCAGGTGTCATTGGTGGTGGGCAACTTGGTATTGCAGGTGGGGTTTTAACACGTCCGCAACAGAGTAAGACTGACTTAAATGAAATTAAAGAAGAAGTTAAAACTGAAGTTGGGGAACAATTAGGGCTTGATCTTAACGATCCTAATTCAGTCGAACAGTATAAAGCTCAGCAAGAACAAGTTCGCGCCCAAGCAGAAAAAGAGGCAGAAAATCAGAAAGAACAACAAGACGCTGAAAATGAAGTTTTGCGAGTCGAGGCTTTAGAATTTTCTAAAAAAGAATTTAAGAAGCAGATGGACGCAGGTTTAGAATTGTCTATTGATGATAAAACCTCCGAGTTGGGAAAACGATTTAATGAAATTTTAAATACCCCAACCGAAGATAATCCTCGTGGTCTACTTGACGATGATGATATTAAAACTGCCAGAAAAGAATTTATCAAAGTCGTAAAAGAAGAACAAGCAAGTGGATTTAATACTGCGTATGAAGCAGAACTTTCGCGTCGTGTAGCTGAGAAAGTTAAGAACGAAGGTCAGATAGAATTAGACTTTGATCAACAGACGCAAGATGAAAAGACGCAAACAGCTATGGCTATGCCAGTGCGCACTCAAAAGACTGCGATAGCAAAAGCTAAAGCCTTGTTCGGCGAAGATTTTATTAACAACCCTGATTACGCTGATTTAGCCGCTGAAATTAACGCTAAGAAGTTTAATGTTAAAAAGTTTAACACACAGCTTGATAAAATTGTTAGTCCAAAGCCACCAGTAACAGCGACAGCGCAGCCCCAGGCCGCAGCAGCAACGACGACGCAACTCCCGGGGGCAGCAGTAACGACGGCAACAGAGAAACCTGTTAACGCGTTATTAAATAATGAAGAATTAAGAAGTAAATTAACTCCACAACAAAACCAAGTTTACGATACATTCTTAGAAGCCATAAATAATAAAACGGCAGATGATCTTATTAATGTACAGTTTGATGCTCAACAAGAATTAAATGACCCAAGAAAAACAACATTAACCCCAGAGGAAAAAGCAAAAGGTAAAAAACTTTCTGCTATAGGTTTAAGAAAAGTTAAAAAAGATCCTAGAAAAACTGGCTCAAGAACTTTTGAAATAACTTTTAATACTCCTGAATTGAGAAAACGTTCTGGTATTAAAAATCCAAGTAGCGCAAAAACATCGGCTACTAATTTTGTAAGAGAATTTAAAAAGATATTTACCCCAGAACAAGTACGTGAAGCACTTGCGCAAGCAGGGATTACAACTGGAGTTGGTGAAACTTTTACAAACCAGCAAACCCAACAATTTCTTTCTGAAACGGGGGGTGAAGTCGCAACTGTTAACTCGCCTGGTGGAACTCAAACTGAAGGTGCGGGATCTAAAACCAAAGTAACACAGGAAGAAAAGAAAGCTTTTAAAAAAGCAGGCATGTCAAATGAGGCTATTAACGCTATTGACAATAAGACCGCCGCTGATCTTGAGAACGAGCAAGCAGATTTTATATTACAAGAAGTAAAAAATGCGAGGTTTGCTGTAGAAAGGTCAGATAAACTTTTACGCCAAACGTGGACAGAAAACACAGCTAAAGATGGCCCAAGCTACGATGACTTGTCAATGGAAAATAAAATTGATTGGATGCATACTATATTCAAATTTCTTGGGTCACAACGAACTGAAGATGATTTTAATACAGTAGTTAATAAAGCGGAGAGCTTACGGCAACTTACAGACACAGGGCCAACTACAGAAGGGAATAACAATGACAATCAAGATAACCAAGTCGGACGAACTGAAGTTCAAACAACTGATCAAAACCAAACTAGTGCCGATCTACAAGAAAATGCTCAAAGCGGGCCTCAAACTAACGCCCCAGCAACAGGAAACACTGGAGATTTCACAGCGGGAGAAAACAGAGTCAACGTCCCGATAGAAACTAGGAAAAAGAAAGTACTTACAAAAACTGGGGATAAGCCTACAAAACTTGGGGTTACTCAAGAAATATTTGAGCCTACAGTTGCGCAAAAGGCTTTGGCTAAAGCTAAATTTTCTAACACTCAATTAACTAATACCTCAAAAATAACTAAACCAACAACCCGTAATGCGCTTGAAACACAAATTAAAAAGTTAACAGGTGAGAAATCAAATATACGTATTCATGTATTTAATACGGAAGCAGAAGCTATCGCAGCTATTAACAACGGAACGGTTCCTCCCGCAGACGTCAAAAAAATACAAGCTAGCAAACCGTTTGGGTTTGTAACTGAAGATAATGCAGGCGATCCGCATGCACATTTTATACTAGATCGTATTCCTGAAGGCGGTGAGTTAGCAGCATTTATGCACGAGGTTGGCGGGCACGTCGGCATTGACAGTATTATTGATCCTGATCAACAACTTGAACTTGCGCAACAAATTTTTGATTGGGCTGATGTAAACAACAATTCAACTGAAAGTAAAATCGCACGAAGAGCTATGGCGCGAGTTAATTTTGCAAATAAAGATGGTAACTTATCTGATAGTGAAATTATTTCTGAAGCTATTGCTTATTTCTTAGAAGAAGCGTCACTTGCGGGGATTGAACCAAGTGTAGATAGCTCTATTGGGCAGTTCTTACAACAACTTAAAGACTTATTTGTAGCTGCATTGAATAAGTTAGGAATAGAAACTGCGGATTTAACTACACAAAACGTTGTTGATTTAGCATTTGGCGCCGCGCGTATCGAGTTAATGCATGGTCAAACGCCAACACATATACAAAAACCTTTTACATCTCCGTCTGCAGTAGCAAATACTAATCTTGGTGTAGCGCGTGATTGGGTAGGAGAAAATTTAGGGGGGAAAACTGCCCTTAGTTTATATGATAACGCCGCTGAAGTAGGGCGTATCGCTTCTCGGTCTGTGAAATTTGTTCATCAGATTGTTCGGGAGAACAGAGATATAATGCCAGCTCTCGGGCGTTGGTACGATGGCATGCTAAAAATAGAAGAGACAAGAAATGAAATTAAACGCTTGTTTCAGCCTATTAGAAAACAAGTTAGGGAACTTGGTAAAGGACGACTAGCTGTTGTTAATAAATTTCTTGGAGAGTCTACTTTTGATCAGAAATGGGGATACGATCCTAAAGAGTTTCACCCTGATGTGTTTGTTGATAAACAAGTAAAAATAGACCCAACCAAACAAGAACAGTTTAATAAGTTTTCCCAAGAAGAAAAACAGCTGGTAGCAAATATTTTTGCGCACGGAGAACGCATGCGCCAACGTAAGGTTGCTCTAGCTAAAATGTTAGGTGTGGGGGGTTCTTTCTTTTCAGACGCAGGTTTAGAAGGGCCATATGCGCCGCTTAAAAGGTTTGGAAACTATGTCGGAGAATTAAAATCTGCTAGGCTTAAACAAGCGGAGACAAAGGCAAAAGTAAAAGGGGCGTCTAAAAAAGCAAAAGACGAGTACGAAAAGCTAAAATCCGATCCTGATCATTATGTAATAAGTTTCTTTGATACTTCTGCTATGGCTAAACAATTTGCGGAGGCAAATAAATCAAAATTTATATTTTCAGGTTGGTCAGAAAGAAAACCATCGCACGATAGTGACAGAGTTTCTAGCCCAGAAGTATACGAAAAAGTCATGGGGGCTCTTGCTGCAAGTAAAGATGCAGATATGGATGCGACTGCAAAGACTGCGTTTAGAGCTATGATAAAAAATATGTATTTTCAATCTTTAGATGAGCGTAGCGCAAGAACATCAGGGGCAAGACGTTTAAATCGAGCGGGTTACGAACCAAATATGGTGCGGTCGTTTCTAAGCCAAGCTACTTCAGAAGCTACAATGATAGCACATATGGAAAATGGTGCTGAAATTAACACCGCTTTTAGAGACGCAGAAAACTCAGTTGTTGACGAAAATAATGATGTTGATCGTGAGAAACAATTCGCGTTTAATACAATATCTCGTCACTACAATAGCATGTTAACCCGAGCTGAAACTCCGATACAAGATCGTATTACAGTTATGAACTCGGTGTATATGTTGCTTACAAGTGTCGGATACCACCTAACAAACGCAACTCAGCCTGCTATGGTGACTGTTCCACGTATTGCAGGAGACTTTGCTGATTACACTGGTACGTGGAGTGGGTTATTCCGAGGTTATAAGCAAGCTAGACAAGCTACTGGGATAGGAGCAAACCTAGAACTTAATATTGATCTTACGAAAGTAGCTCCGCAATACAAACGTATTCTTGAAATAATGCGGAATAGAAACTTAATCGACCAAGGTATGGAGGAAGATGGAACATTTGATCGTTTCAACACAGGGTACGAAAGTCTTAATAGAGCGTCAGATACTTTAGGGACTATAACTTCTAAGTTATACAATGTAGCCAAGTTTGTTGAAGCCCAAAATCGTATTTCTACTGCAGTAGCGGCGTATGATATGGCAAAAGCCAACCCTACTAAACTTGCTGAAATGAATATGACTGCGGAAGAATACGCAATAGCCGTTGTTGAAGATACACAGGGTGATTTTTCTCAACTCGACGCTCCGTTATTAATTAAGTGGGCGCCAAAAATTGTAACACAGTATCGTAAGTATCAATTACTTATGGCATGGCACTACACCAATGGATTTAATCAGACTTTCCGTGGGGAAACACCACAAATGAAAGCCGCCGGAAGACGAGTTTTAGGGTATTCGTTAGCGCACGCAGCAATGGGCGCAGGAGCAACAGGGGTTCCGCTTTCTGGGTTTGCTTTCTGGGTTGCTACAATGTTAACCCCAGGGGGGGATGATGAACCACAAGATATGGAACGATGGATTAAAGAGAATATAGATGATGGAGTACTTGGAACAATTCTTTCTCGTGGGGTATTTACTACGTTTGGTTTAGACTTAAGCACTAAATTGAATCAGTCAAAAATATTCCATCCTCTACCATATACTGATTTTACTTCTGGTGAAGCGGGTGCTCAAGATATTTTAATGGGGCTTGTTGGCCCTGCAGGTACTACTGGTGTTAATTTTTTCCGAGCAGCGGAGTACTATAAGCAGGGAGACCTTTTAAAAGGCATTGAATATTCAGTGCCTAAAGGTATTCGATCTGTTGCAGAAAGTTATAGATTAGCAACAGAAGGTTACACTACTCGGGCGGGAACTGTTCTTGTTGATCCGCGTGAAATAGATACATACAGCCTTCTTGTAAACGCAATGGGTATTCCTTCCACTGAGGTTAATCGTATTAAATGGACAAGAGGTCAGCAGTATGAGTTAGAGCAATACTTTAGTAACGAGTCTTCGAAAATTCGTAAAAACTATATTGAGGCGTTCAGAGCTCGTGATGGAAGCGCTATGAAAGAATTACGTGAAGATTGGCGAGAGCTCCAAAAAGGTAAAGACCGTGTTCGGCCGTTTTTTAATAATGTTTCTGGAGTGTTGAAACGACAAAGTGTAAGTGCGTTAATTAAAGCTCCACGGACGCGCGCAAAACTTGAGAAAAAAGAACAAGCAAAGTTAGCAGATTAAATGGAAGTACTTTTTAACAGTTTTAAAAAAGAGAAAAAATTAGTTAAACCTATAACGTGTTACTTGTGTGGTAAAAAAATAAATAATATAATGGATAGTCACGATCCTGAACCATTGGCAAGTAAGCCTAATAAAATCTGCAATGTTTGTAATGAGGATGCTGTGGCTATAAGATTACAATCGTTAAGAGAAAACGGATTATAAGAGTTACCTCCCTGTTGGCAACCGCTCTATCGCCTGTGTGCCAACCAACTGCCCCCACTTCCCTCCCGAGTGGGGGCTTTTTTTAATGTTAATCTTGTTTTACGCAATCTGTGTTATAGGTTTTGTGGTTTTGTTGGCTGTAATCTTGCGTATTTAAACAAGGGGGTACATCTAAAAGAAAATGAAACGAATCCCGTTTAAGGGATGATGTACCCCCTAACTCTACAAAAGTGGGGAAAGGTTTGCGTTGGCTACATGGAGCTATAGCCAACGCTCCGCTCAGTTGTATGGAGGAACAACATGAGAGCGAATAGGTTTGTTTCAAGAATTTTGTTCGTCTAAGTCTACTCCTACACCGTCCATCAACTTATGGTACTTTACTTCATAGCACCTAGACATACCACTTGGAATGGTCGATCCTTGTCCAATATACATTCGTTTGTTTGGTTCACCTGTTGGTTGAATGATAAGATAGCCTGCATTGTCCAACTCGTCGCGCATTGCCGCGGCTGTCACAGAGTTCTCCTTACACCAATCGGATAGGGCTTTAACTGTTATAAAAGCTTTCTTATCTTCAGTACACAAACGCCCTGCAGGGGGCGCTCGCAATGGCGTAGAGGTATCTTCTTTGCTTGTATTAGCCGAGCCTAGGCGCTTCGTCACGATGAGTCGTCCGTGTAATGTACTGATAAACGCGGCTAAGTGCTCACGTATATCTGTGTTAACCTCGCGTCTGCTTTCACGCATCTTCAGTACTTGCGCTGATGCCCAATTTTTCATAGCGTTTACGTCAAAGGATATCAAACCAATCTTTTCGGCTATCTTTCCTGCAACCAACGCCGTTACAATTGTGTCGCGGTAGAAACGTTCTTTGTTGTCGTCCTCTGATTTAGGATTAAACTTACTACGTGCGGAGACTATCTGTCGTCGAACCCAATCTCTGTGTTTAATAATGAATCGTATGTATGGCAAACATGCTTCCCCGTATACGTTGTCCATATGGTGTTCCACAAAGGCTTGAGTCACATCAGAAAAGTTTGTCCTAACAAAACCTTCTGCAAGCGGTATCTCAAAGAATCGTAGTTGCGTTGCTTCTACTTTATACCCTGCTGGAAGCTTGGCTATAGACTCCAAAATTGAGTCATTGGAGGTGATAAAAGAGTTTTTGAACCATTGACCACCGACCGTTGCGAACTTGCCACTGGTGGACAGTCTTTCCTTGTCTCTGCCGTTTGCAAGAGCGTAGCCAGTACGTGTCAGTTCTTCAGGCGTACGACCAGAAAATTCGTCAAGGAGAAGAGGAACCGCCCCCATTATTGCGATACGTTTAATTACTGCGTTAAGAGTCGCACCTTGGTCGCCAGTTTGGCGTTCCATATATTCGGGTTTGCC
>Ga0315331_10000608_pt1 | contig 25206 bp, 20 predicted proteins | sample M160m34915metaG_FD_203456 | JGI IMG/M metagenome (GOLD analysis project Ga0315331, IMG submission 203456) | Ammonia-oxidizing marine archaeal communities from Monterey Bay, California, United States - M1 60m 34915 | ecosystem: Environmental > Aquatic > Marine > Intertidal zone | place: USA...
GCCAAGCACCACCCCCGCCTTTCCCAGTGCCCTTCCCGCCGGGCCAACTCTTGAAGTCGCAGACGGGAGCATCACCGTAGATGCAGCTCACTTTTCCTGGATTTACTTTGGCCCAGTTGAAGATAATCAAGCCGCCACGGCTCATTCCCTCAAGCGCTGGCCGTGCATGAAACCCGTGATTTTTTGTGAGGTATTCATAAAATCCATTCCATATTTCAACCGCTTCAGGTGCCCCAAAAAGATTTCCGACATCGGTATAAGCCACGTGATAACCCTGATTCAACAACGCAATGTCTGCCTGGGGTTGATGACCAAAAAATCGCGCCCTCCAGATCCAAGGTGTTCCCTCGGCAGCGACACGAGGAGTCACCACAATGCAGCGCCGTCCACCATGCTCGAAGTCGTATCTTGGAAACGAATGGAACTGAGAGACCTTTCCGGGAAAGGTCTCTGCAAAACAATTCTGCGTGATCGCCGCAAAGAGAGCAAAGCTAAACAGCACAAGTGACAGAATACGCCGAGCCGCAGTGAAGGACACCGAGGTGTGTTTTTGTGATTTCATGGTCGATTGGCAGGTGGATTCCACTGGTGGGTTAACTGGCGGGCAAGGTGACACAAGGTCCGAGTAAAACGGTCATGAGATCAGAAACTTGCTGCTCCACTTCATGTCGTGATGTCTTGGTCCCCGTGCAGCTTATTTATACCCCGTTTGAGCAACTCAAACTTCGGTAAACGGTCCCACAGCTTACTCCTCACCCCCCCACAAGAAGAACGACACGCGCCGATGGGAGCTTAAAAACGGACGAACAGGCGCTACCTCGCTACTTTTTGCAAGGTCTAGCGATATTACGGGGGCGTGAAATGCACCCTCATAGACGATCGATTACGCCTCGAGGCGACAGGCCAAGAAGCCAGCTTCCTTAACATTTGGCGAGCAAATCCGATCTGGAAACCGCTAACCCAGTGCAACGTGAACTGCATACAAATGCGCAAAGTGACTCTGATAATCTGCTCAGCCCTCAATTTTGCCTTAGAATTCTGGTTCATCTGAAAACGAATCTGAGCCATGCCAAGAATCGACCTGCCACTCATTTGCCTCGCCATCCTTGCAACTTCTGCAACGGCTGGGCAACGCGTTCCATCAACCATTGACTATGGGGAAGTCATTGCGCCGATCCTTTCTCGACACTGTCTGGAATGTCACGGGCCAGACGCTGAACAGCGAGAAGCAGGCCTCCGACTGGATTCTCAAACATCAGCAACAGGACAACTTGAATCAGGATCGAGGGCGATCGTCCCCAAGCGACCATCCGCGAGCGAGTTACTTACACGAGTCACATCCACAGGCAATGACCGCATGCCTCCAGGTGATCATGCCACAGCATTGTCAGCCACTGAGGTTGAGCAGTTAAGTCGTTGGATCGAGCAAGGTGCAAAATGGGAATCACACTGGGCATTCACTGCCCCCGTTAGAGTGTCTCCACCCAGCGTCCAAAACAGTAACTGGGTTCAAAATCCAATCGATCAATTCATTCTTGCCAAACTTGAGCAGGCATCTCTTTCACCGCGACCCACTGCATCCCCAAGGAAATTGGCCCGCCGACTGTACTTCGATCTCACAGGACTGCCCCCGACACCTCAGCAGGTTTCACACTTCCTCGCTGACGATCGCCCTAACGCTTGGGAGAGGTTGGTGGACCGTTTGCTGGCATCACCGCAGTATGGTCAACGATGGGGTCGCCATTGGCTGGATGTTGCGAGGTACGGCGATTCCAATGGCGGCGATGAGAACCACGCGTATCCGCTAGCATGGCGATATCGGGACTACGTCATCAGCAGCTTCAACGAAGACTTGCCTTTTGATGCTTTCGTGCACGAACAACTCGCTGGTGACTTGCTCGCTGACACGACCACCGAACCCTCCAGTCGTCGTTCGGACTCAGCACACAATGACACGCACGAGAGAACAGAACGAAAAAATGCAAGGGTAACCGCAACGGGATTCCTCGCCATGGGAACCAAGATCCTTGCCGAGCAGGACGAAGTCAAAAAACAAGCTGATATTGTCGACGAACAAATCGACACGGTTGGCAAAACCTTTCTCGGCCTTACCCTTGGATGTGCCCGTTGCCACGATCACAAGTTCGACCCCATTCCCACCAGAGACTATTACGCCTTGGCAGGAATCTTTCACAGCACAAAGCTCAGCGACCAACCCATTCAGACAGACACGATTCAACAAGCGTTGCGTGAGCATCAGCAACAACTTGAACGTCTGACCGATGAACGTGACCGATTGCAACTGCAATTGGACCAACGACTGTCAGACGAATCCATCAGCCTTGTGGCATTCGAAGCCGAAACGTTTGCAAAGGGCAATGTCACCAGCCTAACAGACAGCTATGGCGAGGGGATTGGCATCATTTCCGATCGTGGCGTGCAAAAGAACTTCGCTGAGTATGCCATTGAGATCCCTGCTGACGGACCCTATCTCATCCAATTGCGATACGCCGCCAAGAATGCTCGGCCGGGACGTATTCTCATCAATGGCGCGGTGGTCAAGAGTGATGCGATTTCGCAAACCACCGGTGGTTGGATGCCAGAACACCAGCGTTGGATTTCAGAAGGGACCTTCCCATTGAAACAAGGTTCCATCACCTTGCGACTGGAATCAGAACCCTTGATGTCGCACATCGACAAAATCCGGCTGATCCGAGCAGCCAAGTCGAATCGCATCAGTGAGGACCTTGCCCAACTTGAACAGTTCAGTGCGAGGTTGTCGAAACACAAACAGCAGACGCCCCAGCCTGAGAAAGTGATGGCGGCAACTGATGGCAATTCCAGAGACACGAGAATTCACATCCGGGGCAGCCATCGACAACTTGGTGACAAAGTGATGCGTGGATTCCCAGCAATCCTGTCATCAGCATCGGATCAAACCAATGCTTCGGCAGTGGAGGCCCATTCCATTCCAGGAACCCAGAGCGGACGTCAACAGCTTGCGTACTGGATGACAGATGCTAACACCGGAACTGGTGGGCAAACTGCCCGTGTAATCGTGAACCGTTTGTGGCACTGGCACTTTGGCAGTGGACTGGTGAATACGCCCAACAATTTTGGCATGCAAGGTTCCCGCCCCACGCACCCGGACCTGCTGGACTGGCTAGCACTGGAGTTAATCCAACATGACTGGTCGTTGAAGTGGATGCACCGCATGATCGTGACCTCAGCAAGCTACCAGCAGGAAACCAGCAGTACTCACAACGCATGGGTTCATGGTTTCTCAAAACGCCGCATCGAAGCTGAAGCGATACGAGACGGTTTGCTGATGCACGGCGGAAGCTTATCGTTCGACCTCGTTGGCCAACCGCTGTCCGTCAAAACTCAAGATCCTTCGCCAGCTGACTTGAATAACAACGAAGCTGCCTATCGCAGTTTTCGCAGGCGTTCGGTCCACCTGCCAGTGGTGCGTTGCAACACGCACCGCTTTCTGACACTCTACGATTTCCCCAACGCCGCGACGCCCGTCGGCAGTCGAGATAGCACCACAGTACCGACGCAGGCGTTACTGCTGATGAATGATCCGATGGTGATGCAACAAGCAGAAAACATAGCCCAATCAGTCCTGGCCCAAGACACCGCAAGCAAGACACAACTCTCTAAGATTGGAATTAAAAAAGAAGACGCAGCGGCGTTCGTGCAACGAATCCAAAAACTGTACGCACTTCTCTTCCAACGGCCCGCGACCGGCAAGGAGATTGAAACCCTTGAACATTTTCTCCGTGATTTCGGATCCACCGTGACGGAGGACCAAGAAATGGAATTGAAGATCTGGACAGCCATGGTTCACACGTTGTTACTATCGAGCGAGTACATCCATGTTGATTGATTCAGTCCCCAACCGCCGGCAGGCACTGAACCAATTGTGCATTGGCTTTGGTGGCTTGGCGCTCAGTAGCATGCTTCCAACGCCAAAAGCGTTGGCGGACCGCGATGGCATCGAGGTCGCGGCTCAGATTCCAGCGCGAGCGAAACGGATCATCTTCCTGTTCATGCATGGTGGCCCCTCCCACATCGACCTATTTGACCCCAAACCGCAACTGGACCGGGATGACGGCAAGAAACTTCCGTTCGATGGTTCACGCGTCACATTTGCAGATCGCGGCAACCTGATGCGAAGCCCATGGAAATTTCGCAATTGCGGAAAGTCCGGAATCCCGATGAGCGAGTTGTGGCAACACCTGCCAAAAGTGGCTGATGATCTTTGCATGGTACATTCCGTTTGCGATACCAACGTAGCGCATGGGGGTGCATGCATGAAACTCCATACCGGAGATGAAGCACAATTACGTCCCAGCACAGGATCATGGATTAGCTACGGGCTTGGATCTGCCAATGAAAACCTGCCAACGTTTCTGACCATTTGCCCCACCTCACTCCACGGGGGTGTCAACAATTTTGGCAGCGCGTTTTTACCGGCCCGCCACGCCGGAGTCTCACTGGGAACTCCAGGTTATCCCAACGCGACGGCGAAGGACGCCACATTCGAATATCTATCCAACCAGCGGCTGAATCTGGCTCAGCAAAAACTACAGCTCAATTTGCTTCGACAATTACAACAGCAACACAAAAAGTCAGGTAACGAAAAATCAGAGATTGACGCTCGCATTGAGTCCTTTGAACTGGCGTTCCGCATGCAGACTGCTGCCCCGGAAGCCATGAATCTGAATGATGAGTCAGCCGCAACCCGCGAGCTCTACGGACTTGATGATCCAGACACAGCCAACTTTGGACGCGAATGCCTTCTGGCACGCCGATTTGCCGAGCGAGATGTGCGTTTCATCCAAGTAAGTCACGCAAACACCCTGCCATTCAACAATGAGCAATGGGATCAGCACACGCACCTGAAGAAGGGCCATGAGATCAATGTCAAGCAAATCGACAAACCAATCACCGGGCTACTTACAGACCTGAAACAGCGGGGTCTGCTGGAAGACACGCTTGTGCTGTGGGGAGGCGAGTTTGGACGAACGCCAACTGTCCAAGTGGGTAATGCCGACCCCGGTCGTGATCACCATCCCGAAGGCTTCACAATGTGGATGGCAGGCGGAGGAGTCAAATCCGGGTTCCGATACGGCAAAACCGACGAGTATGGATACTACGCGATTGAAGATCGCTGCACGATCCACGATTTGCATGCCACCTTGCTTCACATCATGGGCTTGGATCATACGCGTCTGACCTACCACCACAGTGGTCGTGACTACCGCCTGACTGATGTCTACGGAAAAGTCGCGAAGGGCATCCTTGCGTGAAGTCATGTCCTTCGCCCGAGGACAATTGCAATCAACAAATGCGTCAAGCTGAAATCCCAGCTTCCCAAACTCACCCTCTCATTGCCAATGCTGACAGCTCAATCCGGCTGGACCGCCTAACATGACGACCGAACCAAACGAATCTGCCCAGTACACGCGATGGGCACAGCAGCAACTGTTGGACTATGAAAACCGTTGCCCCGGCAGCCTGTTTGCCGAGGGACTTTCACTAACTGTGGAGGAGGGCTATCGACTACAGCGTGCTGTGACCCAATTGCGTATCGACCGAGGGGACCGCATCGTCGGCTACAAAGTGGGATGCACGTCACCAACGATCCGTGCTCAACTCGGCATCAAGCATTGTGTCACTGGGCGGCTGTACAAATCAGAACAGCATGTATCCGGCGCGTGCCTGAAACGCGGAAACTACTCAAATCTGGCAATCGAAGGTGAACTTGCAGTTATCCTGGGACGCACTCCGGAGCCATCCGATTTCACACAACCAGGAATTCCCGCCTGCGTCTCCTACATCATGCCAGTGATTGAACTTCACAACCATGTGATGCATGGCACACCAGCGTCCGCTGGCGAACTGATTGCCAATAATGCGATTCACGCAGGATTCATTACTGGCGATATCACAGAGAGACCGGAAGGCCATGGAAAGCCCGAACTCACAATCCTGATTGACGGCACTGTTGTCGGATCCTGCGAAGGACAGAAGCTCTTTGAAACCATTCAATCCTCACTTCAATGGCTACAAGCAACACTGGAAAAAACCGGCGAGCACCTACAAGAAAGCCAAATCATCCTTACGGGTTCGATTCCCAGCCTGATTCCCATCAATCAACGGTGCACTGTCAAAATAGACGCGCCGCCCTTCGGTGAGACCACCGCAACGTTCGTCGACTAAACTCAGCCACGAGCCTACGAGCACGAAACAACGGCAGCATTAGCCTTTTGATGCAGCTTCAATCGAAGGCACTGCATGGTCAACAAGAGACATAGACCCAACCCAAAACCGCTCCACATGCTGAAGCGAATCGGCTAAACTCTCAAAGCGAACGTGCGTCTTTGATGCACGCCGTGGACATCTACCTAAAGAGCGAAAACGTTGCCATCACCTCAATTAAATCCGGAACTTGATTCGAAGGAAAACAATCCATACCAAACGCCTCTCACAGAGAAGCACGTCAACCGTTCACTGAATTGGCCAGTGCCATTGGTCATTGCAATTTGCATTTGGCCATTGCTATCGTTCAAAATATTTTTCAGTGGCATGATGCTAAAAACATGGGCGGAAGAATTCGACATTCGATTGTCCACACTAAGCCTTGTGCTTATCCATCCGATGATGCCTCTGTTTATCCTCACAGCAACATTTTTCATCCTATTCAGTGCTTTCAGCCTCAAGAAGCCTTCTCAACGGCGCAAACTGGGCCACATCGCCTGCGTTCTGGGACTGCTCGTGCTTGCTACTGCAATTCTGGGGCTTATCGTTCCCATGGTCCAACTAGCTCTCAACTTGATGTAGGACCTAACACTCACAGAGACCTAACCGTCCCTACTCAACACCCTCAGATTCGGAAACTTGCCAACTGCAATCGAGCCAAACCGCAAGCCGATATATGCTAGGAACTGACAACGCAATGAATGTATTCACGAGTCCCCAACCTTTGTGTTACCGAAATCTGGCCGCCCTTGCGATACCATTCGTCGCCTGCATTTGCATGGCTGACGCACCCGTGCAAAGTACAGGCACTGATCCAAAACAAACCTTCAAGGCATCTGTTGTCATAGGAGAATCGCTCAAGAACAAGACGCCCATTGAGGTGGGCAAACTCGATTCACCATTCGGCGTTGCGTTTGATTCAAAGAACAACATGTACATTGTGGAATTATCGGGTGGGCGCGTCCATCGTCGGGATTCAACAGGCACGCTGAGCATCATTGCGGGGGATGGCTCGGAAGGATATTCGGGAGACACCGGCCCTGCCACCGAAGCCACTTTCAATGGCATGCACAACGTTGCTGCAACTGCAGATGGTGATCTTTACATAGCGGACAGTTGGAACCACTGCGTACGTAAAATCGACACAAAGACGGGGCTCATTACCACCATCGCCGGCACGGGCGAGGCAGGTTTCAGTGGTGATGGTGGTCCCGCGACTGCGGCTAAGTTCAACTTCGTAATGTGCGTATCACTGAATCCTGCCCACGACAAACTGTATGTGGCTGATCTAAAAAACCGACGAGTCCGTATGATTGATTTGAAGTCCAACATTGTGACCACGGTAGCGGGCAACGGAAAAAAAGGAGCTCCCGAAAACGGTTCCGACGCCATTTTGAGTCCGTTGATCGATCCCCGTGCAGTCGCCGTGGACTCACAAAACAATCTCTATGTGCTGGAACGCAGCGGTCACGCATTGAGGAAAGTAAATGCAGCCGGAAAGATTGAAACAGTAGCGGGCACCGGGAAACCTGGTAACGCATCGGGCAAAGCGTTGGCGTCGCAATTCAATTCGCCGAAACACCTTGCGATTACCCAAGACGATCAGGTGATCATCGCTGACGACCAGAATGCCCGTGTGGTTCGCTACGATCCGCAACAGGGCACCATCACAGGTGTTCTTGGCAAAGGCGTCAAGCAGCCAAAACGCGGATTGCTCCGACCTCACGGAATCTGCGTCCACGCGGATGGATCAATCTACATTGTGGATACAGGACATCATCGCATCCTGCGACTGACGCCGAACTAACACCTAACCCGCCGAAGTAACACCCACCCCACCTAACCCGCCGAAGTAACACCCACCCCCGAGCTAACACCCACCCAAGGGACTGCACCCCACTCGTCGCGAAAACTTGCTTCCGACCCCATTTTTGAAAAACAGTGATAACGCCCATCCGAAAAAATACCACTTGGCGGAAGCGTTTCAAATTCAACAGCATTGCACACCATCATCATCCCTCTCTTTAGCAGCTTCTCATTGCCCTATGCTTTCCACCACTGAAATTGAGCAATACCACCGCGAGGGATACATCACACCCGATTATCGCTTGCCAGAATCCACCCTCGTCAGCATTCGTCATTCCCACGACCAACTGGTAGCAAACCATCCAGAATTCAGTGACTATTGCCCCGCTTTACTGGCATACGACACGGCTTTTCTTGAGGTTGCCAAGACAAGCGAGATCCTGACCATGGTTTCCCAACTGATTGGTGACGATGTTGCCTTATGGAATTCCAGCTTCTTTGCCAAACCTGCCAAGATTGGAACAAAAACGCCGTGGCATCAGGATGGTGAATACTGGCCGATCAAACCACTAGCAACTTGCACGGTCTGGATTGCTATCGACGCCTCGACACCTGAGAATGGTTGCCTGCAGGTGCTACCGGGCTCGCATCGTGATCAAACACTTGCCCAACACAATCGAAATACAGCAGAGGGACTCGCCTTGCCGTTGGAGCTGGATACATCAACATTCGATGAATCCGAAGCTGTCAACATTACGCTGGAACCTGGTCAGATTTCCCTACACGATGTCTACTTGTTTCATGGGTCTGAGGCAAATTTGTCAGAGCATTCAAGACGCGGCATGACGCTGCGATACATGCCCACAACCTCGGTGTATCGGCACGCTGACGCCAAAAACAGTTTGGGCAGCGGAAAGTTGGAGCTTTCCCAAAGGACGATCTATCTGATGAACGGCGTGGACCGTAGTGGGCAAAATGATTTTGGACAAAAACACTAGCCTGCCGGACTCATTTCTGCGGTGGGGCAGAGGGTTGATCAGCCAATGCTGATTTGGTTTCAGCCTGCTCACCAAGCCCGGCAAGAAAGGTATTGGCTAACGACTCGTACAGAGACGTTCGACAAACAAGATGTGAACACTCGTAGGAAATCACAGCCACCCCAAGCAGAGGCAAGGTCATGTGCCTTGCAGCCGTCATTTCCACCATGATGATAGCGCAGGTGATTGGACTTTGCACCACGCCGGCAAAATAAGCAACCATGAACATCATGATGACGGCCTCGGGCTCCAGTCCGGGCGACACCAGATCGACCACGGGTAACATCAACTGCCCCAACCCGGCCCCCACAGTCAGGCTTGGATCGAACAACCCACCCGGTATGCCGGAGGCTAAAGTCAAGAAAGAAGCAACCGCGGTGAGTGGTGCGAAATGCCAAGGGTACTCAACACCCTCAAGCAGAATTTGTTGCGTTTGCTGATAGCCGCTACCGTAACTATCGCCATCAGAAAGGTAGCCAACGATCCCAAGACCGGCCCCCAGCGCCAACGGCGTCAACCATCGATTTCGTTTCATAAAACGACCTGCGATGGCGGAACCTTTGATGGTGCACTGAGCGAAGACCCCTCCCAGAAAACCACCCACGGTTCCAATGAAGAAGATTGATGCCCATTGCCCAACCGTCCAGTTACCATCCGTGCTCTCGATCCGGCCGTAAAACAGATAGTCTTTCCCCAGCACCAGGACAATGAAAACACACGAAACAATGACGGATCGGATCACAGTCCCGACATTATTTTTTTCGAAAGAACGTGCAATCTCTTCAAAGCTGAACACGAGCCCGGCCAGCGGTGCGTTGAACGCTGCTGCAATGCCGGCACCACCACCGCCCAAGATCAAACCACGACGAACAAGGTGCCGTGGAAAGCGAACCCACTTGGTAATCATGTGCATCAGCGCTGCCCCCACATGCACAGAGGGTCCTTCACGACCAAGCGTCATCCCTGAGAACAGCCCAATGGTCAACAACAGAACCTTACCAATCAGGATCCGTCCTGAAAGCATCCGATCACGAATCGCGACATCAGTTGTTTTTAAAGTCGCAATGGTCTGAGGAATTCCGGTTCCCTCAGTTCCCCGAAAGTAGCGGTCGCGAAGCGTGACAATCAACAGCATGCTAAGAGTCACCCAAATCATTGGCAGAAACGTCGCAAGAGGCTCGGGGACGCTCCAACCACCTTCCCACAATGCTATTTCACCCTTGAGGAATGAAAACCAATGGTCGCCTTCACGCTCAGCCACCTGGAAATACCAAGCGACAACACCGATCGCAATCGCGGCGAGTAAAAAGAGAGTGTGCCGCTGCCACCCGCGATGGCTCAACACCTCGCGTTTCCAGAGCCGTGCAATACGGGTACGTTCCGGGCCTTTCAAGCCAGCCTCTCTCGATTCAGCACTGCATCAGGATTGACACAGTGCAAGCGTCAACAAGAACAAGATTCCAAGTCTGCCAACTGATATCCTCACGGCCATCATCAGGCACTCGCGTGAGTTCAGAATAAGTCACTTCAGCGGCAACCCATAGGCGACCGCTGCATTCTTCCAGAAGTACTTTTCGCAGGCTTCCTGTCCTTTTCCGGCAAAGTAAGCATTGACCAGTCGCACAAAGCTGTCGTAATCACCACTTTTCTTGGTACAGGGCCAATTGCTGCCATAGATCAGGCGATCGGCGCCAAACCCTTCAAACAACGGATCAAGCACAGTGCGATAGTGTTCTGGGTCGTGCGGAGCCGGTTGCTGCGTGCAACGTTGATAAAGCCCTGACACTTTGCAGAACACATTTTTATGTCGCGACAAACTGGCAACTGCGTCCAGCCATTCCTTACTTGGTGGATTGCCGTCGATGTCGTAACCGAGCACATGGTCAACCACAATGCGTAATTCAGGAACCTTACCCGCCAACTCATCCACTTCCCGAACCCCCTGAACTCCCTTGCCGTTGGCGAGGATATCAACAGATAAACCTGCTTTCGCCAACCTTCGAAAATTCTTGAGAACCTGTGGGTCGTTGTAGTCAATTGGGTCGCTGTTGCGTGCACGGACACCAACAAACCGCTTGTCTTTTTTCAGATTTTTCAACTGCTTCGCAAAGTCTTTTCGATAGGGGTCAATGTTGCCCACCAAGGCCACATAAAAAGGATCATCTTTGACTAGATCAAGCACCCAACGATTGTCTTCCAAACGATCACTCGCTTCGACGATCACCACACCTGTGACGCCAGTCGGCTTGGCGACACTGGAAAACTCAGCAGGCAGGTGAGGCTTGTACAAAACCTTGTCATCAGCAGGGGGCCAAGGAATCCCCTCAGGTCGAGTTGAATCAAATAGATGGATGTGCGTGTCAATCAGATGCTTGACCTCAGGCAATGGCGAGGACTTCGAGTCCTGCCCCGTAGCCGAATCACCCCTCAGCAAAACGGCCAAGGCCAAAAACATAATTCCAAGACGTAAGCTGACCGTAGTTCTCATCACTGCATTATCCCATTGAATCAAAACGGAGAATGGATCCAGAAATCCCTCCCCAAAAAAGAAAACCTTAGCTCAAGGTACACCTCGGCCGTGCCACCGAATGACCGGGGTACAGTTTAACTCACTGCGGCTCCACTCGCATCCATCTATTTAACGACACCAGAATAGCCTGAATCGTGCATTATTCGCCTGTCTGGAGCGACTCGATTCAGATCTACAAGTCCTGTGATTTGGAAGATCATCCGCCGATGCCAGAATGCATACCATTCCGTCCTCAACTGGAACCTCGGTCGACTTGGGAGCATCCTCACCTGGCGAGCGACCTCCCTCCACTTTCGAACCCTCCATGCATGGCAAGACACCATGTCACCAAAACATTTGCAGACCGAGAAAATGTTTTGCAACTGGGCGTAAAACTGAACTTGGCAGTTTCTATGACGCCCCAATCCCACGACTTGTCAGCACAACAGCCGTGAGCGATTCGCAGCTTGTGCTGCTTCCCAAAAAGCACCTTGCCACAGCAATTCATCCACTGAAATCAGCCGACAAACCGAAATCAAGCCGCGACAAAACCTGACTATCACACAAGCGGTCAGGTTTCATTCCAAAGACATCGACTGACGCGCTAGGGATGCATGAAAGTCCAGATACACCTTCCTGACCGCATCTCGATTTTGATCAAGATCCTCTTCTTTCCATCCAGACGTCGAAATCCTAGGTAAAAAGTAAACATTGACGATGCCAGAATCTGACACCAGATTCATGCCTGCGTCCAGCGTTGTCGGTATGTGAACATAGATCGGACAAATATCAACTTGCAAATTCGTCGCCAAGTGAAACGCCCCACGATTGAAGTGACCGATTTCTCCAGAACAAATCCGTCCACCTTCGGGGGACAAATAAACCGAGTCCCCTGTCTTCCTCAGCGTGTTTTCGGCTCTCTGAAAAATACGACGACGCTGATCTGCAAACTTGTAAGGAACCGTCCAGAAAACTCCGATCAAATAACCAACCAATCCAAATGGCAGAATCTTTCTCAGGAACCCACTTAGAAAATAGCGAGCGCGTGGTAGCCCCAATGCGGTAACCACAAAAATGTCCAAAGTCGCGGTGTGATTAGAAATGTAAACCACTTGGGTTGCCGGTAGAGACTCGGCATGATGTTCAATGATCCGAATGCCACTTAACCAGATAGCCACTCTTGCCATGCGACTGGCAATCCCTTCGCTGCAAAAACGTCGCGTCTGAAATAGCGTAAGAACCGAAACCAACAACATTAGTGTAGCGCCCATCAACAGCACGATTGTTCCGATGCCTGCCACAACAACCTTACGGACTGTCCATGGTGACCGCTTGCCAGCGGATTCACTTTCTGGTGGCATCTCACTTTCGCTCATCAACACGATTCCAAACTGTAATGAATTGGCCAAGCCCATGTAACAAAGACGATGAACCTGTTCCCACGCAATAAGTCCCAAACCTGAACCCAAACCCTTAAATCCAAGTCCAAGCCCCGCACCAGCCCCGCGAACGGACAGCATCTCATGGAGTTTGGATCAGCGCTACCAACCCCACCGCAACGTTCAAAACATTATTCCGTCGCTCATTTACCCAGGTCACAGATCAAACTTCATCCACAACGCGTCTGCTCGCATCCTGCTGCTCTCGAACCAAACTCTCAACATCACAAAATCGCACCAGGCGGCTGGAACATTCGTCCCACAATTTCAGCTTTAGCGTACTAAAACTGGAAACCAAGGTGATCACCGGAACGCGCTGAAATACAGGTAATGCATGGTGGCACTTTTCAAGATGGTAATTCGGAACACGTGGAAACAGATGATGAACATGGTGAAATCCAATATTCCCGGTACACCACTGCAATATCCGCGGCAACTTGTAATACGAACTTCCCTGCAGAGCAGCGTCCGTGTAATCCCAGTCTTCACTTCGTTTCCACAGCACCGACTCAAACTGGTGCTGAACATAAAAAAGCCAAAATCCCGCTCCCCCTGCCACCACAATCACAATGGACTGAATGAACAAGTAAGGTCCAACACCAAACGCAACCATCATCAGCGTGACGTAAATCGCGGCAGCAAAGTTCATGATCCAAACCGACTGTTTCAGCTGGGGAGACGACGCACGCATGGGGACCCGCTGCAGCACAACAAAGAACAGACCCGGGACCACCCCAAACAGGAAAAGCGGATTCCGCATCATGCGGTAAAGGCATTGCTTCCAGCGCGGTGCCTCCAGAAATTCATCAACTGTCATCGTCCAAACTTCCCCAGGGCCACGTCCATCAAGATTTCCAGTCGTGGCATGATGATCCGCATGATCGCGGTGCCATTGTCGATACGGTGTGAAGACCAGTAGACCACAAAAAAACCCCACCAAATGGTTCGCTCGCATCGAACTAAAGAAAACCCCATGACCACAGTCATGGAAGATGATAAAAATTCGAATCAGAACAACACCTGCCAACAAAGCAAGCAACGACACGACCCACCAAGACACATCCAGAAGAATATACATCAACACCCACAACGCGATGAACGATGACATTGAGTTCAACAACTGCCATCCCGCTCTGAGATTTGAGGGTATTTCGAACGCCTTTACCTGCTGCCGTAGCTCAGCAGCAGTCACGTTCTCATACGAGATTGTCTTGTTTACCGGCATCAACAAATTCCTGACTTAAACAAAACACGATTCCCTTCCCGCACAGATTAACCTCTCGAAGTAGCACCCAAAACAGCAATCCAACAACCGAAGTCCTCCCGGCCTACATTTTTCAGCAGGCTCCTCACAGAGCTCATGACGGAAAAAATTCAATCGCGATACCATAAGCAATGCTCACACCCAATGCACCGCATGCTCGAGTCAGGCAAACAAATCGCACGCACTCCATGGATCATTTGTCCACCTATCGCAGTGCAGTTTAAGGCACCATCGCAGCGATACGCTACAGAGAAGAGGCAACCTGAGGGCAACACAAAGGACTCTTTTTAAAAAAGCTAATTTTTGCGATCTGCTTCTTGTTGAACGGGCTCATACCGCAGCCAACACAGAACCTCTCGAACACCAACTCTCTAACACCCTAGCGGTGGCCTTTGGCTCAGTCGCTCAAATCGTGAATGCAAAGGGATACGCCGAACCTAACCAGATCCTATCATTAGTGATGCACCTCACCCTCTCAAAAACGCTACATTCAAGGTTCAGTTTTTGAACGCTCTTGCCTTCGCGCGTTTCTTTCCGACTGAAGAAGGAACCGCACCACAAGGCAAAGCGATGCACAGTGCTCCCATCCGACCTACTTTCAAATCGTCTCATTACTCGCTACTCCTGTTCTGTTAGCAATTCATGCTCCTGCCTATTCGTCAGTTCGTTGGATTCATCACATACTATGCGAGCTTCTGCTACTACCTTTTACTATTACCACTTGTGGATCCTTGGGAGACTCACGAAAGGTTCCAGAAACGTCTCAAGAAGACTGCACGGATCTCGATGCGCATGTTTGGTGTGCAGGTGAGACTGGAGGGGCTCGAGAATCTCAAAACTGACACCAACACGATCATCATTGCGAATCACTCATCGTGGTTTGACCAAATTGCCCTGATCGACAGTCTGGACATTCCACTGGCGTTTGTTGCAAACGCCAAGTACTTCAAGTACCCCGGCTTGAACCGTGTTTTGCGAAAGATGGGCAGTGTGCCAGTTCTTGGCCGTGACATTAACAAAAGCCTCACTGCCAGCAGAGAAACGCTTGAGTCTGGCAAGTGGCTGGTCATCTATCCCGAGGGAACACGTTCGACGTCCCTGCTACCCTTTCGCCGAGGTGCCGCCTTACTCGCACAACAGACGGGCGTTCCGCTTCAACCCGTATTGATCGATGGAGCGGAGGATATATTGCCCCGCAGAAAAAGCCTGCTTTATGTCCGCCCTGGCATCATCACGTTAACGATCCTGCCCTCGATACCCAAGCCAGATACGATATCAACCAAGCTGTGCATGCAACAAATCCAAAGCTGCTTTCAAGACTCAAAAGCCACGTTCAAAACGAAATCCGTCGACCACACAGACGACCCAACGCACAAATCTCAATGGGTACCTGCAAGCTCACAGATCGAGCATGAAATCGATGCCTTGCACCGCCAAACGACCTCGAACCCTGCGGCAACCGGTGGTCCATCCGACGATCGCCGCGACAATGATTGCTGTGACACCACTGACGAACCCCCGACGAAAGTAAGCACGACGAAAGTAAGCACGACGAAAGTAAGCACGGGCAAAGTAAGCACGGGCAAAGATGCTACCCTTGGAAACCAAAACCACTTGACACCCAATCCCGCAATCCATGTTGCCCCCCCCGAGAGCTACCCTGTTGACCTCAATACGCTGCAACCGCGAAATGGGCTTGGTACTTTCTATTTCATCTGCGCTATCTTGCTCACAACCGTTTCGATCACGCTGAGCCTTTCATCGAAACCTTGGGTGTGGTTGCTTGGCCAACTACTTCTATCAATCACTTTCATCCAGTGGTTTGCGATCTTGCATGAAGCGGGACACAAGACGATGTTTCAGTCTCGCTGGATGAATCGTTGGATTTGTTACATCGCAGGCTTCTTCGCATTGGTCCCTGGCGACTGTTGGCGACTCGTTCACGCCAAGCATCACTACTGGACCGGTTGGCAAGATCTTGATGTGACCACCGAAACATTGGTCCCCCGCCAACTTCGTGGCGTCGAACGTCTTGTAATCAATGTCTGCTGGCGACTGTGGATACCTCTGTTCGCATCTCTGTACCGATGGAACAATTATTGGAATCTGCCACGTCTGAGAAGAATATTCCAACGCCCCCGGCAAAAACGACTGGTAACGATCAACATTTTGGCATACCTGTTAGCCTACATGGCAATCACGATGGCGGTGGGAGCATTCACGATGCTCACCACGTTCGGACTGGGGTTGCTCATCAGCCTCTCCTTACAAGACCTGCTGATCCTGAGCCAGCACACCCACATCCCCATGAAACTATCTGAAGGCGATTCAGTTCGGCCCTTCACGCCAAAACAACAGGAGGCATTCACGCGTTCTTTGATATTTCCAACGTGGTTCGCTCGTCTCATTCTGCTGAATTTCGACGCCCACGGCTTGCATCACATGTTGCCACGAATTCCTGGCTACCACCTGCACCAACTTCAAGCTCGCGAGACGTTGAACTGTATAAGTTGGTGGAGATGGATACTAGCAGCCAAGGCTGTCCCCGGTGAAATTCTGCTGTTCCAGAATCAGGACGATACTGGATTCCACTTTTGACACACCACTTGCTCGGCTTGCACCAGATGCCAGACCCGCTTCACTGTACCGTTTTTCTTTTCATGTCACTTCTGCTGGCAGGCGTTGGCCAAACGTTCTGGATGCGCACTGCATTTTCCCACCGATTCAATGGGGCTATCGACCGCGGGCATACATTCAAGAACAAACCGATCTTTGGCGAAAACAAGACTTGGCGGGGCTTTATTTTCATGATCCCAGCCACCGGCATGTGTTTTCTCTTCGTGTACGCTGCCATGCGCATGGTGCTAGCAGAGCAACTACATTTATGGCAAATCACGCTTGCAGCGTATTTTCTGCTTGGCTGCTGGACCGGACTGGGCTTCATGCTTGTCGAACTACCCAACTCATTTGCCAAACGCCAACTCAATATTGCTCCGGGCGCACCGGCCAAAAGTCAGCAAGCCCGCAGCATCTGTTTTACCGTCGATCAAATTGACTCAATCGCGGGCGGTCTGCTTGCAATCTGGATCTTTGTTCCAATACCGCTGAGTGCAGCAGTGAGTCTGCTAATCCTAGGTGGTCTTGCGCATTACGTTTTCAATGTTGTGCTCAAACATCTGGGTCTCAGGACGCGAGCCGCGTAAAGGCGAGAATGAAATCGATGCATACAGCACAACGAAGACCACCGTCAGGCTCTATCGCCGGTCGTTGCATCACGCCCCTACATGATGTCACGAACGCCACCGAGCATGGAGAAAAAGCATGCAGACTTGGTGAAATGACGCGTCTTGGCCACTCTGTGCCAAAAGGAATTGTGATCAGTGGCAACTTCTTCATTGAAACACTGCGTCAGGATGACACACAAAATTTCATTAATGCAAGAGTTCGTGACTTGGTCGTCGAGAACTTGACGGGAATCGCTGACGCTTCCTGTGACATCGAAGCACGCATTATGGAAGTAGAACTTCCTGAGGCTTTCAGGGAACACCTCAGCGAAATGGCTTCACCGCTGCTCAAGCAGGGTCCGGTTGCCGTGCGTAGTTCTGCCTGCGGCGAGGACTCTGACGATGCGGCATTCGCTGGGCAGCTGGACACTTTCCTCGGCATCAACACTCTGCCAGACCTCGGCAATGCTGTATTGCGATGTTGGGCATCTTATTGGTCCCACCGAGCTTTAGCCTATCAATTGGCTCGCAAAGTACAACTACGATCCATGGGGGTCATCATTCAGAAACAGGTTCATGCACGTTACTCCGGTGTCTTGTTCACTCGCAATGTCCAATCACCCACCCAAGACCAACTGGTACTGGAGTACTGCGAAGGCTTGGGCGAACAATTGGTTTCTGGTGAAATTACCCCGTCAAGCTTGGTGCTGGCCCCAAATGGCGAGATAGTCCACGAAACCAGCGGTACAGCCGAATCTACGAAGCAACACAAAACATCGCACAGCGATTCCAACTTGAATGACAAGGACCAGGTCGTTACCCAAGCAACCAACGCAGGTCAGTCACCACACTTACCCATTTCCCTTATCCGGCACTTGGCCCAAACCGGACGTCAACTTGAACGACAATTTGATCATCCACAGGACATTGAATGGAGCGTGGATCAAGCAAACGTGATCCGAATTCTTCAAAGCCGCCCAATCACAACCATGGAGAAACCCGCACCGTGCGTGGTTTGGTCCAACGCCAATGTGAACGAAAACTTCCCGGAGCCGATCTGCCCGCTGCTGTACTCGATAGCATCTTGCGGATACTACCACTACTTTCGGAACATGGCCATTTCTTTTGGCGTAGCGAAAGCTCGCATTGAATCAATGGAGTATCCCTTACGGAATATCATCGGCACGCACGCCGGACGCATGTACTACAACCTATCCAACATTCACGCTGTGCTGCGGGCCGTGCCATTCGGTGAATTTCTTGCAGAATCATTCAATCAATTTGTCGGTTCAGAATCAACGGCCAAGAATCATGACAGCCCGTCGTGGAAATCACTTTCACGAGGCAAGTTTTCTGAATTCAGGGAAACACTTTTTATTGCACGCAAAGCTTCGAAACGCTTTCGGAAATTGGAGCGTGGAGTAACGCAATTCGAATTGACGATCGATACATTTGCTAAAGACGCCGAACCGGAACGACTTCCGAACTTGGATCTTCAGGAGCTACTGATCCTTTGGCGACGATTCATTTCGATCCGCAGCAACTGGACGGACGCCGCCATGGCAGATGCGGCCAGCATGATCTACTACCGCCTGACCGGAAGCTTTCTGGCCAAAGAATTTACAAGTGATGACGACCGCGCCATGGTCAACCGTTTGCTGTCGGGTCTGTGTGACATTGTCAGTGGACTACCTACCGAAAAGCTGTGGGATATCTCCCGATCCATCCGCAAGAATGCAGCATTGACCGAAGCGTTCGAGACAGAATCACCAGAGCAATTATGGCAACGCATTGAAACAGACGATTCACTGAAAGAGATTGCGGGAGAACTGAGGGACTTTCTCAATCATTGGGGATTCCGATGTTCAGGTGAATTGATGCTGACCACCGCGTCTTATCAGGAAGCCCCTTCAACCTTAATTCCGGTGCTGGGCAGTTTTGTTCAACTGGAGGGCCCATCGCCTCGTGAGCACCTTGAGACCCAGCAGCTACTACGTGAAAAAACCACTCAACGCATCCTGAAGGAACTGAAATCGAGGTGGGCAATTCGCTTCCTGCCCTATCCAAGAAAGAGTCACATCGCAACCAAGCTGTTGCGTGCGACACAGCGCAGTGTTGCCTGCCGAGAACGGGCAAGACTGAAACAGGCATTGCTTTACAGCCGCGTTCGACGGATAGCTCTTGCCATAGGTGACAAGCTGACGCAACAAAATCACCTCCACCAGCCCGATGACATTTTCTTTTTGAGCTACCGGGAAATCGAAGATCTCCTGGCCGGATCCTGCATGCTTCCCAACAGTACTCGCGAACTGGCTGCCCTGCGACGGTCCGAACTCGACGCCGTAAGTGAGTTCACTCCCCCAGATCGCCTTGAAATTCCGGCAGGCCAGTACTGGCAACCTGATAAGACGGCCCCCACGGATCGATGTGAAGATGAAGAATGGAACAATGGCATCGGTGTCAGCGGTGGGCGGATCGTTGGCCGAGCCGTGGTGCTAACCAACCCTGATCAGTTTGCCAAAGTGGCCAAGGGCGACATTCTTGTGACTCGACAGACCGACCCTGGCTGGGGGCCGATCCTGTTTTTGGTGCGAGGACTGGTAATGGAACGAGGTGGCATGCTTTCCCACGGAGCAATCTTGGCACGCGAATACGGCATTCCAACCGCTGTCGCTATTCATGATGCTACCAAACGCATCAAGACGGGTGACACCATCGAAGTCGACGGAGATCGCGGTCGTGTCGATATCTTATCCTGAGGACCTGCGGTCTTACCTGACCACCCGAGTGCTGACAGTGCCGATGCTGATGCTGATGCTGCTGTTGCTGTTGGCAGCATGGTTAACCTCCCGCCCAGACCAGCCCTCAACTGCAGGCATCCAAACCCTGGTCATCGCAAACCTTCTGGTAATGTTTCGTCTGTGGGATGACTTGTCAGATCTTGCGACAGATCGCGTCACCAATCCCGACCGAATCCTGTGCCAAACCTCACATCAGACTTCATTCTGCCGAACCTGCGGCATTCTTGGCATCACTTCCTTCAGCATACTGATGTTCAGCGATCCAATGAGTGGAATTGGCTTTGTGTTACTCACAGGCTTTTACGCCATTTACTACAAACTGCCATGGCGTTTATCGTGGCCTCGGCTGAGTTACCATCTGCTAATCTTCAAATACCCATGTTTCATTGCCTTGATCAGCGTCTCTCAAAACGAAGCTCGCCCTCAAATTCATCTCATGGTGATGTTTGTGACTTATTTGATCCTGTGCATCTACGAAGTTGCCCACGACCCGAAACTGCGTGCTGATGGGTGGTGCCGAGTCATCGCTGGAATCGAATTGATCACTGCGGCCATCATCGCAGCATCAATTGCAAACTCACTGCTCTGATATTCTGACCCTCACCAGAAGCTATTCCAACCCGAGACACATCGATGAATTCCGTTACCAACAACGCTCCCACCGCGGACAAATTCGAAACAGTTGCTTGCTACAACTGTGGAGCGACCGAGAGCACTGATCTGTTGATAGGGCAGGATGATCTATCTGGAAAACCCGGCGACTTTCAATTTGTGACCTGCAACCGATGTGGCTTAGCCTATCAATCGCCCCGACTTACCGTTGAAAACATCAGCCCCTATTACGACGAAGAATACATCGCGCACCGGAAACAGACCAACTGGGGTATTTTGACCCGTTTCTACGAGCGTGCGATGGGCAAGCATGATCGAGAAAAAGACAAACTGGTTTCGCGATACGTCAACATGACCGCAGGAATGGAAGTCCTTGATGTGGGCTGTGGTTCGGGATCTTTATTGCAGCGTTTGCGGCAACAACACCAAGTCCATGCCAGCGGGGTAGATTTCAAGAACCTGACTCACTTGCCCTTCTTCGAAGGTGTTACGTTTCACGAGGGTCTCTATTATGAACAACCACTACCCGATAATTTCTATGACATCGTGACCATGTGGCATTTCCTGGAACATGATTATGATCCCGTACGCACCTTGGAAACGAGTCTGCGAGTTCTTAAACCCGGTGGCCATCTGGTAATTGAAGTACCTCGCTTGGACTGTTTGACTTATCGCATGTATGGAAAAAGGTGGCCAGGTGTGCAAGCGCCGCAACACACAGTGATGTTCTCAAAAGACATGCTGCTTCAATTCGTCAAGCGTTCAGGACTTGAATTGGTCGACTACCTGCCCTACGGAGCGTTCCCTGCTTACTTTTACCTCTACGCTGGACTGGCGTTTCACTTAAGGCAAGGGAAGGGCCTGAATTTACGACGATCCATTTACCCCTATTTCGCAGGACAGTTGCTGCTAACGCCTGTCCTACTTTTTGAGCGTTATCTGAATCTAGCAATGCAAACCGTGATCTGCCGCAAGCCCACCAATTCGGACGTCACGTAAGGGCAGCATATCCATTCATCCGCTTCCATCCATGTGGCGTCGCAACATTCCATTCACCGCCCAACAGACGGCCTCCTGGTTCACTACCGTCCCCACTCAATCCGCTTCATCGAGACGCGTTTCGCCAAGGAAATCAATCGTCCCATCTGCTACGTCGTAAACCGCAGCGACCACCAATAAATCTCCATCTGCCACTGCTTGCTGTATCACCTGACTGCGTTCAGTGATCGCCAACACAGTTCGCTCGACACTATTTTTCACAAGTTCGCGGAGACGTTGCTCGCGGTCGGGCAGAGCCAAATCCTCCATCTCACGGCACTCTTCATGCGTCACGCATTCAAGTACTTCATTGGCGATTGAGATTTCATCAGCAGCATTGCCACCTTGCTGCCCCGAACCCTCCTGAGCCAGAGCTTGAACAGAAGCATCGACCACACCGCATGGGGAATGACCTAGCACAATCAATAGCTTTGGATGATTGACACGCACAGCGTACTCGAGACTCCCCAACGACTTATTGCCAACAACGCTGCCTGCGACACGCACACTGAAAAATTCTCCGATTCCCATATCGAAAAGCACATCAGGCGACACTCGCAGATCACTGCAACTGAGAACGGCTGCCATGGGAGTGCGGCTTTGAGCCATCTCGACGGCTCGACGATCGAATTTCCGATTCAGTAATTGCCCAGTTCGAAACCGACGATTTCCTTCCTGTAAAATCGCCAATGCGTCGTGCGGCGCGATATCCTTCAACGCATTGTAATCCTGTTCATTGGCACCACCATCATTGGCAAGGTTGTACTTCTCGCGAAATCCTGACAGCCGAACCTTTACCCCACGTGCGGGTGCGGTCTTTTCCTTGAACTCACGAATCACGCCTAGAATATCAGGATCGATGTAATCGGATTCCGAAGCATCGATTAACAACTCCGCTCCGGTTTGTGCTTTGTCAAGGATCTGCATCAGAGCAGCACGATTGAGGAAGCTGACCTGATTAGCCAATTCAATGTGCACGACATCCCCGGTTGTTTTCGTTTCCACCACACGGCGAACAGGGGTACGCAAACTGCTGTTGAGGATGAACATCAAACTGACGACCAGGCCAATGATCACCCCGATCAAAAGGTCCGTCATGACGATCGCCACCAACGTGATGATGAAGGGTGCAAATTGATAGCGTCCCTGACTCCACATCTGTTTGAACAACTTCGGACTTGCGAGGCGAAATCCGGTCACAAGAAGAATGGCGGCCAGAGCAGCGAGCGGAATTCGATTCAGAAGTGCAGGGAATAGCAAGACACTTCCCACCAGCAAAACACCGTGGAACACCGCGGAAAGCTTGCTTTTCGCGCCAATGCTGACGTTCACACTACTGCGAACGATCACGCTGGTAATCGGCAAGCCACCGATCAAGCCTGACATGGTGTTCCCGATCCCTTGTGCGACCAACTCCCGGCTTGATGGCGAGTTGCGTTGCTGCGGGTCCAACTTGTCTACTGCTTCCAGGTTCAGCAGCGTTTCCAAAGAAGCAACGATCGCGATCGTGACCGCCGCAAAATAAACTCCCGAATCTGACCATGCCGAAAAGTCCGGGAAGGTAATGTAGCTCATGACACCACCATCAGCGGGTGGAATGATGACTAAGTGATTGCCCTGAATACTCCATTCGGGGTCAGCATTTTCAAAAAGAATTTGCATGCCAATGCCAAACGCGACCACAACCAAAGCAGCCGGGATGCTTTTCAAGTAGGGAATACGATTCCAGAGGACCAGAATGATCACCGATGAGACGCCAACCAGCGCGGCTCCCAAGTGATAGTTAGCCAGCAAAGCACTGAACAATTCCGAAAACGTATTTTCGCCGTCCGGCTGAAAAAATGCCATTTCGCCTTCGGGATCATTGTCATCACCAAACACATGCGGAAGCTGCTTCAGAATCAGCAAGACACCGATCGCAGACAACAACCCTTTAATCACACTGGTTGGAAAAAATGCAGACAGCGAACCTGCACGAGCAATCCCTAACCCAATCTGCAATAGCCCTGCCATGAACACTGCCAGCAAGAAGGCTTCGAACGAGCCAAGTGCACTGAGCTGTGCCACGACAATCGCAGCAAGCCCAGCGGCAGGACCGCTGACACTGGTGTGGGAACCACTGATCGAACCCACGACGATTCCACCGATAATTCCGGCGATCAGACCCGCGATCGGCGGCGCATTGGAAGCCAGCGCGATGCCCAGACAAAGTGGTAGAGCTACAAGGAAGACCACGATCCCCGCAACCAAGTCACGGGATACAGTCGACACGGTGTAGCCGCTTTCGGCGATATTACGTTCAGGTTGCCCAGACATGGCAAATTCATCCGGTTACAAAAGGCAAAGAAAAACTGATTCAAGATGACATGCATTGTGGTGACATGCGTTACATCAAAAGATCGGCATACCCACTCTGGGCGGCACGAACGTAGTAGGCTCCAAGAGAGCCTTTCTGCCTCTCGCAGAGCAGTTGCGAGCGCGTCATCGAACCGCAAACGATCCCAACCACTGGCAGCAGGATCTGATTTGCGACGAACGGAGGACGGTTTTCATCGAAGGTTAAAACCGGAAAAGCTGCTTTTGGCAGATCGTTCCTTCTAAATTTACCTTCTCAAAGTCCCGCAACCCGATAGCCGAGCGCACGCGGTGAATCGTCAGAAGAATCCCGTGCGGCAAACAACGCTCGCTACACGATGAGATGACGTTCACACAAAAGCGACCTAACACCTCAAGGGAGCAAGGATACCATTATGCAAACGGTGCCCACCTGCAGTCGCGTGGTATCGCTTAATCGCCAAAGCACGACACGCTGTGTCAGTACGTTGCTTTGCCACGCCCCAGGTGCTGCCTGCATACCGGCGTTCTTGGCGACTGCTGGACACGCATGCCTCACAATCTTCACAGGTCTCGACCTCAACCACCGAATCCATGACTTCGGAAACCAGCGGTGAGATAGCTGGTAGACCAACAACAGCCAAAACACAAGCCATGCGGAGGCCTGCGAGACCGAGCTGCCAAGTTAGATGGAGATAGGTCAACATTGCGACACTTGAACGTTGTGAACTAATGTGAGCACTTTGCGTGGCCATACAGCCAGCCTCAATAGCTTAGATAGCTGTCAACAGAAAGCAAATCAGGATGGCTAACGATCATATACCCACCTAGATTAGATCGTGCTGAACATCGGTTACAATGAGAAAAACCGGACA
>Ga0315331_10000609_pt1 | contig 25198 bp, 21 predicted proteins | sample M160m34915metaG_FD_203456 | JGI IMG/M metagenome (GOLD analysis project Ga0315331, IMG submission 203456) | Ammonia-oxidizing marine archaeal communities from Monterey Bay, California, United States - M1 60m 34915 | ecosystem: Environmental > Aquatic > Marine > Intertidal zone | place: USA...
GCTTTATTATAAGTTTCTATTTGATATTTTTTGGTTCGCTTAATCTTTATTTGATCTCCTTCAGGAGCACTCAGGACAAATCGCCCCGTTTTATAATAAGAACAGTCGAGCATTTCCTCAGATTGTCCAAATACAGTGGAACTTGCAAAAATGAATAATATAAAAAGAAGGTATGTCATTTCTTAAGTACCTCCGATGTTAATACCAGTCGTTTATTTCTCGGGAATGAATTCGCAACGACTGTAACTGATTTTACTTGTTTCCCTATCATACCCTTTGTATCAACCGTTATTTTAATTTTGGTGCTGGCTCCTGGTGCAATAGGTTTTTGATCATATTCTGCTACACTGCAACCACATCGCGTCACAACTTTTTCAATTTCTAATGGTTTTGTACCTGAATTATAAATTACGAATTCGTGCGATACTTTATCACCTTCGGTAATACTCCCAAAATCATACAACGCTTGACTGCAAGAGATTTCAGCATAAACTGAATCTCTTTTAGCCTGTGTTATACTTTGAATTTCAATTTTTCTTTCTAATCCTGCTGCTCGTGAATAAACAGAATTTTTTTGGTCATTTACGTTATCTGATACTAAATTACTAGCTGTATACTCACCGAACGGAATTTTATTGAAAGATAACGTTCCTCCATTCTCAGCAGTTGCATCTATGTATTCGTTGAACTCCCCTGTATTGTACTCTCTTAAGTAATTCATTAAACTCGTAATCCTTCGCCCCGTTAATTTTACATTGTAATCTGTTTTTGCCAATGGCGATGCAAAGCCCTTGATGGTTAATTCAATGTTTTGTCCTTTTTCTAATTCCGTCAAGAGTAGTTTTGTAAAAAGGGCAAGGTCCTTAACTCCTTGATCAACGAAATCGTTAAAAAAGTCTTCAATGTCGAGCTGAGCTTCAATCGATTTTTCTTCGTTCAGTCCAGCACTATATTCGAATTTGTAAGTGGGCATTAAATCGTGGTAGTCATTGTAAGTTGTAATGTAGTTTAATGCAGTTGTTGTATCCGTAGTTCTTGGATTTGGACAGTCGTTGTGAAAGTACAGCGTGACAGGTAAATATTTGTTTAAATCAGCAAGTGTTTCTATTACAATTTCATCTGTTTTTCTTTGTTCGGTTGGAAGAAGAACACTCCAAATGTCATTGCAGCAAGTAGGACCTTTTTCAAAAATAGAACCGATTCGGTTAGAAGTCAAGAATCCCTGTCCATTATGATCTGCCGAAAAATAAAAATCATTCCAAGAGCTGTTTATCGGTTGCCCCATATTAATGGGTTGGCCTAATTTATCCAACGGACCAATTGATTTAAAAACATCAAACCCTCCCAAGTTTTTGTGCCATTTTGAACTGAAAAAAAGCGTGTTTAAATTGGAGTCATAATATGGAGTAACTTCATCGTCTGGCGAATTTACTTGCTTACCGAGGTTGATTACTTCTCCAGTTTGGCTTTCTGTTTGAAGGGGCGCATAGTACAGATCAAGTTTGCCTTGTCCACCGGGCCGATTGGATGAAAAAAGTAAATATTCTTTTTCATTCAGCTCAAAAAAGAAAGGTTGTGTTGCAATAAAATTACCATTTATATCACCCGTTAGTTTTGTTGCCTCTGACCATTTGTTATTGTCATAATGCGCCATATAAATAGCACTTTTATAATCATTTCCTGCTTGTACAAAATAAAAACGGAGTCCGTCTTTACTGAAAGTACCGGCTGCAGTGTTGTAATTTTCGGAATTAAATGAAGCGTTCATTTTTTTTGATTCAAGCCAGCTATCTTCGGTGTAAGAAGCTTGGTAAATGTGCACATGGTAGTCATTGTCAAGAACTTGTAAATTAGGTCCTGTATTTTCACTTCTTAGTGATGAAAACAGTAATTTTTCGTTGAATTTGACAGCTGAAAATTCCCAGTTAGAGGTATTAACTCCCTCTCCTAAGTTGGTAACAGTAACATCATGAGCAATGTCTTTAATGGCTCGCATTGCCCAGCTTGTTGAAAGGCCCTCGTGTCGTGCACGCATGTATTCGTAAGATTTTTTATCTTTTTTAAATAAACTGGTCGCTTTCTTCCAAGATTTTAGCGCATTTCTATAATCTTGATTGTGTTTTTGCATTTCGGCTAACCAAAAAAGCCCAATAGGGTAAATCCGTCCCCTGTCTTTCCCATATATTTTTTGATAGTAATAGGCTGCTAATTGATGATTGTTGTATTTCCGTAGCGACTCTGCGTATTTAAATAAAAGATGAATGTCTATCGAATCAATGGCGACGGCTTTAGCGTATTCAAGTGAGGCGCCATAATAGTCGCCGTCCTTGTTGTATTGATCACCAATTTCAATCAATTTCTTAAGCGATTGTGCCTCACTTAAGCTAGAGCTCAGAATCAATATAAATGCTACTAAGAATTTCATCACATAAAATCACGACAAATCCGCCGTTTTATTATTTTCGGATCGTAAATTTTTAAAACATAAATAAGAGCAAGCTCTAGTGCTCCTCTGCCGTTACTAGCAGGTCTGAGAGATGACAAATTAATGTCATAGCTCAATCCAAATTTCCAATTATCGTAGTCCATTCCGAGCATGAGATAACCCGCATCTTTATTACGGTAAAATGCCCCACCATAAAGGGCTCTGTACACGCCTCGCATATCCTGCAGCAGGTATCTTATTTTGGAACCAAATAAGGTTTCTCGATAAGTACCTTGGCCCATCAATAAAAACCCTGGAATAACCGCTATTTTTTCTGATAATAAGAGATCTGCCGAACCGTGAACTACCCACCGCATATCTAATTTGATGGCGTCTTCATTAAAAAAGCTTTGTTTAGGTCGGGTTAAGTTGAATAAGCCAACTCCTAATCGGAAACTTTTTTTATCGTCCAGCTTGTATTGTGCTAGAAATCCTGACCCTAGATTAAAGTAAGTTCTACTTTCTCGTTGAAAATTTTCTGTATTATCAAGTGCTGAATTGTAAGACCAACCATTGTATTGTGCATCAAAACGCAGCGCTGAATAGTCAATACTTCTGTTGGTAATGCCTGGTAGAAGCGCGGCGCTTAGTACTAATGACGAATCAGCATTGATACTTTTTGAATAACCTACACTGGTATTAACCATGAATGTATTAAAGCGAGAGTCTCCGGCTCGATCTTGATTGATTTGAAGTCCAGTATGGACGTTATTACAGTTCAATATGTCATTTGCGTCAATGGCAGCACTGTAGGTGGAATAGGGAAGTGTCACTGCTTTCCATTGATGCCTGTGGTTGCCGACAAATCGATAGTTGCCATCAAATTGTCCAACATTTGCAGGATTTAAATTTAATGGACTCATATCGAATAGTGAGTAGTGTAAATCTTGGCTATTTGCCCCCATCACAAACCAACAGGACACAACTAAATACATTATGCAATTGCGTGTCATCATTAACGTATCAATGTTATGTTCCCTTTTTCAAAATACGCTTCATCATCTATACAAATAATGTCCAGGTAATAGACATAGACAGCAGGGTCTCCGGGTCTATTTTTATAGCTTCCATCCCAACCAATGGCTTGATTGGTTGTCTCGAATACAAGCTCTCCCCAACGGTCATAAATCCTGAAAATGAGTTCTTTGATATTGTTACCGCGAACGCGAACAACATCATTATTTCCATTTCCATCTGGAGTAAATGCATTGGGTACATACACGTCAGGTTGACCACATACAATGTCTGCTACAACAATAGTTATAGAGTCTTGTTTGCTACAAGGACCGTCTGTAATGGTAACATAATAGGTAGTTGTTCCGCTCGGAGTTGCAATCGGATCTTGACTGTTGGCGTCATTTAATGAACTTGCAGGAGACCAGGAATAGGAATAGCCGCCAGGTGTAGCATGCAGACCAACGCTTACACCAGTTGGAATGGTATCATAATCAGCTGTTGCAAAAACCGAGGTAGATGGTAAATTAGAAACGGTAATTAAAACGGAGTCAGTAAGCAAACATCCAGCAGAATTCACGGATTCAATATAAAACCAAGTATCCATTATGGGCGCCACAACAATTACATCTGTGCTGTCACCGCTAATGATATCCAAATCATTGCTCCAATCATATGATAGTGTGTCTGAAGGATTTAAATTGGTTACATCTAAAGTTACCGTGTCTCCCTCACAAATAATTAGGTTCGGTAATAATTCTATTTGAGAGGAGGCAAGGTTTACGAAAATACTATCACCCAGGGTGCAACCATTGTTGCTTATTTGAACATAATAAGTGGATGGAATCGTTGGACTAACATTGAGAGAATCACTGGTTATATTAGTGTTTAAGGTGTCAGAAAAGTGATTATTTGACGACCAGATGTATGTAGTTGATGTACCGAATGAATTAGCAAATAATGTGGTAGAATTGGATCCATTACAAAGTACTGTGTCGTTCGAAACACTCAGTAATGGAAGATTGACAAGAACGGTTTGATTTACGGTATCTGTGCAGACACCACTGTGTATTAAAAGCGTGTAGTTCGTTGTGCTAATAGGGCTGGTAAAGGGATTAGATACAGTACTATCAGTTAGAGAAGTTGCACCAAGAATCCATTCGTAAACAATAGAAGTGTCAGGATTGGGTAATAAACCAATTTGTTCTGTTTGCCCAGGACAAATGGCGATATCTGAAAGAGAGTAGGTAGTGTCTCCCAAGATGGTTATTAGTTTTGAAATGGTATCTCCAAAGTTACAGGTAGCGGTGTCAGAAACGATTAATGTCACGGTATAGGTTCCAGAGCTCGTGTATGTATGTGTTGGATTTAAAGTCGTGGAACTCGCGGAGCTATCTCCAAAATCCCAATAATAAGAAGTGAAATTTTGTGAAACGCTGGTGTTGTTGAAAGTGTATGTAAATGGTTCACATCCAATCGGTGGGGTATCAAAATCCGCCACAACAATCGGTAGATTAAAATCCATTTTGAATACGGCATTATTACAGTTAGAATTATTTATAGGTCCGACAGCAGTTCCGGGTGGTTCAATCGGAAAATCTGAGTTTCCAGGTAATGGATAGCTACAACCTGCACAAACGGATTGATAAACTTTGCCTTTTCGATCAAATCTACTTGTTCCTCCATCAACGTGTTCTTGAGAAATTCCGCCTCCCATAAAGCTTCCATAAACCAATGAAGAGGCATCATCTTCCAGCACCATAACGTAAAAATCACTTCCGTCAGTTGTCGATTGATGGGCATCTAAAGTAACATCCATTCCGGTGGTTAGTCCTGCAGCATTGCAAGTAGCAAATTGGTTAGTACCACCTCCCCAACCTGAAAGGTAAATTTTGTTGCATAGGTCAACAAGAAAAGCAGTAGGTGAAATGTTGGGCCCTCCGATTCCTGTTCCGAATACTGTTGAATAAATCAAAGAATCTAAGGCCGGCGTCATTTTACTAAGCATTTGGCCGCTATTGGCCGTGGAGTAACCTGCATTATGAATGAAGGTTGAATCTGGCGCTTCCGTTTGGCCAAAAATGTACACATTGTTATACCGGTCTAATTCTACAAAATAAATTTGGTCATATTCGGATGAACCATAATAAGTAGCACCTAGAACGGTGGTGCCGTCAGAAGCAATGTGTGTAATGAACCCATCGGCTCTTCCACCTTGAAAGTTAGTATCTAGTACATTTGTTGTGGTTAAAAGGGTGTCAGAAGAAGTACCCCCTGCAATGTACAAGTCATTATTGCTGTCAATAGACAAGGAATAGGCGGCGTCGTGTTTATTTCCGCCATAAAAGGAGCTCCAAATCAAGCTGGTTAAATTATTATCCATTTTAAATACACATCCATCTAAATCTCCACCTCCATAATTTTCTTGAAATGCGCCTGTTGTTGTAGGGAAGTCTGTAGATCTGGTGCTCGATACAACATAAATATTATCGTTTTCATCAATGTCTATTTCTCCTCTTACTTCGTCTGCATAATTGTACCTTAACACATTTAAGCCACAAATTGGATTGGTCCAGTTTAATCCATCGTTCTCTGTTCCACCGATTAATGTTGATGCCATCAGATTAGCTCCATCGCTTGATAAACGAGAAATAAAAATATCTGAGCCATTGTTGTATTGAACTCCTAGTCCTTGTAAATAATCTGTTCCAACTGCAGGGTTGAAACTCACCCCGCCATTATACGATGTGTCGTAAGCTGATGTCGTTACAGGATAATCGAATGAGCTCGTGCTACCCATAATAAAAATTTCATCACTGGCGTTTACAATTAAACTGTGTGGGAGCTCATCATCGCTGCCGCCCATGTAGGTAGACCAAACCATGAATGTTCCGCTGGTATCGTATTTAGATATGGCATAGTCTACAATGCCTGATTTGAAATTTTCTTGATAAGCACCAACATTGGTAGGGTAACCAATTCCAAATGCTGAACTACCTGAATACAAGAACCCTTTGGAGTCAAATGTCGCTGTATATCCAAAATTATTTGCAAATGACCCAGAATAAGTAGAAAACATTAAAGTTGGATCAATAATCAGCTCATGAGCCTCATTATAGCCTTTTGGAAAGACAAAATGAAGTGTGTTATTATGAAGCGAATACCTGCATGGCACATCAACTTTTAAGTCGTTAATAATTTGATACGCATAAGGTGCGTCCTCTATTACCGTATTAACACTTGTCTTTATATAAAGTCTTTGGTCTTTAATAAACAATTCATCCGCTCCATCATATTCAAGCTTAATTTCTGATGGATTTCCACCGGGTTTGACAATAAAGTCGTATTTCAAATTAAACACCTTAGAATAAAATTGAAGGTCAATATTTTTGTATAAGTTCTCGTATCTGGTTCGGTGAAAGCCATGTGCTTTAGATGCCCATCGATTTTTATTCCTCCCTATATTGTAATTATAGTACTCTGGTGTTTGCAATTCAGTGAAGATGGAATAATCTTCATTCATGTTCAGGAATTTCACCGTGTATGCATGGCATTGGAGCCCTTCAAGATCATGGTGTTGTTCTTTATCGAAATGTCCTTTAACGTATTTATTGAATTCTTTGGCATCGTATAAATTAAAAAGTAAGCCGTCGTTTTCAAGATAAAGAAAACCACACCGAATGTCAGCACGAAAATTTACACTGGGTTCCCATTGGCCTTTGTTTTCGATAAACTTATATCCTGCAAGCTGTTGCCCAAACAAAAAATAAGGTGTTCCAATTAGAAGTAAACCGATAAACAAAGCAGCTCTACGCATTAAGGATGCAAGTTATAAATAATTGACCTGAATTAAGCATGAAAAAGGGCAACGATATTCTAAAATCCATGATGAAATTTTGATAGGTTATCTTGTAATATCAATCTAATAACTGTTTCATAGCCAGGCCTTCTAGAATATAGACGTCTAGTTTCGAAAAAAGTTGTTGATTATACCATTGTAAAGTACTATTTATTTCATGACAAAGATGATTTTGTAAATTGCACAGTGCTGCAATACTATCGCATATTGGATTTGCCGGAGAATGCTTCTGATCAGGAAATCAAAAAGGCCTACAGAAAAAAAGCATTACAATACCATCCAGATAAAAATAATAGCTCATCTGCGAAGCGAAAATTTCAAGAGATTACTGCTGCATACAACTTTCTTTGTGGCAATCATTCAGAAATAAAAGAACCTCGTTTATCTCCACAACAAATGGCCGATTTGCTTGAGCAAAAATATCAGGATGAAAAGAGAAAGCGATTGAAAGTGAAAATGAAGACGCTTCGAATGCATCAATTAGAAATGATGCAAAACTCTAGATTATATAAATTAGCCATCAGAATTCAACGACTTGTCGCTTACGCTACTATCGGTATTGCAATTGCATTAGTTGTTATACCCATTATAACCTTTTGTGTTGAATTTGGAGATGTAAGATATTCATGGGATAGAGGCCTTTATTTAGGAATGATTATGGCCTTGGGTGGCGTATTTATGTACGGAGGAATTTATTTAGTCAAAAATAAAAAGCAATAACCTTTGTACCTTTCTAGCAAATATGTATTGTACTAAGAGAATTAAATATACTCAACGTGGATAGAAGCAAATCTGGTAGACGTTTGCCTAATGAGCAGAAGCTTATTGAATTGGCCAAGACGAATCCTGCCAGATTTGCTCCTTTATACAATCATTACTACAAGCCAATTTTTATATTCGTATTTAAAAAAGTAAGAAACGAGTTTACATGCGACGACATCGTATCTAAGGTTTTTTTAAAGGCAATTTTAAATATTAAAAAATACGAAGACCGTGGTTTTCCATTTTCGTCGTGGCTCTATCGAATTGCTTCTAATGAGGTGAATTTATTTTACAGAAAATCAAAGAAAGTTACTGAAGTAGAAATAATGGAAACGGATGTCATAACTTTAATGAAGGAAATTAAAGAAGGTGATGAGGTTGATCGTCAGCAAGTGGTTATTAAATGTTTAGGTGACCTTCCAATTGAAGTGTCGAATTTAATCGAATTGCGATTTTTTGACCGAATGTCTTTTAAAGAAATGGGGGAAGTTCTTGGAATTACCCATGGAAATGCTAAAATTAGATTGTATCGTGCTCTCGACAAATTAAAAAAGCTGGTGGAGGAGCAAGGCATATGAAAAAATACAAGATAAATAGAACCAATGTTGAGAATTTGCCGCTAGATGAAACGATCAACAAATACAAAGACTATTCAAAATTACAGGTCAGGTATAATGATGTTGTAAAAAGAAATAAGTTACCCTTGTATAAAAATCGAAAGATGTTTCTTTTTATTATTTTGATTGTCCTATTAGCCTACTTAATTGCCTCTGGTGAATTTTCTGAAACTGACGAAATACAAGGTGATCCAATAGAGCAATCTCAATAAAAATTCATGACAGAATTCTGAATATTTTTATGAGGTTGTTAACTTAAGGTGTTTTTGGAAATAAAGTTTCTTGGCCTCCTTATTTTACGATAAGTAGCTTTTCCAATCTAACAGCATTTTTGTTAGAAAATTTTACCAGGTAATGTCCAGAAGCAAGATGATTAATATTTATCGTATGCTGCCCCATTTCAACTAGGTCAGAATGAATCAGTTCCCCAGTCATTTCCATAATTGAAATAGTCACATTTTCGTTTTGAGTGTTGTCAATTACAAGCAATCCATTTGATGGGTTGGGATACATAGATAGTTGTAATTCTTTTTCTTCTTCTAATCCTACTGTAATAAACACGGTTTGTGTTATGGTATCACTACACCCATAATCAGAGGTTGCAATTAACTGAACATCATAAGATCCGTTAGTTGGAAATACAACTGTTACATCAATTGCAGAAGAAGATCCTGCTGATCCAAAATCCCATTGTGCCTGCGTACTGTCCGTACTTAAATTGACGAATTCTACTGTGTCCTCCGAGATGGTGTAGGAAAAATTTGCGGATATCGAATTTAAAATCAACAGTGAATCCTTTTCTTCTGGAATACACAAAATATTCCAGCCATTCATAACCATGCTATGGCTCACGTAGAACATTCCTGGCAGATTGTATTCATGACAGGCACTATCTGCAGCAGTGGAAGTGCCGTCACCCCATTCCGTTAAACTTGAAGTGTTGGTATTGGTAGTATACATTCTATGGCTGAAAATGGGCGAAATACTGTCTGTTTCTACACATATAGTGGCTGATGAACAAGCAGTGTCTGGACCAGTAATAGAAGCATTTAGTACTAAATCATAAGATACAATCGGATCTAACAAATAATCATAATTCCATCCCAATGGATCAGTTACAGGTGTAAATAGGGAGTCAAATCGTTGATCGTACCATTTTACGTATGCTGCGCCACTACCGTCCTCATAATATACTGCGCTTAAACCTTCTGATGCACCATCATCAAAAATATCACTATTTCTAGCTAGAGAAAGAGGCAGTGTCGTTCCTCGTCCATCAATTACAATGTAGTAATCTTCTGAAGTAGATATGGGTGTAGTAAAACTAACACACATTCTTGTATTTTCGAAAGGATCACCTAACATCAGTGGAGCAGCGGTTGATACCGAACTCATTATCGTGTCTGGTAAACCCGCACTATCTGCGCTGTACATTTGAACATCAAAAGACGCTGGTCCTGGAGCTGATGTTGCTGTTTTTGCGTAAAAGCATGCTCCATGCACTGTAATAGCTTGGGGTGCTTCATACCGTTGTGCAATTTGCGCGTAGTTTACACTGAGATTCATTGGTTGCCATTCTACATCAGTGGCCTTGCTAAGCGTATATTCCAAGGTGTCGTTACCACAAAGTGAAGTTGATTTATTAAATGCAAAAGCAATTGGGGATGCGTTTTCATTTGCTCTCAAAGTATATTTTTGGCTGAAAGCAGGAGAAAAAATCAAAACGGATAGCGCCAATGTTAAGAATCTAGAAGTACTCATGTAATTTGGTTTTGAGTATATTTTATTAAGTAAAAATAAGTAAAATAATGGGCTTTTCACGAATGCTATTCAAACACTCCTTTAAAAGCCGTTAAATGCCTGATGAATACACCGAAAACTTACACTATTGTTTGACAACAACGCCCATTGAAGAAAACTTGTCAATTCGTTCTTGGGTTCGCTTCTCCACTTTCATTTTACCCAGCTTAGTGAGGTTCTTTTTTAATTCTGTACGTAATTTTTTGTACATGACAGCAGGATTAGCATGTGCTCCACCTAAAGGCTCTTTAATAATACCGTCTATCAATTTGTTGCCAAGCATATCTTTGGCAGTCAGCTTTAGTGCTTCTGCGGCACGTTCTTTAAAATCCCAACTTCGCCAAAGAATAGACGAACATGATTCGGGTGAGATCACACTATACCAAGTATTCTCCAGCATGAAAACTTTATCTCCGATTCCAATTCCTAAGGCACCACCCGATGCTCCTTCTCCGATTATAATGCAAATCACAGGTACTTTTAAAAGCATCATTTCGTATAAGTTTCTAGCAATAGCTTCTCCTTGTCCGCGTTCTTCTGCTTCCAAACCGGGATAGGCTCCAGGTGTGTCAATTAAGCAAACAATAGGCTTGTTAAATTTTTCTGCTAGTTTCATTAAACGCATTGCTTTTCGATAACCTTCTGGGTTGGCCATACCAAAATTGCGCATTTGACGCTGTTTGGTTTTTCTTCCTTTCTGTTGGCCGATAAACATTACTGTTTTACCATCTATTGATCCAAAACCACCAATCATGGCTTTATCATCTCCAACATTTCTGTCTCCGTGCAATTCTCTAAAGTCGCCATTCGTAAGTGCCTGTATGTAATCCAATGTGTACGGACGTTCGGGGTGTCTTGATAATTGTACTTTTTGCCACGGTGTAAGGTTCTCATGTATTTCTCTGCATTTGGCTTCGAGTTTTTCGTCCAGCTCTTTTATGATGTTTTCAGCGTCTATTCCACCATTTTCGGAAAGGTCTTTTGCAGACTGAATTTGATCAAGCACTTCTTTTAAGGGCTCTTCGAAGTCTAAAAATATCGTTTGTGTCGTGTGCATTGTGGTCTAATAATATAGAAGGCGCAATTTACATAAATTGTTTCCGAAACAGACTAATTCGGATTAATTATCACCTTCTGGCTTGCAAATAAAATACAAGTGTGATACAACTAAAAAGAATATTAGATATCCAAACTGCTACAAACGGATTTAGCCCAGCGTTAGTAGCTGCTACCGATGTAACCTTGGAAATAAAGAAAGATATCGCTCCTATAGCCAAGCCAAAAATAAGGTTAAGGCCTGTGCCATTTCTCTTTTTCTTGTAAGAAATACACACAGCAAGAATGATGAGTATGAAGATAGAAAATGGCGTGGCCGTTCTTGAATAAATTTCAACATCGGCCAGCTCAGTACTCCCAGCTCCCTTCTCTTTTTCTTCGTCGCGATGAACAATCAATTGGGGTGTTTCCATTCCACCAAAAGATTCGCTTCTTCTACCTAAGTCTGGCCCTGAAAAAGAAAATAGAGTGTCTAGTTTGTCTCCTGTTCTAATTAGTTCACCTTCGGTGCCTATTTCTCTAATGAAATAATCCCTGATTACCCAGTGGCCATTGGAGCTATCTCCTTCAGCAACTCGCGATTGTAAATCATAATATTTCACTTGCTTATCACCCTCAAGACGAAACTTTTTTAGAGAAAACCGAGTTGCTTCATTATTCTTAAAATTGAACACGGAAAAATAAACAATCGAACCTTCTTCAACTTCCAGGTATCGTTGGTTGATTGCACTATCAAAATTAGTGTGTGCGTTTTCAAATTCTAATTTTTTATAGTTTGATCTAGGAACTACAAAATGGCCCATATATAAGAGAAACAGCACCAATACACCCCCTGCAATCAGATAGGGTCTAAGGAATCGATTGAAGCTATGACCACCTGAAAGAATCGCAATGTTTTCTGAACGGCTAGCCATACGTGAACAAACCCAAATAGCAGATAGAAATATCAGAAAAGGACTGAGCAAATTAATAATCCACATCGCAAAGTGCTGCGTGTATTGAACCATTATTCCGGCTAGACTGACATCACTTCGAATAAAATCTTCTAATTTCTCCGACACGTCAAAAACGATGGCAATTATCGTGAAAATCAGAATGATAAAAACAAAAGTCCCAATGAACTTTTTAATGATATATAAGTCAATTAATTTCAATTAGAGTCGCGCTGAAAGTTTAGGAATCATTTCGTCTTTCCATACTTTAAACGTGTCATTTTCGATATGTTGCCTTGCTTCTTGAACTAGCCACAAGTAAAAAGATAAATTGTGAATACTTGCAATCTGTGCACCCAGCATTTCATTCGAATGAACTAAATGCCTTAGATAAGCTTTGCTGTAAGCGGTGTCAACATAAGAATTCCCTTCAGGGTCCAATGGCGAAAAATCCTTAAACCATTTTTTGTTTCGAATGTTAATAATGCCATTTTTTGTAAAAAGCATGCCATTTCGTGCGTTTCTGGTTGGCATCACACAATCGAACATATCTACTCCTCTGTCAATTGCTTCCAATATATTTATAGGCGTTCCTACTCCCATTAAGTATCGGGGTTTGTCTTCTGGGAGAATGTCACAAACTAATTCTGTCATGGCGTATAGATCCTCGTCGGGTTCGCCCACCGATAATCCACCAATTGCGTTTCCATCTCTGTTTTGATCTGCAATAAATTCGGCAGATTTAATTCTGAGGTCTTTATAAACAGAGCCTTGTACTATGGGGAATAGACTTTGCTGATAACCATAAGAGCACGATGTTTTGTCAAATTGCTCAATGCATCGTTTTAGCCACCTGTGCGTCATGTCGAGCGATTGATCGGCATATTGATGTTCACACGGATAGGGGGTACACTCATCAAAAGCCATGATGATATCTGCTCCAATGGTTCGTTGTATATCCATTACTTTCTCAGGCGAAAACAAATGTTTAGAACCATCAATGTGAGAGGAGAATGTAACGCCTTCTTCTTTTATTTTTCTTGTATTAGAAAGAGAATATACCTGATAGCCCCCAGAATCCGTTAATATGGGCCTATCCCATCCATTAAATTGATGAATCCCGCCAGCTTCTGAGATAACATCCAAGCCTGGTCGCAAATACAAGTGGTACGTGTTTCCAAGAATGATTTCAGCATTAATATCAGCTTTTAGCTCTCTTTGATGGACAGCTTTTACTGTCCCGGCGGTACCGACAGGCATAAAAATTGGAGTTTCTATCTTCCCGTGATCGGTGAGAAGTGTTCCTCTTCTTGCTTTGCTTCCTTCCGATTTGTGATGAAGACTGAATTTCATACACCCACTGATGTTAATAATTAGGAGACGGACAAATATAGTATTAAATGGTTTACGGTAATTTTGATTTATTAAAGAAAATAGGAATGTTGTCAGATTATTTGGGGATAGATGTTGGTGTTTTGCTGTTGCTGGTCTTTATTGGTGCATTCAGTGTTCAACTGTTTTTCTTCTTGTTCTTTTTTATTAGACTGGTTTTTTATAAACAGCTAGATACGACAAACCACAATCTTCCTGTTTCGGTGATTATAGCGGCCAGAAATGAAGAAAAGAATTTAATTGCCAATTTGCCAAAGATTTTTGAACAAGATTATCCTGAATTTGAGGTAATAGTTGTTAACGATCGGTCTTGGGATGACACAGCAGATATTTTGAATGCCTTTAAGCAAAAATACGACAATTTACATGTGGTAAATATTGCTGAATCAGAGAATTATTCTCACAGCAAGAAATTTGCTTTAACACTGGGTATTAAAGGTGCGAAGTATGAAAATTTACTATTTACAGATGCCGATTGTCATCCTGTTTCCAACAAGTGGATTACCAGGATGAGCAGATCTTTCATGCGGAAATCACTCATTCTTGGATACAGCCCATACCAGAAGAAAAAAGGCCTTTTGAATAAATTGATACGATTTGATACCGTTCAAATAGGAATCCAGTATCTGTCATTTGCCTTGGCTGGGATTCCTTACATGGGAGTGGGTAGAAATATGTCCTACAATAAAGATTTATTTTTTAGTGTTGGTGGCTTTAAATCCCATTATCATGTGGCATCTGGCGACGATGATTTGTTTGTTAATGAGGTAGCAGACAATACAACGGTTAGCATTGTATTTGAACCAGATTCTCAAATGATTAGTTTGCCGGAATTAAATTACACAGATTGGTGTAATCAAAAACGTCGTCATTTTACTACTGCAAAATACTATCGTTCAAAGCACAAAGTACTCCTTAGTTTGTTTCCTGTAAGCTTTTTGCTTTTAGTAGCTGCTTTTATTCCATTACTATTTACTCAATATTGGTTGGTGGCGATTATTGGCATGGCTATTCGCGTATTGGTACAATTATTGATTTTAAATAAACCAATGAGAGCATTAGGTGGAAGTGATTTGGTTATATTCGCTCCATTAATTGAATTAGTCTTTTTGATAATTAATCCGGTTATATATTTTTCTAACTTCATAATAAAACCAACTAAATGGCATTAGGTGATCACCTTTCCGATAAAGCGAAGAAAGATTTTGCATTAGTTCAAAGGGCTGTGAATAACGGAGACCAGCAAGCTTATGCGGAGCTAATGGAGCGGTATCGCGATTCCATTTATTTCATGTTGCTCAAAATGGTCAATAATCGGGATGATGCAGATGATTTAACCATAGAAGCTTTCGGTAAGGCATTCAGTAGGTTGCATCAGTACACACCTAATTTTGCTTTTTCTACATGGCTTTTTAAAATAGCATCGAACAATTGCATCGATTTTATTCGAAAGAAAAAGAAATATGTAATGTCCATAGACAATCCAATTGGCGCAGGAGATGATGGTGATGGTGTGAAAATAGATATTCCTTCTTCTGATCGGGACCCAGAAGAAGAGGCCATTCGGGCACAAAAAGTCATGCTCATGCATGAAGTTGTAAAGCGGCTAAAGCCTCGTTACCGCGAGCTCATAGAACTAAGGTATTTCAAAGAACTTTCGTACGAGGAGATTTCTAAAGAATTAGAAATTCCTTTAGGAACTGTGAAGGCTCAACTTTTTCGGGCACGAGAGTTTCTATCTAATTTATTGAAACACCGGAAGGACAATATATAATCAAGTTAATTGAAAATCATTCATAAGTATTTTCCGGAATTATCTGAAAGGCAATGCAATCAGTTCATGCAGCTGAAAACCTTGTTTGTAGAATGGAATGCGCAAATCAATGTAATCAGCAGAAAAGACATAGACAACTTTTATGAGCGACACGTGTTGCACTCTTTATCTATATCAAAAATGCTCGAATTTAAATCTGGAACCTCCATTTTAGATGTAGGAACAGGAGGTGGATTACCGGGTATTCCATTGGCTATTCTTTTTCCTGAATGCCAATTTCATTTGGTGGATTCTATTGGTAAGAAAATTAAGGTTGTGAATGAAATAACCACTGCTCTTGGATTAACAAACGTAGCGGCAACGCATTGCCGAGCCGAGCAGGTAAGAGACAAATACGATTTTGTAGTAAGCCGAGCGGTTACGCGTATGTCTAAATTTTTACCGCTCGTTCAGCACAGTATAAAGCAAAAGAATCGAAATGTATTGCCCAATGGGGTATTGTATCTTAAAGGCGGCGATTTGCAACAAGAAATGCAAGAAATTAATGCTGATTACGATCTCTTAGAATTGCACACTATTTTTGATGAAGAATTTTTCGAAACAAAGAAAGTGGTTTATGTAAGAATTAACCTCCGTTAGCTCTCCTCAAACTGCAACGCGCTCAAGTTTTTGTAGACCCCATTTTCTTTTATAATGAGTTCTTCGTGTTTGCCTTCTTCAATGATTTGGCCATTTTCTAAAACTAATATTTTAGTTGCTTTTCGGACAGTAGACAATCGATGCGCAATAACAAATGTCGTTCTGCCAATCATGATTCGTTCCAATGCTTGTTGCACCAATGATTCTGAACCAGAATCCAACGAGCTTGTTGCTTCATCCAGGATTAAAATACTTGGATTTTTTAGGACAGCACGAGCAATAGCGATTCGTTGACGCTGACCACCTGACAATTGCACCCCACGATCACCTATTAATGTATTTAATTTTTCAGGAAATTTATCGATGAACTCCATCGCATTTGCCTTGGAAGCGGCATCTAGAATTTCATCTTCTGTTGCTTGAGGTTTACCATAAGCGATATTTTCTTTTATCGATCCACCAAAAAGGAGCACTTCTTGTGGTACTACAGCAATTTCGCTTCTTAAATCTTGCAAAGCATACTGGGTGGATTTTAGTCCATCTATACTAATACTGCCTTCTGTTGGTTCATAAAAACGCAAGAGTAAAGCGGAAATAGTAGATTTTCCGGAGCCGCTTGAGCCAACAATGGCAATTTGTTCCCCGGATTTTGCAGAAAAAGAAACTCCTTTCAAAATGGTTAAATCCGGTCGGCTTTCATAAGCGAAATGTACCTTGTCGAAAGTAACATTTCCTGCAATTTTAGAGGAAGACGAACTTTGCTGATGACTAATGGCTATATCCTCAGATTTTTCTTCCAGAATTTCCATCAATCTTTCGGTGGCTCCGACAGCTTTTTGAATATTACCGAAGAGGCTAGATACGCCACCAAAAGAGGCTCCAATCATAACGGTGAGCAACAAAAATTTAAAAAACTCCGCAGAAGTAATGCCTCCGTTTTCCGGCCCCATTTGAACCATTCCCATTCCTTGCCAGATGACCCAAATCACAGAGCCGAACATGGCTAAAATGATAAAAGAAGCGAATAGCCCTCTCCAGACGGCGCTTTTAATAGAAAGTGTCTTTACTTCATCAATGGCTTTGGTGTAACGTAACGCTTCGAACCGCTCATTAACGAAGATTTTTACATTCTTGATTCCCGTTAGCGCATCAAGTATTAAACCATTGGAAACGGCAATTGCGTCTTGCGCTTTTCTCGAATAACTGCGGATGAACCTGCCAAAAAGTACAGCTGAGACAGCAATCACAGGTACAATTGAAAGCATAATCAACGATAATTTTGGAGAAATCAATGCAATCAATACGATACCGGCAAAAATAGTGAGTACTTGCCTTAAAAATTCTGCGATCGTAATCGTAAACGTTTCGCTGAGTTGGCTGATGTCTGCAGAAACATGGCTTTGTAGTTTACCTACTTTGTTTTTATCGTAGTAGCCCACAGATAAGGTTATGAGCTTTTCGAACGCGTCTTGTCTGATGTCTCTTAACGCATTTTCAGAAACTACTCCAAACAGATAAATCCTGAAAAATCCAAAAAGTGCTTGAACCACAAAAATGAGCATCAACATAATAAACAATGCATTGATATTGTTGGTGTCTAATAAGTGGAAGGTTTCTTGCTGCTGCGCGGTGTCTGCTCCAAGTAGGTCGCCTAAAAAATTAGGAAAGAGTAAAGACGTTCCTGTTGAAATGAGCAGACATATTAGGCCAATGATATATGTGCCACGATACGGTTTTAGGTATTTAAAAATCTTTACAGATTTTTTCCAGCTCTCTTTTGAAATTTTAGTTCTTTCTTCACTTTTGCCAGTTTTATTTCTCTTTCTTTCCATTTCTGCGTGCAAAGTTAGCTTAATCTATGCAACAATTTCTTGCAATTTTTGTTTTATTTTGATTCTTACGGTTATTGAATTTATGTGTTTTTAAATGGAAATATGTGCTTAACTACTCAAATATAGAGAGGTCGGATGAAAAAGTAATTGAGAAAAGTTTGTACAAGGTTTTTGTGGTTACATAAAAACGTCTATTTTTGCAGACCGATTTAGAAGAAAGATTGAAAGAATCGGATTTAAAAAGAATTAGATAATAGGAAGAGCGATGAGTAAAAGAACATTCCAACCTTCAAATAGAAAGAGAAAGAACAAGCACGGGTTCAGAGAAAGAATGTCTTCTAAGGCAGGAAGAAAAGTGCTTAGTGCAAGACGTCGAAAAGGAAGAAAGAAACTATCTGTTTCGTCTGAAGCTCGTCCGAAAAGATAATTACGATTTTTAATAGAATTGTTTTAAGCCTTGAGTAATCAAGGCTTTTTTTTTTGATATTTAGTTCGATATACAAAATTAGTATGTGATGACTGAAGACAGAGTATATATTCAAAAATCATCGATAGGTAGAAAATTTTTATTGTTTGCCTTTTCAATTGTTGTATGTCTGGTCTCGGAAGGTTCTATTTCATTTTACATGAAAAATGAATTCAAAAAAAGTGTATTGGTTTCCGAATCTCTAAGAGAGGGTTCAGAATTTTCTCAACGTACATTAAATGACCTGGACAACCTGTATATCATTATTGATCGTTTTTTATTAGATAAAGGTGGTGATAAGTATCAAGATGTAGTTTCAAAGGTTAATATTGCTCAAGGAGCTTTGAACATTAGAAAAATTGACCAGGAAAAATCCGTTGCAAAAGAACTACCCCAGTTTAATGAATACTTAAGTAACATTCTATTGCATTTAAAGGATGTTCAAACTTGGAACATTGGTCAGGAAAAAATGATGTCAGCCGCCTACATTGGGGAGAGAAGTAAATCCACAGTTGCTTTGCATGACATCTTGGATAAATATCGAACTGATTTACAAAATTTACTTGGATCTCTTGCCAAAAGAATAGAAGCAAATACAGAACAAACTAATAAGCTTCAGACAAACTGGCTCATAGCTAATGTTATTATCGAAACCGTAGCAATAGGCTTATTCATTATTGTGACTATTTATTTGTATCGAGCTGTAATGATTCCTATCAGAGATTTGAAAATGAATACATTAAAACTGAGTCGAGGAGACCTCGATTTTAGCGATGTGAAGGTAGAGATTAAAAGAAACGATGAAATTGGGGCACTTTCGTATGCTTTTAATTTGATGGCTAAAGATTTGGGAAATGCAGTCCAAAAGAATCAAAAACTAGTAGTTACTGAAATAATTGCAGATCAGGAGAAGAAGAAATCTGATGAGCTGAAGCAATTAAATGATGACTTATTGGAGGCCGATAGGCGTATTCAAGAAACGGTTATGCAACTGGAGGCATCGTTGCAGAAAGAGAAAGAGCTTGGCGATATGAAGTCTCGTTTTGTGTCTATTGCATCTCATCAATTCCGAACACCGTTAGCTATCATTCAGTCTAATGCAGAATTAATAAAGATTATCATCAAAAATGAAAATCTTGAAGTGAGTGATCGCTTAAATACATCAACGGCAAGGATTGATAGTGAAATTTCTCGAATGACAAATTTGATGAACGAGGTCCTTATTTTCGGAAAAGTTTCGTCTGGTCAAATGGAGCTAAAACGAGATATGACAGATATTACAGAGCTCTGTACAAAATTGGTTAATCGGTACAACGAAATTCAGCCAGATAGTAGAAAGATGGACGTTCGTTCAATTGGAAATTCAAGACAAGTATCGATTGATAAAGGCATGATGAGACACGCCATCGATAATTTGATTTCGAATGCGTTTAAATATTCTGCTGAAACGGCTCCTTTATTTGAGATCTCCTTTTTACCCAAAGAAATTAAAATATCTATCTCTGATGATGGCATCGGAATACCTGAAAGTGAAATGGAAAATTTATTTGAACCGTTTCATCGCGCCGAAAATGTAGGCGACATTGCCGGCACAGGATTAGGCCTCTCCATCGTAAAAGAGTATGTAGAATTAAATGGTGGTACGATTTCAGTTATAAGTCGCGAAAATGAGGGAACAAAGTTTACGATAGCCCTTTATGATACTTTGAGTTGAGATGAATCAAGTATTCTATTAATCGCTTTAAACGTCATGTTCTTACCGAACACTCCAAACTTTCAGGTGTTATACTTATAAATTAACAATTATGAGACAGTTGAAAATTGAACAAAGCATTACCAATCGGGAAGCAGAATCTTTGTCGAAGTACTTTACCGAATTGTCTACCATTGACATGATTGATGCGGATCAAGAAATTGAATTAACCCGACGTATTCGCAAAGGTGACGAGCAAGCACTTCAAGCATTAGTAAAGGCGAACTTGCGATTTGTTGTATCGGTAGCTAAAAAATACCAAAATTATGGCATCCCTTTAATTGATTTAATTGAGGAAGGAAATATAGGTTTGATAAGAGCGGCATACCGATTTGACGAAACCAGAGGGTTTAAATTTATTTCTTACGCCGTTTGGTGGATTCGACAGCACATCCAAAAAGCTATACAGGATAATGGCAAAATTGTGCGATTACCTAGTAACAAGCAGGGGCTTATGATGAAGATAAATAGAGTGTCTGCAGAATTCTTTCAGGAACATGCGCACAATCCTGACAAAGACCAATTGGCAGAGCTTTTAGGTGAAACGGAAAAAAACATTGAAGAAACATTGCGATCTGCATATACCGTTGCTGCGCTTGATGAACCAATTGGTGAAGATGGTCGTACTGAAAGGTCTGAGCAGTTTTCAGTTGAAGAGCATACCAATGTAGAAGATTTTGTTTTTGAATCTTCCATTACAGACGAGGTAAATCGGCTTTTAGACAAGTTAAAACCTAATGAGCAAGCAATTGTTAAGAGCGTTTTTGGATTGCGTGGTGAAACCAGAATCAGTATGCACGAGGTGGCAAGAAGAATGGGGATTTCTGTAGAGCGAGTACGGCAGTTAAAAAACAAAGCCCTGGCTCGATTAAGGTCTTTTCATCCAAACTATATGAGAGATTATATCTCTTACCATTAGCGGTCGAGTTCAATAAAAAGTTTGATTTTCTGAAGCCATTTTTCGTAAAATTGGGCTACACCTGTATCGGTCTTCTAGATAGGTGTTGTAAAGTAGGTCCATTGCTTTTACGCAATTGTCGATTCCTTTTTCATCAGCCCAGGCCAGTAACCCTTTGGGATAATTCACGCCTTTGGTCATGGCCAGGTCTATGTCTCTTTTAGATGCAATATTGAAGTAAAGGGCATCCGCAGCTTCGTTGATTAACATAACCAGAATACGCCATAAAATATCTTCTCCAAGCGCGTGGTCTTTATTGGGCTGAGGTTGTTCAATACCCTCGGAATAGTTGTAATAACCGCGCCCTGTTTTTCTGCCTAACCATCCAGCTTCAGAATGACGCTTTTGCGTAAATGAAGGCTTGTATCGGGGGTCAAAGTAGAACGCAGCAAAAACCGTTTCTGTAACCGTATAGTTGATGTCGTTACCAATAAAATCCATTAGTGTAAATGGTCCCATTCTAAATCCCCCAAGCGAGGTCATGGCCCAGTCAATGGTGGCAAAATCGGCTATTCCTTCTTCGTATATGCGTAATGCTTCTCCGTAAAACGGGCGAGCTACTCTGTTAACGATAAATCCTGGAGTATCTTTTGCCATTACCGTTACTTTTTTCCAGCTGTTAATGAGCTCTCTCGCAAGAAGTGTATTGGCATCAGTGGTCTGTATTGCGGGTATAATTTCTACCAGCGGCATGAGTGGTGCAGGGTTAAAGAAGTGAATACCAATTACGCGTTCTGCATTTTTGCAGGATGCGGCAATTGCAGCAACAGATAGGGAAGAGGTATTGGTAGCCAGAATGGTGTTGGCACCACAAATTTCTTCTAAACTTGAAAATACAAACTGCTTAATCTCCAGATTCTCAACAATGGCTTCGATTACAATACCGCAATCGGCAAAAGCTTCCATGGCATTGGCATAGGCAATTCGATTTTGAATCTCATTTGCCTCGGTTTCACTTAATCTACCTTTTTCCACAAGTCGAGCCATTATTTTTGCCAACTTTTCTTTGGATAAATCAAGTGCTTCTGTTTTGGTGTCAAACAAAATTACATTGTGTCCGGCTTGTGCCGCAACCTGTGCAATTCCTGATCCCATGGATCCCGCACCTAGAATACCTACGTGTATCATTTTCCTGTATAATTTGGTTTTCTTTTTTCTAAAAATGCCTGAACGCCTTCTTTGTGGTCGCTGCTGGCACTTGCTTCGTCTTGAAGATTCCGTTCTACATTGAGCTGGTCTTCTAAAGAGTTAAACATGGATTGATTCAGTGCTCTTTTGGTAAGTCCAATTCCAATGGTTGGTCTTTTCGCCAGCTTCATTGCGCAGGCCATTGCTGCTTCTTGCAATTCTGCATTGGGTACTACTTCATATATCATCCCTAACTGTTTGGCTTCTTGGGCAGAAACTTTATTGGCTAGAAACATTTGAGCGGTTGCCCGTTGCATTCCGATAAGTCGGGGTAAAAAGAAAGTTCCGCCGCTGTCTGGTACTAAACCAATATTGCTAAAAGATTGAATAAATGAGGCCGACTCGCCTGCAAAAGTGATGTCAAAAGACAATGCAATATTGGCTCCTGCTCCTGCTGCAACGCCATTAATTGCGCCGATTACGGGTTTTTCAATGTTTCTGATTCTTTTAATGAGAGGCGAGTAGGTATGGTCAACAATTTCACTAATAGACGGAGCACCGTCTTCCATTGCTTCTTCCAGGTCTTGTCCTGCACAAAAACCTCTACCGTTCGCCGTAAAAACAATGGCTCGGATGGCTTCATTTTTTTCACATTCATCCAGGGCATGATGGGCTTCTTTTGCCATAGGATAATTAAAACTATTTAAAACGTCTTGTCTGTTCAGCCGGATGATTCCCACCCCGTTTTGAGTTTCGAACTCGATGTTTTCGTACTGCATTCCCTTAATTTAGGCCTTAAAGATAAAAAGCCCTTCGTAATTCATCAGAAAAAATCTCATTCTCTTCTTTTGGTAGCGGAAATAACAGCATAACTTTTGTTCCAATACCTTCTTTACTTTCTATTTCGACTTGGCCTTTTAGATTGGTCAATATGTTATGTACGATACTGAGTCCGAGGCCCGTGCCTTGAATGTCTACTGCATTGGATGCCCTAAAGAAGGGTTGAAATAAAGAAGTTTGTTCTTTTTCGGGAATGCCAATTCCATCATCAATAATATGAATACCTATATTTTTTTGATTAAAAAACAGGTGTAAAATGGGATTACTATTTTTTGAAAACTTAAATGCATTAGAAGCCAGGTTTAAGATAGCTTGCTCGAACAATTGAACGTCTGTTTTTAGCATTATAGGGTTACCAGAAATATGAATATCTAAGGATCGTTTGCTAGAAATAGATTTAACCTTGAGTGCAATTTGCTTACAGGTAGCTACTAAATCTATCGGCACAAGCTTCGATTCTATTTTGCCCGAATTGATTTTGTCAATCATCAATACTTGATCCATTAGCATAGACATGTTGTCGATTTCATTTTTAACGCGATCAAAATAGATGGCAAAATTAGATTTTTCGTCGGGCATCTTTTTAGCAATCTGCATGCACATCAGCTCTACATTACTTTGAATAATGGAAAGCGGAGTTCTAAATTGATGCGAGGCGGTTGCTATAAATTGAGATTTTACTTCGTTCAGTTCTTTTTCTTTTGCCAGTGCTTTTTGCAGAGACTGTTCTTTTACTTTTTCTAAGGTAATGTCTGCGTGCAGCCCAATGGAACCCACGACTTCACCTTTTACATCGTATATAGGCGAACCACTTATGCGCAACCAAGCTTTATCACCAGATTTTCGAATAATTTCTACTTCGTACGATTCAGAAATTCCATAGGCCCGTGCTTGCACTTTTTCATCCATGGTGGATTTTATGGTTTTTGCCACTAATATTTCTGCGGCTACTTTGCCCATGAGCTCTCTTTTAGCGTAACCCGTAATGGCACAGAAACGATAATTAACAAAGATGACGCGTTCTTCATTATCTACAAGCATAACGCCATCATTCATCATTTCGATGAGGCCAATATAAAGCCGGACATCATTGGTGCCAGTTAGCTTTATTAGCGCATCCGATATAGAATCTACGTTTTGACTTTTGAGCATACTTTATGCATGAAAAACAAAAATCGTTTAAAAGTGTGCTTAAAGATGTGAAGCACTTGATTTTGACTAAAAACCGTAAAGAATTGACCAAATATTAATAATCATAAAAAATCAATGGTATAAATTGGGTTCGTAATGCAGTATCAAGGACAAAAAAAAGCCCACTCGAAAGTGGGCTTTTACTTTTCATAAAATCCTGTAGCTACCGAATGTTTGGTTCGGCTACGGTTGCTTTTTTCACGTTTCGGGCATCGTTGCCTTCCGCTTCAAAAGTTATTTTGGTATTCAGCTCCAGCGGTGTGTCAGACACATCCTGCGGGGTTTGAAATACAAATTCTGCACCGTTGTTGGTGCCGTCGTTCTCGCGCACAATTCCTGCGCCTCTTCTGGTTCCATCATTCGTCGGTGGAAACATGCTTACTACAACTCCTTCTTTTGACATAATTAAATAGGTAATTAAATGGTTTGTATTATTTATGGATTCTGAAGATAAACGAAATATTTGAGTCAATTGTTTCCGATTTGTTTTATTTTTCGCCCTTGTTGCAACCACTACTTCGAATATTTGCCTGTTGGAGTGTGCTGCTCATCGCTAATGGCGGGGTCGCACAGCGCTTCGATTTTGACTCGTTGTTCAGAGCGGTTGATGGGTACACAAAAGAAAAAGAAGGTCTGTTCAATAACCAGATCGTTGCCTTGCAACAGCTCGATTCTGCCGTACTGGTGGACGAATTGAACCGCACCCAAAACGACAGCTTAAAGGTAAAGCTGCTCAATGCCCTGTGCTGGAAGAACTTCT
>Ga0315331_10000610_pt1 | contig 25196 bp, 25 predicted proteins | sample M160m34915metaG_FD_203456 | JGI IMG/M metagenome (GOLD analysis project Ga0315331, IMG submission 203456) | Ammonia-oxidizing marine archaeal communities from Monterey Bay, California, United States - M1 60m 34915 | ecosystem: Environmental > Aquatic > Marine > Intertidal zone | place: USA...
CGGCTATTACCGATCGGAAAGCGGCCGTGTCGTCACTCAGTGGCCCAAGAATATGGGGGCCTTCCGTGATTTGATTTCCGAGATCGATCGGGATGCCTACGAGGTCCGCTCGCGCTAGGCGCGAGGTGGCAGGAGGCGATCGCCCGATGAAGTTTGCGCTCTTCTACGAGATCCCCGTGACCGCGCCCTTCACCCGGGAGAAGGAGAACGCGGCCTTTCACAATGTGCTCGAACAGGCGGTGCTCGCGGACAGCTTGGGTTGGCACGGTTTCTGGACGGTGGAGCATCATTTCCTCGAGGAATTCTCCCACTGCTCCAACCCGGAGGTGCTCTACGGGGCCGTGGCGGCCAGGACGAAGAACCTGCGCATCGGCTACGGCGTTCGACTCGCGCCGAAGGGCTACAACCATCCCGTTCGCTCGGCCGAGTCGGCCGCGGTGCTCGATCATCTGTCGAACGGACGGGTGGACTTCGGGACGGGCCGTTCCTCGACCCGGCTGGAGCTCGAGGGATTCGGGATCCACCCGGACGACACGCGCGGCCAGTGGCGGGAGGCATTGGACCACATCGTGGGGAGCTGGACGAACGAGTACCACGAGCTCGCGGGGGAGCATTGGCAGGTCCCCAAACGGCGCGTGATCCCCAAGCCCTACCAGGATCCCCACCCGCCGATCTTCGCGGCCACGGGTAGCGAAGCGGGCCACCAGATGATGGGGGAGCTCGGGCTCGGTTTGTGCTCCTTCTCGGTGGGGACGCCGCCCGAAGACGTCGCGCGCCGCTCGGAAATCTATCGCAAGGCGATCGCGACCTGTACGGAGCCTGTCGGAGCGACCGTCAATGAACAGATGAACGCCTTCACGATGGTGAATTGTGCCCCCACTCGTCAGCAGTCCTACGACATCGCGAAGCCGTCCTTCGAGTGGTATCCGAAGCGCTCGGTCGAGCTGGTGACTTCGGTCGCGGCCTGGTTGCAGGAGATGGAGCAAGGGCTGGGGACCTACGAATACCTCGCTGAACAGCGCCAGGTCGTCGACTCGGGCCTGCACGAACAGCTGACCTTCGATTATCTTCACGACTCGAAGGCGGTCTTGTGCGGAGATCCCGACGAGGTGACCCGCACTGCGAAAGAATACGAGGCCGCTGGTGTCGACCTGTTGCTCTGCCTCATCAATCCCTGGGACATCTCTCACGAGGATTGCATGCAGACGATCGAATTGATGGGTAAGCACGTCCTCCCCGAGTTTGCCTAGGCGAGGCCGATCCTCGACTTGGAGTCCACGATGTCTGTCGCCTCCGAACATGTCCTGCCACCGGTCTGGCTGATCAGTGGATGCTCGACCGGGATCGGCCGAGCGATTGCGACGGCGGCGCTGGAGGCGGGGGACCGCGTCGTCGCGACGGCCCGCCGCCCGGAGGCCGTGGCTGATCTCGTCGAGGCCTACCCCGAGCGGGCCCTCGCGGTGGCCCTCGACGTGACGGACCCGCGCCAGGTCGCAGCCGCGGTCGCGGAGGCCGTCGCCCATTTCGGGCGCATCGACGTGCTGGTGAACAACGCGGGCTACGGCTACGTGAGTTCCGTGGAAGAGGGCGTGGACGAGGACGTCCGGCGCATGTTCGACACGAATTTTTTCGGGGCGATCTCGCTGATCAAGGCGGTCTTGCCGGGGATGCGGGCGCGAGGTGAAGGCTACGTCGTGAACATCTCTTCGATGACCGGGCTGGTCTCGAATCCGGGCAACGTCTACTACAGCGCCTCCAAATTTGCGCTCGAGTCGCTCACGGAGGGGCTTTCGAAGGAGCTGGCGCCGCTCGGCATTCGGGTCAGCGCCGTCGAGCCGGGGCTCTTTCGCACGGATTGGTCGAGCCGGTCGATGCAGGAGTCCGAGCCTTCGATCGCCGATTACGAGGAGACGATCGGCGTTCGCAGGGTGATGCTGCGGCAGGCGTCCGGCGCCGAGCCCGGAGATCCCCGAAAAGTGGGTGACGCGCTGGTCATGCTCTCGCGTCTGGCCGATCCGCCTCTGCATCTCCTACTCGGGGGCGACGTGCTCAAGGCGACGCGCGAGAAGTGGGCCGATTTCGAGGCTTCGCTCGAGGAGTGGGAATCGACCACGCTCGACGTGGGCTTCTCCGAGGACTAACTGGGAGGAACGAGCGAGATGGGATTCGAACGCAGTGCCGAGGTCGCGCGTATCAGAGCGGAGTTCGATCACCCGGTGATCGACGGCGATGGTCACCTGATCGAGTTTGCGCCTCTGGTGCGCGACTTCATCGCCGAGGAGGCGGGTGAGGCGGTGGCCGAGCGCTACCTGACCACGATGGGGGGAGGCGCGCGCTTCCGCGATCTTCCCCACGAGCAGAAGCCCCGCTATGGCGCCTTCCGATACACCTGGTGGGGGCTGCCTTCGCGCAACACGTTGGATCGTGCAACCGCGATCGCGCCTGAGCTGATGCGCGCGCGTCTCGACGAGCTCGGGATCGATTTCGGCGTCCTCTACGGGACGAGCGCGCTCGGCATGCTCAGCTCGCCGGATGAGGAGCTACGTCGCGCCGCGGCCCGTGCGCATAACCGTTATTACGCGGAGCTCTTCTGCGGTCATCGGGATCGGATGGAGCCCGTGGCCGTGATCCCGATGATGGAGCCGGAAGAGGCGATTGCAGAGCTCGACTTCGCGGTTGGGGAGCTCGGTCTCAAGACGATCGTGATGAACGGTATCGCCTTCCGGCCCATCCCCGGCGCCGAAGAGGTCCCCGGAGCGCGCTGGATCGACACCCTGGGACACGACTCGGATCGCGACTACGACCCGGTCTGGAAGCGCTGTGAAGAACTCGGAGTCTCCCCCTCGTTTCATCATGCGGGTCTGGGCTGGGGCTCGCGGGTCTCTCGCAAGAGCTACGTCTATAACCACCTGGGCCATTTCGCGGCCGCGGGAGAGGCGACCTGTCGGTCGCTCTTCCTGGGCGGTGTCCCGAAGCGTTTCCCCAAGCTGAACTTCGCCTTCCTCGAGGGCGGGGTCGCCTGGGGGCTCAGCCTCTTCGCGGGGCTGCTCGGGGTTTGGGAGAAGCGCAACGTCGAGGCGATGGCCCATCTCGACCCGGCGAACCTGGATCGCGCCCAGCTCGTCGAGCTGCTCGGTCGCTACGGCTCGAAGTCGATCGCCGAGCGCCTGGACCGGCTCGACGAAGGCTGGCTCTTCCTGCACGACCCGGAAGATCCGGGGGGGGACCGCGACGAGTTCGCGGAGAGCGGGATCGCGGGGCCCGACGACATCGAAGAGATCTTCACGAAGCGTTTCTATTTCGGCTGCGAGGCCGACGACGCGATGAACGCGCTGGCGTTCTCCCGGTCCATCAACCCGCGCGGGGCCGAGCTCCAGGCGGTCTTTGCCAGCGACATCGGCCATTGGGACATCGCTGATTTCCGCGACGTGCTGCCCGAGGCCTGGGAGCTGATCGAGAAGGAGCTGCTCACCCCCGATCAGTTCGAAGCATTCTTATTTGGCAACGCCGCTTCGCTCTTGACGGGCGCCAATCCGGATTATTTCAAGGGTACGGTCGTCGCGGACGCCGTCGCGAAACGGGTCGGCTGAGCCCCGCGACCGACGCAGGAGGGTGAGGCCGAAGCCTCGGCTCCCCCTGCGCTCGGCCCGCTTGCTCCGGGTCCTGCTCGGGTCTCGTCAGGGCGTTGGCCAGAGATGCAGGGCGAGGCCCGGCTTGGGCAGCCCTTCGATCGCGCAGACGCGACCGGGTGCCAGCTCCGTCGTGAAGAGCGTGCGGCCGTCCGCGCCGCCGAAGCAGCAGTTGGTCGGGTAGGCGCCCTCGCCGAGGTCGACGTACTCGACCTGGCTGCCGTCGGGATCGAAGATGCGGATGCCGTGGTCCATCGGACAGGCGCAGTAGAGCCGGCCGTCCACGTCGAAGGCGAAGCCGTCGCCGGGGGACTCGCCGGGCAGCTGCTCGATCCACCAGTCCTGCTCTCCGGTCTCCGGGTCGATCCACATCAGTCCTCGCGCCTCGACGATCAAGAGGCGGCCGTCGGGAGAGAGCGCGACACCGTTGTCGAAATCGAAGCCGCTGGCGATCTCGCGCAGGCCGGAGTCCATCCGGAAGCTCCAGAAGCGGCCTTCACCGCCATCGGTCTGGGTGCCGCCATGGGGCGGGGGATCGGTGAAGTAGATCGTCCCGTCCTCGGCGACGATCAGGTCGTTGGGGGCCTGGAGACCCTCGTGGGCGAGGGGGATGACGTCGCCGTCGGGGAAGACGCGCTGGAGCCCAGGCGGCCCCGGGCGGTAGGCGACCTTCTCCGGATCGAGGCCGAGCTGGCTGGCGAAGCCGGTGAAGTCGATGCCCCCGTTGTTGGCGACGACGAAGCCGCCGTCGTCGGCGAGCTGTGCGCTATTACAGCCGCCCAGCACCGAGACGATGACCTCCGAGGCGCCGCTCTCGGGCTGGATTCGGCGCAGGCCGCCCGGCGAGAGGTGGGAGATCACGAGGCTGCCATCGGGGCACCAGACCGGGCCTTCGCCCAGCGGCGCTTCTGCGGTCACGACTTCGTATTTCATTTCGATCAGCTCCTGTCCATGCCCTTCAGCTCACCCTGCTCGCGCCAATCGCGGAGGATCTTGAAGAAGGCGGGGGCGCCGCCGCCGAAAGTCCCGCCGTACCAGCCGGGGCCGACGGTCGGTTGGCCTTCATTGTTGTAGTAGCCCGGCGTGCAGGTGTCGGCGAAATCCGAGTTGCCATAGGAAGACCCCTCGACCGTGTGTACCCATTCGGCGACGGCTTCGGGTCGGGCTTCGATTCGGCGCTTCGGCTGCTGTAGGCCCTGCGAGACGATGTAGGCGATGTGTTGGCTCTGCTCGTTGTAGAGCTCGGTAAAGTTGGGTGTCACACCCGACTGCAAGCCGCCCATCAGAAAGAGGTTGGGGAAGCCGTCGGTCATCAAGCCGTGGAGGGTCGAGATTCCGTCGGCCCACTTTTCGGTCAAGGTGCCGCCGTCGACGCCGCGGATCTCACAGTCCGCGCGTCGAGAGTAGTCGGTCCCGACCTCGAAGCCCGTCGCGTAGACGAGACAGTCGAGCGGGGTTTCCTGGCCGGCCACGACGACGCCGGTCTTCGTGATTCGTTCGACGCCCTGGCCGTCGCTATCGACGAGGCTGACGTTGGGGCGTTCGAAGGTGGCCAGGTAGTCGTCGTGGAAGCAGGGACGCTTGCAGAATTGTCGATACCAGGGCTTCAGCGCTTCGGCCGTCGCGGGGTCGCTGACGGCCGAGTCCACCCGGGCGCGGATCGACTCCATCTTCTCGAAATCGGCGAGCTCGACCAGGCGCGCCATTTCCTGGGGTGAGGCGCCCGCCTCGTCCGTGCGATCGACCATACCCGACAGGTTGCGGATGATGTCGGTCCAGCCGTCCGAGACGAGGTCCTCCTCGACGGGACCTCCGGAGAGCAGTGTGCTGAAGTTGTCGATCCGAGCCTGTTGCCAGCCGGGCTCGAGGGACGCGGCCCAGTCGGGGTCCGTCGGCGCATTCTTGCGCGCGTCGACGGAAGAAGGGGTGCGCTGGAAGACGTAGAGATGCTCGGCCGATTCTCCGAGGTGGGGAACGCATTGGATCGCCGTCGCGCCGGTGCCGATCACGCCGACCCGCTTATCAGCCAGGCCGTCGAGGCCGCCGTGGGTGTCGCCCCCGGTATAGGCGTAGTCCCAGCGGCTGGTGTGGAAGGCGCGGCCCTCGAAGTCCTCTACGCCGGGGATCCCCGGCAGCTTGGGCCGGCTGAGCGGACCGTTCGCGACGACGACGAAGCGTGCGCGGAGGCGGTCGCCGCGGTCGGTCGAGACGATCCAGCGGTCGGCCTCGTCGTCCCAGTCGAGCGCGTTCACGCGCGTCTGGAAGAGGGCGTCCCGGTACAGGTCGAAGTGGCGGCCGATGTTGCGGGCGTGCTCCAGGATCTCGGGCCCGTAGCTGTATTTCAGGCTCGGCATCGCGCCGAGCTCCTCGAGCATCGGCAGATAGATATACGACTCGATGTCGCATTGGACGCCGGGATATTGGTTCCAATACCAGGTGCCGCCGAAGTCGCCGCCGGCCTCGAGCATGCGCACCCGCTCTACGCCGGCCTCTCGCAGTCGCGCGCCGGTGCAGAGGCCGCTGAAGCCGCCGCCCATCACGACGACGTCCAGCTCCTCTTCGATGACGTCCCGCTCGAACCCGCTCTCGACGTGGGGATCGTCCAGGAAGCGGGCATGGTCGCCCTTCATCTCCTGGTACTGACCGATCCCGTCTCGGCGCAGCCGCTTGTCGCGCTCCTGTCGATATTTGGCGCGGAGCGCATCGGGGTCGAAGGCCGGGGGAGAGGAAGAGGGGGGGGAAGGCGCGGACATGGGAACTCCTCGGGTCCAGGATGACTTTGATAGCCTAGTGCAACGGGGCGCCGCCGGGCGGCCAATCCGGGAGGTGAGATGGAGGAGCAGAGCACAGCGAGATTCGAGGGGCGGGTCGCGATCGTGACCGGCGCCAGCCTGGATCCGAGTATCGGCCGAGCCACGGCGACCCGCTTGGCGCGGGAGGGGGCCTCGGTCGTGATCAACGGGCGCCGTCCGGAGCCGTTGGCCGAGGCGGAGGCGGCGCTGCAGCGGGAGGGGCTCGCCGTCGTCGCGGTCCCCGGAGATGTTGGCGAGGAGGCCGTCTGTGGCGCGCTGGCCGAGCGCGCGCGAGACGAGTTCGGGGGAATCGACTTCGTCGTGAACACGGTGGGGGGGAACGATTGCCTGGCTCCGCCCCTCGAGCTGTCGCGGGAGGCGCTGCGCGAGACGATCGAGCTGAACACCTGGGCTCCGATCGCGCTCACCCAGGCGGCGCTGGCGAGCGGGCTCGGCGAGGGCGGGGCGATCATCAACATTTCGAGTGGGACCGTCCATAAGACGACGCCGCGAATGATCGCGTACGCCGCGGCGAAGTCCGCGCTCAACGCGATGACTCGAACGCTGGCCCGGGATCTCGCGCCGCGGGGGGTGCGCGTGAACGCGGTCGCCCCGGGCTTCACGAAGACCGCGGGCACGCAAGACCTCTGGGGCCCCGACGACGGCGCCGCGGCCGCGGCCAATCTTCCCGTTGGGCGGATGACGGAGGCCGCGGATATCGCAAACGCCGTGGTCTTCCTGCTCTCGGACGAGGCGCGGCAGATCACGGGTCAGATCCTAGACGTCGACGGCGGTAACCACCTGATGGGTGGAGGCTTCACGCCAATGGCTGACCTCTCTGCGCGGCCAACGGGGTCTTAGGCGCCGGAGCGCTCGGGACGCAGTCCCTTCCATTCGGAGATCTACGCATGTCTCGAGACCGATTCGACTTTGGACGAGCCCCCCGGATAGAGAACGCGCGAAGCGCCCGGGGGATCCAGTGAGCGCCGCCCGCGTGCTCGCGCGGCACGCGATTTTCCCCGGAACCGCCGCGGTCGCGCTCCTCGTCGCCCACGAAATGCTGGCCCGCGGGACTGCGCCGGAGGCCGTGATCGTGATTTGGTTCGGGCTGATGCCCTGGGTCATCGTCCTCGAGCGTTGGCTGCCGCGACACGCGGAGTGGAACCGCTCCCATAACGACATTCGGGCGGATCTCATCTACTTCCCGACGAGCATGGTCGTCGCCGGAGGGCTCTCGGCGCTCTGGGGTGGGTTCCATCTCTGGCTGGCGATCGGGCTGCAGGAGGCTGTTGGGAGTCCGGTCTGGCCCCTGGACTGGTCGCGGGTCGCACAGGTGGCCTTGGCCTGCGTGCTGGCCGAGTTCTTTGCGTATTGGCCGCATCGCTGGATGCACGCCGTTCCCTTCCTCTGGCGCTTTCACTCGATCCACCACTCGCCCTCGCGCGTGTATTGGCTCAACGGCATCCGTGCGCATCCGGGCGAGCATCTCTTTCGCGGTTTCTTCAGCTCGATCCCCCTCGCGGTCGCGGGGGCGCCGCCCGAGGTGCTCGCGTATTGGATGGTCCTCACGCGTGTGGGCGGTCTGTTCCAACACGCCAACGTCGATTTTGCGCTGGGTCCCTTCGCCTGGATCTTCAGCATCGGGGAGCTCCACCGCTGGCATCATTCCCGCCGCCGAGAGGAGGCCGACCGAAATTTCGGTGACACCTTCATCTTCTGGGACGCGCTCTTCGGCACGCGCTATCTGCCGCGAGATCGCCCCGCGCCGCGGGAGGTCGGCGTCGCGGGGCTCGAGGCGTTCCCTGATTCCTGGTGGGCGCAGATGGCCGTGCCCTTCCGCTATCGCGCCCTCGAGCGGGAGAGTGCGGCTCTCACCGGATCGAGGGAATCACTTTAGGGCTCGGCCCTGGCCTGCTCGACGCCGCGTCTCGGGTCTGGGTGTCTTCTCTCGCGTCGCTCGCATATGGTTGAGCGATCCTGAAAGCGAAGGAGCCCGCGATGACCGATGATGCCCCTGAACTGGCCAGACGCCTCCAGCGCCTCGAAGACATCGAAGAGATCAAGCGCCTGCGAGCCGCCTATTTTCGCTGCCTCGACACGGCGAACCTGGAGGAACTCGCTTCGCTGCTGACGGAGGATTTCGCCTGCCTCTGTCTCGGGGGCGATTACGAGTACAAAGCCGACTCGAAGGCGGAGTTCCTGGAGATCATCGGCAATAGCTTCCACCGCGAGATCGTGACCCAGCACAACGGGCACGGGCCCGAGATCGATCTCGTCGACGACGCCCACGCTACGGGGACCATCTACTTCCACGATCAGGTCTACCATTTCCGGTCTCGCGAGTTCCTGATGGGAACGGGGATCTATCGCGACCGCTATCGCAAGGACGCGGGCCGCTGGCGGATCGAGTACGGCGTCTACGAGCGGGTCTACGAGTTGACGGAGACCCTGTCCAGGGAGCCCCACTTTACGGCGCATTGGCTGGGAAAGAACGGCAAGCAGTTGCCGCCCGAGGCGAGCTATGACCCCGTGACCGGCCGCTATTCGTGAATTCGCACTGCCCCGACTCTCTGCGACGGGTCGCTCCGCCTATCCGGCCGAGCCGACGAGTCTGATGTTCTTCGCGCGTCGGCCGTCGGACGCCCACGTGCGTGAACACCTTGCGCCCCTCGCCAAGGCCGCGTTTACCCATGCGTTCGAGGGGCTCACGCGGGGGTCGCTCCAGCCGCCCCCAGATCGTTTTCGGCTCGACGCCTACCGTTGCGAGCTCGGGCATGGCGAGGCGGTCTATGGCCGCGCGGTGGAGGGACTCCGCTCCTTCTCGAATTACCCCGCGACTTTCACGCGGGTCGTTCGGTTGTCGCCCGGTCTCGAGGTCGGGATGGTTTTCGGGACGGTCGCATCGCATTTCGGTTTCGCTTCGATGCAGCCCTGCCGGATCGCCTTCTTGATCGATGAGCCGAAGGAGAAAAGGTTTGGCTACGGCTTGGGGACCCTGCCGGGACACGTCCTGAGCGGAGAGGAGTGTTTCGTCGTCTGGCTGGACGAGGGGAGCGGGAGCGTCCAGTACGAGATCCGAGTGCTCTCTCGGCCCGCTACCTTCTCCGCGCGAGTCGGCCGGCCCTTGACGCGTAGGGTCCAGCGCCGTTTTCAGCAGGAGAGCCATGCGGCGATGCGCGCCCATTGCAAGGCGGCAGACCAGGCGATTGAATCAGGCGACACGCCCTGAGACGAAGAGGCGATCTCGGCCGATCGGTCGTGTCAGAGGCGGGGGAGGAAGACGATGGGCAAGCTCGACGGCAAGGTGATCCTGGTGACCGGTGGTGGCGGTGGCGTCGGGAGTGGGCTGGTGCTCGCGCTGGCGAAAGAGGGCGCGGATATCGCGATCGCCGAGCGGATCGCGGAGCGCGGTGAAGAGGCTGCGAAGGCGGTCGAGGCGCTGGGGCGGCGCGCCATCGCGATCGCGTGCGACGTTTCCAAGCGGGATCAGGTCGACGCCGCGATCGCTCGCACGCTCGATTCCCTCGGCGGGCTGCACGTCGTCGTGAACATGGCGACGGGTGTCAGTCAGGCGACCTCGAATCTGCCCCTGCTCGAGCATACCGAGGCCGACTTCGACCGCATCTTCGCGGTCGACGTGAAGGGGACCTTTCATTTCATGCAGGCCACACACCCCCATTTCAAAGCGCAGGGAGGGGGGAAGTTCATCAATTTCTCCTCCGGCGCGGGGAGCGAGCGGCTCGCAGGGTTCGCGGCCTATTCGTCTGCGAAAGAGGGCGTTCGGGCGTTGACCGGCGTCGCCGCGAAAGAGTGGGGCCCCGACAACATCACGGTCAACGTCGTCTGTCCCGCCGCGATGACGCCGGGGATGAAGGGTTTCCTCGAGAACCATCCGGATCCCGATTTCAAGAAGATGGCGCTCGGAGATCGGCCGCTCTCGCGCCTCGGCGATCCAGAGAAAGATATCGGCGGCGTCGTCGCCTTTCTGGCGAGCGCGGAGTCCGATTACATGACCGGCCACACATTCTGGGTGGACGGAGGGAGTTCGATCCATGCCTGAGGCCGTCGACTATTTCACGATCCAGAACATGCTCCACCTCTATTCCGAGGCGGTCGACCGCGGGGCCTTCGACGAGGTCGGCGAGATGTTCCGACACGCGGCCGTCTACTTCCCCGGTGACGAGGCGCCCTCAGTCGTGGCAGGGACCGGCGATTTCGGCGCGCATCTCACGCGCTGGACCCGCGTCTTCCCGGAGACGGGGACACCCCGTACGCGTCATTTGTGTACCAACCTGATCATCGAGTTCGACGACGAAACCCATGCTCGCACGCGTAGCTATTTCGTCGTCGTCCAGGGGGCGCCGGAATTGGCGCTGCAACCGATCATCACGGGGAGCTATCACGATCGCCTAGAGAAGGTCGACGGCGAGTGGCGCTTCGTCGAGCGTCGTGAGTTGGTTGGGGAGACGGGGGATCTCTCGGCGCATCTGCTCCAGAGCTTCGACGGGCCGACTGGGGACTGACCCGGGCGCCGTGCCGCGATAGATTCAGGTCCATGCCCCTGTCCATGTCGAAGATCGAAACCGAGACCAAGACCGAGGCGCCTCCGTCGAAGGAAGCGACCTGGTTCTGGAAGCTCGATCTCGGAATGCTCCGCGAAGCGGCCGAGATCCGACGGCAGGACCCGAAGGCGTTTCGCGGAGCCGTACTGACCTTCTTCGGCTTCGGCGGGCGCGACGACGGGGCGATCCTGGAGCGGATGCGGAAGCACGCGAGTGGTCGTCTCATTTTGAGTGAGCGCCGCCCCCTTCCGCCGGGGATCCTGGACCCCTCGCTCCTGGCGGAGCTGCCCGAAGGGACCCTCGGGCGCGAATATTACGAGCATTGCCTGCGCAATCAGCTCGACCCGCTGTTCATTTCGACGGAGAGCGAAAAGGTCGCGGCGGAGATCCCCGCGACCGAAGAGCATCGCTTTGTCTACAACCGCCATCGTGACAGCCACGATTTCTGGCATGTCCTGACCGGTTACGGGATCGACATGGCGGGGGAAGCGGGGATCATCGCCTGGACCTACGGGCAGGTCCGGAACAAGGCCTATCTGCTCATCTGCGTCTTGAACGCGATGATGTGTTCGCGCCGGGGCCGCCCCGACGTCTTCCGGACGGTCTGGCAGGGCTATCGATATGGCCGCCGCTCGCCGCTCCTGCTGGCGGTCGACTGGGAGGAGCATCTCGCACGGCCGCTCGAGGAGGTGCGTCGAGAGTTCGGCCTCGAAACCGCCCCGAGCTATCGGGTCTTCCACATGGCGGATGCGCCGGGCGCGCCGGACGAGCTGCCGGCCTGAACGCCCGCGGTGCGGGCTCGATTGATCCGGTTACCCTCTGGCGCATGCACATTCCCGCCGACGACCCGACCCTCCGCGCCTACCTCGAATACGCCAACCTCCCCGCGCTCCTGCCCGCGATCGTGCAGTTGACCGGAGATGCGAGCTTGCTCGCGCGGTTCAAGCCGCCGACGACGCCCATGATGGGGGCGATCGACGGCGACCTCTCGGAAGCCGACCAGGAGGCGATCCGCGACCTCGCCTTCGAGGCGCTCAAGGGCTATCGCGACGGGGACGGGAAACGCCCCTCTCTCCCGACCGATGACGACCTCGCGGCGATGATGAACTGGTGTGCGGGGGAGCCGCTTCCACCGGAGTACGTGCCGCTCGCGATCGAAGAGGCAGCGCTCGCGGAGGAAGACCCGCGGCGCTTCGAGTGGGGCAGCCGGCCCGCGCCGAAGGTGCTCGAGGACTTTCACGTGCTGGTCATCGGCGGCGGTTTCGGCGGAGTCTGCGCGGGGATCCGCCTCGGGCAGGCGGGGATCCCGTACACGATCTGCGAGAAGAACGCCGAGATCGGGGGCACCTGGCACGAGAACAGCTATCCGGATCTGCGGGTCGACGTCCCGAACCACTTCTACTCCTACTCCTTCGAGCACAACCCCGATTGGTCCAACTACTTCTCGATGCGGGACGAGTTGAAGGCCTATATCGAGGGGGTCTCGGACAAGCACGGGGTCGGCGCGAACGTGCGCCTGCGCACCGAAGTGCTGCGGGCCGACTACGACGAGTCGAGCGCGCGCTGGAAGGTGCGGATTCGCAGCGAAGGGGGGCAGGAAGAGATCGTCTCGGCGAATGCCGTCATCAGCGCGGTGGGCATGCTGAACCGCCCCCAAACGCCGGATATCACGGGGCTCGACTCCTTCGAGGGGCGCTGCTTCCACTCCTCATCCTGGCAGCACGACCTCGACTTCACGGGCAAGCGTGTCGGGGTGATCGGGACGGGCGCCAGTGCCATGCAGTTCGTGCCGCGGGTCGCAGAAAAGGCCGGTCACCTGACGGTCTTCCAGCGATCGGCCCATTGGGCCTCGTTCAATGCGAGCTATCGCGCGACGATCGACGACGGCTTCAAGTGGTGTCTCCGGCATATTCCGTTCTATCACAGCTGGTATCGCTTTCTGCTTTTCTGGGCGGGCTCGGATCGGGCCTTCCCGGTCTTCCAGATCGACCCCGATTGGCATGAGCCCGAGCGGGCAACGAGCATGGCCAACGATCTCTTCCGCCAGGGGGCGGTCGCCTACATCACGGAGCAGTTGGGTGGTGACGAGGAATTGCTCGGAAAGTGCATCCCGGACTATCCGCCGCTCGGGAAACGTCCGTTGATGGATAACGGCTGGTACCAGACCTTGACCCGGGACAACGTTTCGTTGGTGACCGAGGGGATCGACCGGGTGGTGCCCGAGGGCGTCGTCACGAAGGATGGGGAAACCCACGAGTTCGACGTGCTGGTGCTCGCAACGGGCTTCCATGCCGGGAAATTCCTGTGGCCGATGGAAGTCGTCGGCCGGGACGGGGCGGTCTTAGAGGAGCGCTGGGAGGGCGGGGAGAACCCGCGCGCCTATGTCGGCATCACGATGCCCGACTTCCCCAACCTGTTCTGTCTCTACGGGCCCAACACGAATCCGGTCCTGGGGAGCGTGATCTACATGCTCGAGTGCCAGACGAAATACATCATGGGCTGTCTGCGCGAGATGCTCGAGAACGGACATCGCTCGATCGATTGCCGACAAGAAGTCCACGACGCCTATAACGAGCGTCTGGACACTGCCATGGAGACGATGGTCTGGCGCCACCCGAAGGTCCGTAGCTACTACAACAACAAGGATGGGCGCGTGATCACGAACGTGCCCTGGACCATGTACCAGTATTGGGACCTTACGCGGCAGCCGGACCTCGGGGACTACAAGGTCGAGTAAAGGAGCGTGGAAGGTCGGGGCATGCGGGGAACAGTGAAGAAGAGCCTCTTCGTATGTTTGGCGATCGGTCTGGTGGCCTTCGCTCTCCAGTCCCATCGCCTCGCGACGAGCCCGACGCCGCTCTACGTGATCGAAGACGACATCGTGATCGAAGCCTCGATCGATCGAGTTTGGGCCGTGCTCTCGGACTTCGAGTCCTATCCCGACTGGAACCCCTACGCGACGCGGATCCTGGGGCCCGCCGTGGTCGGTGAGCGAATCGAGTTGACGATCGAACAGGAGGATTGGGCCGAGCCCCTGGTGCTGCACCCGACGATCAACCGCTGGGAGCCCGGCCGTGCCCTCGGCTGGCACGGCCGGGTGCTCTTTCCGGGGCTGCACGAGACAGATCATTTCTTCGAGCTGACGGCGCTCGGGGCGTCGCAGACGCGCCTGCATCACGCGGAGGCCTTCCGGGGCTGGCTCCCCGAGCTCGCGCAGCCGCTCGAGGCGCGAGCGTTCACCCGCCGGGCATTCCGTGCGATGAACGAGGCCCTGAAGCGGCGGGTGGAACAGGTCGCGGGTGCCGTGCCGGATCGACTACCCTGAAGAAGCGCCGCCCATCCCCCCCCAAAGGAGCGAGCCCCATGTCTGCCGCCGCGGAACTTCCCCTCGACCAACTCGACGTCATTACCCCGGACTCCTTCGAGGAGCACGGCTATCCCCACGATGGCTGGGCGAGGCTCCGGCGAGAGTCGCCGATCCATTTCTTCGGAGATTCCCCGGTCCCCTTCTGGGCGATCACGAAGCACGCGGACATCACGTCGATCAGCAAACAGCCCGACCTCTTCTTGAACGGGCCGCGCCTCTTCGTCCACCCCGAGGTCCAGAACATCGCGGACGAGATGGAGGCCAATCAGGGGATCGAGCGCCCCTCGACGCTGATCGAGATGGACAACCCGCAACACCGCGCCTATCGAAAAATCATCAGCTCCCGGTTCACGCCCGCGGCCCTCAAGAAGATCCACTCGGAGGTGGACCGCATCGCGCGCAAATTCGTCGACGACCTGCTCGCGGAGGGGGAGGGCGAGGTCGACTTCGTCGAGAAGATCGCGGCGCCCCTGCCGATCGCGGTGATCGGGTGGCTGCTCGGAGTGCCCGAGCCGGATTGGCCGCAGCTTTACGACTGGACGAATCGCATGATCGGTTTCGACGATCCCGAGTTCAGCGCGACCGATCTCGAGAACGACAGTGGACGCGCGATGATCGAGCTCTTCACCTATTTTGCAGAATTGGTCGAAGATCGAAAGAAGCGGCCGCAGGACGATCTGATCACGCTCTTCGCGCACGCGGAGGTCGACGGGGAGAAGCTCCCGCCGATGGACGTGCTCGCCTGGTGTCAGATCATCGTTGGCGCCGGTAACGAGACGACTCGTAACGCGACCAGCGGGGGCATGCTCGCGTTGATCGGCGACGAGGCCGAGCGGCGCAAGATGGAGGATCCGGCGAATCTGAGGACCGGGATCGAGGAGATCCTGCGCTGGAGCTCGCCCGTGATCCACTTCGCACGGACCTTGTCCGCCGACACGATCTTCGAGGGCCACGCCTTCAAGAAAGGCGACACCGTCGCGCTCTACTACCCGTCCGCCAACCGGGACGAGGCCATTTTCGAAGACCCGTATCGCTTTGACGTGACGCGCAGGCCCAACCGACACCTGGCCTTCGGCGTCGGTGAGCATTTCTGCGCGGGGGCACATGTGGCGCGTCTCGAGCTCGAGATGGCCTACAAATACCTCTTGCCCCGGCTCGAGGAGGTCGAGCTAGCGGGCGAACCCGCCCGCCTGCGCTCCAACCTGATTGGAGGCATCAAGCGGCTTCCGATCCGGTTCAAGGCGCGGCCCGCCTGAGGGCCCGCCCGGTCTCAGCCGGGGAGCTTCTCGAAATTCGGGATCTCGGCCGGAATCCGATGATAGGGCTGCGCGTCACAGGTATAGATCGCAACCTGGGGACCCTCGAAGAGCGCGGGATCATCGAGGGTGCCGATCTTGATCATCACCATGCCGGGCATGGGTCGGGTCGTCACGTGGGTGCCACAATTGGGGCAGAACTCCCGAGTGACGCCATTCTCGATATCCGTGCGTTTGAAGGGCTTCAGCTCGCCCTGGGTGATGCGAAAGCCGTCTTCGGGCACGGCGGCCGCCAAGAGGGAGTCGCCGCCCGTAATGTATTGGCACTCGCGGCAGAAGCATTGCGCCTTCATGCCGATCTCTCCGGTTGATTCGTAACGCACCTGCTTGCAATAACAGCCGCCTTCGAGCTTCATGTCGGGATCTCCTGATCGAATGGGGTGGCGCTCGGTCGGGCGCCGAGACCCAGAGCGTACCGGTTGGGTGGATGCGGCACAGCGGGTGCCTCGATCTCCTGGCGTGGGGTGGATAGACTCGGCGCCCATGGAATTTCTACTCGTACGACATGGTGAACCGATCACGACGGTGAGCGAGTCCGGTCCGGCGGACCCCGAACTGACGGAGCGGGGTCGCTGGCAGGCCGATTGTCTGGGCGATTGGCTCCAGCATGAGGCGATCGACCACGTCGTGACTTCGAGCAAACGGCGTGCGATCGAGACCGCCGCGCCGCTCGTCGACCGGCTCGGGCTCGAGCCGGAGGTGATCGACGACCTGGTCGAGATCGACCGCAACTCCACGGTCTACGCGCCCCCGCCGGTTCTCGCGGAGCGCTTTCCGGAGTACCACGCCGCCATGAGCCGTGGCGAGTTCGAGAAGATCGGTTGGGACTCCTACGAGGTCTTCCAGGAGCGTGTCACACGAGCCTGGCAGGATCTCGTCGAACACCCGCGCGGCGAGCGGGTCGTCGTGGCCTGTCATGGGGGCACGATCGGCGTGATCCTGACCCACGTGATGGGTGTGAGCAGTCATGCGCTCTTCGACGCGACGCCCTTTGCGTCGATCAGCCGGCTCGTCGTGGTCGAAGACACCGTGCGGGTGCGGAGCCTCCATGAAGTCGCCCATTTTGATGGGCGGCGGGAGCGCGCGGTCGGTCCGGAGGGAGAGGGTTTTCCCGAGGCCTAGCGCCGCGAGGAAAGCGGCCGCCTCAGTGACTACATGTCGAACTCGTCTGGTGCGCCGGCCGTCTCAGTTGCTGCGCATGCCGCCGGCGATGGCATAGTCCTCCCCCGTCACGTAGGAGGACGCGTCGCTCGCCAGAAAGAGCGTGAGGCCCACGATCTCCTCGGGGTCGGCGACGCGCTTCATCAGTGTGGCCTCGGCGGAACGGTCGATGAAGCCCGTGTCGTATTTGGCCGTGCCCTTCATCATCTCGGTCAGGAAGGGCCCCGGCGAGAGCGCGTTCACGCGGACCCCGAGCGAGACCCACTCCGCGGCCATGGTCTTCGTGAAATTGATCAGCGCGGCCTTGAGCCCCGTATACGTGCCGACGCCGGGCCCGGCGGCATAGGCGCCCAGAGTCGAGACGTTGATGATGCTGCCGCCGCCGTGCTCGGCCATGCGGGGCGCGACGAGGGCGGCGAGGCGGATCGGTCCCTTGAGGTTCACAGAGCAGAGCTTGTCGAAATAGGCCTCGCTCATCTCGGTGAGGGGGGTCATGGCGGGGTTGATGCCGGCGTTGTTGACCAGGACGTCGATGCGGCCGAACTCGTCGTAGACGCGCTCGACCAGAGCGGGGAGGGCATCCCATTGTCCGAGATGGCAGGCGACGGGGAGCGCTCGTCGGCCGGTCGATTCGGTCACCTGCTGGGCGACCTCTGTGCAGAGATCCGGCTTGCGGCTGACCACGACGACGTCGCTGCCCGCCTCGGCGAGCCCCTGCACCATGGCTCGGCCCAGTCCCTTGGTCGCGCCCGTCACGAGCGAGACGCGCCCGCTGAGGTCGAATCGATCCGCCACGAAATCCCTCCTTCTCTTCGCCCGCCGCCGCGGATGCGCTTCAGATCCGCAGTGCGGCGATATCTGCTTCGTCGATCTTTCGATCTGCGATCCCGGCGAAGCCGTCCCCCCCGGTGTAGCTCTCCTCGCCGACGAGCTTCCTGGCCTCGCGGTCGACGGGCCAGACGATGCCCATCCGGGCTTCGTAGAGGTAGTGGGCATCGGGGTCATCGACCTCGATCCCCATCGCCGCGAGCGTGCGGCCGGGGTAGGCCATCCGCATCACGCCTTCGGTCACGACGGCGTCCCGGTCGACGATGACGCGCTGGCAATCGAGTTCGAGCCGATGGGCGCCGGTCTGGACGATGGTGGCGTCGTAGAAGGCGCGAACGGCGTCTTTGCTGCCATTCGGGTTCATGAGCGTTTCGCCGGGCGAGTCGTGCATGACGTAGACGGGCTTGTCCACGAGCGTCGCGACGACGCCCTCGATGTCGGCGCGAGCTTCGCATTTCATGTGCTCGAGCACGAGTTCGAGATTCTCCCGCAGAACGGGGTCGGTCTCGCTCTCGAGGCGCGCCTGGACCAGGGACCAGCTGTTGTTCGGGTCGATCTTCAAGGCGACTCTCCTTGCCTTCTCGCGTCGGCGGGACGCCGCGCGGAGCAAGAGCATAAGGAGGGACGCGGGTCGCCGCACGCCCGCAGAGTGTGGCGGGCGTAGGGGCCGACGCCTGCTTTCCGCAGCCGACCTTCGGTTAGCGACTCTTGGGCAGGCCCAGCTCGACCTCCGCCACGAGGCTACGCAGGATCTCCGCCGTCCCGCCGTAGATCGTGTTGACGGGGGTCTGCCGGAAGGCCTCGTCGAAATTGCCTTCGGCGAGCGCACCGTCCTCATCCTCTTTCAGCAAGCCCGCGGGCCCCACCAGGTTCATCCAGTTCTGGGCGTCCTCGAGGTAGGCAGTTCCCGAGAAGGACTTCGTCATGGCGCCCTTGGCGCCGAGCTCCATGCCTTCGGCGGCGAGCCAGGTCGAGCGATGGCGGAGCAGGCGAGAGACCTCGGCGTGGACCGCGGTCTGCGCGAGCTGCTCGCGGATCCGGGCGTCGTCGAAGGGCCGCTGTCCATCGGGACCGGATGCGAGGGACCAGCGCCCGGCGCTCTGGATGAAGCGCTCGTGGATGTCGGAGTAGCCCATGGCCTGCTCGAGCCCGAGGGCGAAGCGGACGACGGACCAGCCCTTGTCGACCTCGCCGACCCGGTAGCTGTCCGGGATACGCACCTTCGTGAGGTAGACGCCGTTACTGCGCTCCCCGCCCATGGTGTGGATCGGCTGGATGTCGACGCCCTCGGCATCGGTGGGAACGAGGAAGAGGGTCAGGCCGCGATGGGGGCGGTCCTGCGTGCTCGTGCGGGTGAGCATGAAGATATACTGCGCGGTGTGCGCGGTCGTGGTCCACATCTTCTGGCCGTCGATCAGCCAATCGTCGCCGTCGGGGCTCGCCATCGTGCGCGCCCCTGCGACATCGGAGCCCGAGCCCGGCTCGGAATAGCCGAGTGCGAAGGCGATCTCGCCCGAGGCGATCTTCGGCACGAACTCTTCGCGATGAAAATCCGTTCCCATCGCCATCAGCGTATGGCCGATGAAGCCGTTGTTGAGCAGGCCGATCCACGGGAAGCCCGCTTTACACAGCTCCCAGTAGAGCGTGAGGATCTCGTAGGGGTCCCGGTCGCCGCCGCCGTACTCCTTGGGCCAGCCGGCCGAGACCCAGCCGTTGGCGGCGAGCTTCCGATAGAGGTCCCAGTCGTGACCGCCGCCATCCTCTGCGGCCGCCTTGCGGTCGGCTTCGCTGAAATTCTCCGCCAGGAAGGCGCGGATCTCGCGCTTCACTTCTTCCGCTTTTTCGCCGAGTCGAAAATCCATTATCGCGGTCCTCCCAGGAGCGACTCGGCTTCGCCGGAGCCGTCGGAGTCAAAACACAGCTGAGCGACGTTTTGGAGCTCTTCCTGCGCGCCGCCGCCCACGGAAGAGAGCGCTCTCGCTCTTCGATAGAAGAGTTGGATGTCGTATTCCGTCGAGAAGCCGTAGCCGCCGTGGGTGTGGAGGCTGATGTCGGCCGTCCGGATCGCCGTCTGGGAGGCCCAGGTGAAGGCCATCGAGGCCAGCATCTCGAAGCGCGTCGGGTCGGACTCGTCCGCCCAGGCCGCCTCGTGGCAGAGCAGCTCGGCGCCGTCCACACGGATCGCGCACTCGGCCAGGGGGTGGGCGATCGCCTGGAAACCACCGATCGGCACGCCGAACTGGACGCGCTCCTTGGCGTAGTCGGCGCCGATCGAGAGGGCGCGCTTCGCGACGCCAGTCAGCCAGAAGCCGGCGAGCAGCTTCCACTCCGCCGCGGCACGGGTCATCGCACGCCGTGCCTCCGGTCCGCTGGTCAGGACCCGGGCGTCCGTGCCCTGGTCCAGATCCCAGTGGGCAAGGGCGCTCGCGCCGATGTCCTCGACGCGGCCAGAGCGCCGCTTGTCGCCACCCTCCGCGACGAAGAGGGTCTCGCCGTCCAGCGCGATCACGGCATCGGCGATCGTGCCGAAGGGGATCAGGACGCGGCCGCCGGTCGTCGTCGACGTGCCCGGCACGGCATGGGGGCGGGGCAGAGCAAGGGAGACGGCGGGTCGGCCCTCGACGATGGCGGCCAGCAGCGGGTCTTCGGGAGCGACGGCCGCCAGCAGTCGGCCCGCGGCTGCGATCTCCAGGAAGGGCACGGGCGCGATCGCGAGGCCCGATTGCGTGGCGACGAGCCCGAGCTCGAGCAGGCTCATGTCGAGACCGTCCACGCTCTCGGGCAGTCCCATGGCCTGCGCGCCGAGCTCGCAGTACTGGGCCCAGAGGGACGGGGAGAAGCCCGTGTCCTCGCAGTCCCGGACGTGGGTCGTGGGGCATTCCTTCTCGAGCATTTCGGAGAAGGTGTCCACCAGGATTTGCTGTGATTCGTCCAGAGAGAGATCCATTATTCGATTACCTCGAAGCGGGGCATCCGGCCTTGGCCGGGGAGTTCAGCAAAGCGAGCCTCGACGCGCTGCCCGATCGCGATTGCATCGGGGTCGGCGTCGAGCAGATCGCAGACCATGCGCACACCCTCTTCGAGCTCGATCGTGGCGATCACGTAGGGGACGTGTTCCCGCCAGGCGGGGTGAAACGCACGGTGTGCAACGGTATAGGAATAAATCTCGCCGCGGCCGCAGAGCGCCTGCCAATCGTGCTCGTCGCCGAGACATTCGGGGCAGAGCGGCTGCGGGTAGTGGCGGAGCAGTCCGCAGGTCGTGCAGCGCTGCACGGCGAGCTCGCCGCGTCCCACTGCGTCCCAGAAGCCCTGGCTCAGCTCCGTCGTCGGGGGCGCGGGCCGCGGGAGTGGCCCGTCGGGTGCTCGGCTCGGCTGCTCGCTGCTCATGGAGTTCTTCCCAGGACGAGGGCGGCGCCCTCGTGAAAATCGCCCTCGCCGCTGACGAGAACGCATTCGCAATCGGGGACCTGGCGCTCGGGCTCGACCTCGCGGCGTAGCTGCCGCACGGCCTCGCTCACGAGGTTGGCGCCCGAACAATGACCTTCGGACAGTAGCCCCCCGGACGTGTTCAGGGGCAGCGCGCCGCCGAGTGCGATCCGGTCGTCGGCGACGAAGTCGCGCCCCTCGCCCGGTCCACAGAAGCCGAGCGCTTCGAGAGAGGCCAGCACGACCCAGGTGAAGCCGTCGTAGATCTGCGCCGTGTCGATGTCGCCCGGTCCGACCCCTGCCATCGCATAGGCGCGGCGGGCCGCGATCTCGAGCCCCTCGATCCGGGTCATGTCGCGTTTCTGGGTGATCGAGGTTGGCGGTGAACCATGGCCCTCGCCGACGCCGAGGATCGACACGCCGGGCTTCGCGCCGTCGCGGGCGCGCGCAGTCGAACTCAGCACGATCGCCGTGGCGCCGTCGGTCTCGAGCGAGCAATCGAAGAGGCGCAGCGGGTCGGCGATCAGGGGGGAGCTCTGATGTTGCTCGAGGCTGAGCGGCTTCTCGTGCATCAGTGCGCGGGGGTTGAGGTTGGCGTGGCCGCGGATCGCGACCGCGATGCGCCCGAAATCCTCGCTCGTCGTGCCGTATTCGTGCATGTGTCGGCGCGCGGCCTGGGCGAACCATTGGGAGGCGACGGTGTTGCCGAAGGGGCGCTCGAACTCGTCCACATGACGCATCACGGGGTGGGGCGGGATCGCGCCCTCGCTCGTGAGCGAGACACGCTGGGCAGAGTAGCCTCGGCGGCCCGCCACCAGCAGGACATTCTTCGCGACGCCGCCAGCGATCGCGAGCGCGGCGCTCTGGATTGCGCTCACGAAGCTCGCGCCGCCGGTTCGGATCGTCGACGAGAAGGCGAGCTCGGGCAGTCCCAGATTCAGGATGAAATCTTCCGCGACGGTCCCGGCCAACTCGTTGGGCATGACGCCGTCGATGTCGGCGGGCCGCAGCCCCGCGTCGGCGATCGCTTCGCGAGCGGCCTGGAGGTGAAGCTCGAGGGTCGAGGCCTCCGTGCCCCGGGTGAAAGGCGTCTGACCGACCCCGATGATCGCTGTCTGGGCGTGAAGGGACATCCTGCTCTCGAGCTGGGGCGTCCGGCTCGCGAACGATCGCGGAGGGCGCCGAGGGGCGGCGGAGCATACCCGATTCGACGCGGTCTCCGCGAAGGGGTACCACTCGAACCCGGACGGGGCGGTGGGAAAGAGGGCGAGGAGGAATCGACATGCAGGTGGGCATCTTCGTTTCTGAGACTTGGGGGCCGGGATCGTCCCCGGACGAGATCTGCGATCGGGCCCGCCGCGCGGAGGCACTCGGCTATCCGAGCGCCTGGGTGCCCTACTTACCCTGGTCGCCCGACGCGCTGGCGTCGATGCAGGCGGCGGGGCAGGCGACCGACCGGATCGAGCTGGGCTCGGCCGTGATCCCGACCTTCTTCTTCCATCCCCTGGCATTGGCTCGTCAGGCGGCCACCGTTCAGACCGCGATCGGCCGACCGATCCATCTCGGTGTGGGTTGCTCGAATCCGGCGATCATCGCGATGCACGGGCTCCCCTTCGAGCGACCCGCGCGTCACGTCCAGGAATACGTCGAAGTGCTGATGAAGGCCTCCGAGGTGGGTGCGAAGCCGGGTGGCCCGCGCGAACAGGCGGGCTTCGTACAGCACGAGGGCGAGCTCTTCGCGCTCGGCTCGATCTACGGCACCCCGGCCGCCGAGCCGCTGGGCTCGGTGCTCGTGGGCGCGATGGGGCCGCGCATGCTCGAGGTGACGGGCGCGTGTTCCGACGGAGTGATCGCGACCTGGTCCGACGAGGGTGCGATCGAGCGCGAGATCATTCCGCCTGTGCGCGCGGCGGCCGAGGCGGCAGGTCGTCCCGAACCCCGAGTGGCCAGTGTGGTCGCCACCGCCATCGTTCCCGCCTCGCGCGCCGCGGCGGCGCGGGACGCGGCGCAGGCCGAGTTCGGCTTCTATGAACAAAACATGCCCTACCAGCGGGTCGTCCAGGCCTCGAACGCCGAGCGGATCGCGGATATCTGCGTGATCGGGGACGAGGAGGAGGTCGCTCGTCGGCTGCGGGCCTTCCGCGACGCGGGGCTCACGGACTTTCTGGCTGCGCCCTACGCGGTCGAGGGCGCGGACTGGGAATCGACGGCGGAAAAGCTGGCCACGATCACGCTCTAAGAAGAGGAGACACGTCATGAAGCTCGGAACCAACCTGCCGGAACACCTGATCCTCGAGGACCCGGGTGCGCTCCGCGAATTCCTCCAGGCGCTCGAGGATATGGGCTACGGCTACGTGACGGTCGGGGATCACGTGCTCGGCGCCGACCTCGATTCCCGGCCCGACTGGCGGCCCTATTTCGGTCACCCGCCGCTCTACGACCGACACATGGTCTGGCACGAGCCGATGGTTCTCTTTGGCTGGCTCTCCGCCTTCACGACGAATCTCGAACTGTGTACCGGCATCATGGTCGGACCCCAACGACAGACGGCGCTGCTCGCCAAGCAGGCGGCCCAGGTCGACCTGCTCTCGGGCGGACGCACGCGCTTCGTGATGGCGGCGGGCTGGAACGACGTCGAGTTCGAGGGCATGGGTGTCGACTTCTCGAAGCGTGGCAAGATCATGGACGAGCAGCTCGAGCTGCTGAAGATGCTCTGGACCCAGGAGGTCGTGCAATACGACGGGGAGCATCACCGGTTCGACGACGTTGGCATCAACCCGCTCCCGATCCAGCGCCCCATCCCGGTTTGGCTCGGCGGTCAGAGCAAACGCGTACTGCGTCGGGTCGGGCGGTTCGGCGACGGTTGGTTCCCCTATTTCCCCTGGTTCAGCGAGGAGCTGATTCGCGAGCAGCTCGAAGAGATCCACAATGCGGCGCGTGAGGTGGGCCGGGATCCCTCCGAGATCGGCCTCGAGGGCGCGATCTACTTCTCGGACCCCCGCTTCGAGATGCCGAAGGGCGGACGCAAGCCGCCTGAAACGCTCGACGAATGCGTCGAATATGCGCATCTCTGGAAGACGCTCGGGGCGTCGCGTTATTGGGTGACGGCGCCGTGGGCCGAACTCGGCCCCGAGGAGACCGGAATCCGCGAGCCGGGCAAGGCGTGGAGTGGGATCGAGCCGAGGCTGCGCGCGCTCGAAGAATTCAAGGCCGCCGTAGGGGAAGACTTTCTGCGCTAATCGCCCTGGGCGCGCGACACGCTCCGCCGGTGTCCGCCCGTCCGTCCCAGATTCCCGCGGGACCGCTTCGGGGCCGCTCGTTCGCCGGGCTCCGGCCTCGTCGGGCGATGGAAGCGAACTCGGCCGGGTGATAAAGTGCGCAGCCCCCGCTGCTCGAGGGGCTACGCACCGAAGGAGATCGCGCATGGAAGGCCTTGGCACCACCGGATTCTGGAAGATCGCGGAAGAGAGCCGGGATCGCTTGGCGATCGCTGATCCGGATTACAACGAGATCAGCTTCGGCGACCTCTACGACCTCGTGAACCAGCTCTCCCACGGTCTTGCGGCGATGGGGCTCGAGCGCGGCGACCATATCTCGACGACGCTGCCCAACTGCATCGAGCAGGTGGCGCTCTGTCTGGCCGCCTATCAGAGCGGCTATTACATCACGACGATCAATTGGCATCTCGTGGGCCCCGAGATCGCTTATATCCTGGAGAATGCGGAATCGAAGGCCTATATCACGCACGAGCGATTCGCCGCCGAGAGCCAGCGCGCGCTCGCCGAGTCGGGGCTCGACGCCTCTAGAGCCTTTTCGATCGGTTCCGTCGAAGGCTTTCGCCCCTTCGCGCAGCTCGCCGAGGGTCAGTCGACCGTCCGCCCGACGGAACTCTCCTCGGGCTCGATCATGTTCTACACGTCCGGCACGACGGGCCGTCCGAAGGGCGTCCGGCGCGATTTGGACCCCCGTCACCCCGACGAGGTCGCCTCCGGGTCCGGCATGCTCTTTCTGATGTTCGGTGTGATGCCCCACGACAATCACGTCGAGATCACGCAGGCGCCGACCTATCACACGGCGGTCAATAACTGGACCACGACGGCGCTCCATTGGGGACA
>Ga0315331_10000612_pt1 | contig 25169 bp, 18 predicted proteins | sample M160m34915metaG_FD_203456 | JGI IMG/M metagenome (GOLD analysis project Ga0315331, IMG submission 203456) | Ammonia-oxidizing marine archaeal communities from Monterey Bay, California, United States - M1 60m 34915 | ecosystem: Environmental > Aquatic > Marine > Intertidal zone | place: USA...
CAATTGTATTCACCTCCTCATTAACTGGAGCTACTAGCTCTGGAACAGTAACATCAACAGATACTACTGCATCAACAGATGCTTCATCAAGTACTGATGATACAAGCACTGCAGATACAACTGATGACACTGCAGCAAGTGACGATACTGCAGCAACTGATGACACTGCAGCAACTGATGACACTGCAGCAACTGATGACACTGCAGCAACTGATGACACTGCAGCAACAACTGACAGCTATACAGTAGTTGATATTCCATCAGCTACAGAAGACACAACAGTTACTGCAACATCTGCAGCTGAAGAATTCCGTTATGAGTTTTCTGGAACAACTTCATCAGAAGGTAACTTCATAATTACCATTGATGGCTTTGATGCTACAAATGATAAAATCGTTCTAGTGAATGTTGGAGGGTCTAATTTAACAACTGATGAATTTACAGCATTAAGTGGTGTGGAGGTTTCAGGAAATTCTTTTGATAATCAAACTAGAATATTGTTTGACACGGACTCAAGTGGTGGTAGTGGTGAATTAGCTATTAATGGAATTTATGATGCTGACTTAACAACAATCACTATTGAAATTTTATCTGATACTAATCTTACAGCAGCAACAAGCGGAGATTTTGGTTAGGATAAAATAAACTAAAATAAATTTTGCCCTATTTTGGACACTATTTATTTATATTTAAAATAAGAGAAAACTAAAAAAAGGTATTTACAATAATAAAATTATGTTACAATCTGTTACATAGAAAATCCAAAACTATTGACGTTTGGATTAGAAACAGGTTATTTTGTGCAAGTGATTCGAAAGTCACTTTTAATTGCTAACTAAGGAGAGAGAACAATGGCTACAATTAATGCATCATCCGGAGCGGATATTATCGTTCCATCAAATAATGGAACTACATATCGTGGTTTAGGAGGAAATGATACTTACATCATTTCAAACGCTATCGCAGCAAATGCGAAAGTGACAATAGTTGATACAGCTGGGACTAACACTATTCAGTTAGTTGACGGACTATCAATTGCATCATCAAAGTTTGCAGGCGATTCTGTTCAGTTGACATTATCTAATGGTGCTGTCGTCACTGTTAATGGTGCTGATAAATTTACTTTTGAAGTAGGTGGAAATGAAACAGCTGGTGTAACAGGTACATCAAACACATATGCAGAATTAGCTTCTGCGATGGGTGTTGCTTCATTACCTACAGGTTCAACGATTTCTGACGGAACTTCAGGCACTGTTTCTGGTTCTGCATTATCTTCAGGCTCAGTTAGCTACACTCTCTCAGCCGGTGCTTCGAGCGTTGCTGAAGGTGATTCTATAACTTATACGATTACTGCTTCTTCTGCACCTACATCAGATACAACATTAACATATAATGTTATTGGTGATACCAATGGTGGTTCAGTTGATAAGGCTACTGGAGGCGATTTAGTTTCACTTTCAGGTACTGTAACAATAGCAGCTGGAACAACTTCAGCTACTTTCAATGTTACTCCTAACACAGACGAAGCTAATGAAGGACTTGAAGGGATTAAAGTTTCAGTTTTTGATGCATCAAACGATGTTATTGGATCTGCAACTGCACTAATCTCAAATACAGCTTCTGCTGCATCTACTACATCTAACCTTACAACAGGTGTTGATACTTTAGCGGCTGGTGATGGCGATAATACGATTGGTGCTACAGTTTCAGCTGCCAATGGTACTGGTTCAACATTTCAACCAGGTGACGTTATTGATGGTGGTGAAGGTACTGATGTATTAAAACTATCATTATCAGGTACACTTACTGGTGCTCACAGTATCTCTGGTGTTGAAATGAGTAATGTTGAAGAAATTCAAATTAATGGTTTTCAAACTGCTGATGCTCGAGATTATACATTAGATATGGCTTTAATTACTGGAGTTACTTCACTTGGTTTAACTTCATCATCAGCTTCAAACGATATTACAGTTGATAATGTTCCAACTATAGTCGATGTGAATGCTAAAAACGGTGGCGGTGATTTAACTGTTACTTATTTAGCTACTACAGTTGCTGGGGCTGCTGATTCTCAAAATTTAAATGTTAATAATTATACAGGTACTGTATCACTAGCTGGCGTTGAAACTATTACTTTAGATAGTTCCGGTGTTAAGTCTACTCTTGCTGCTTTAACAGCAACCTCAATGACAACATTAAATGTCACAGGTGATGCTAAATTAACAATTACTACTGCTATTGAAAATGGTACAACTACTCTTGATGCATCTGCTTCTACAGGCGGTGGTCAATATACACTTACTCCAACTGCTACTACAGGTATAACATTTACTGGTGGTTCTGGTAACGAAACAGCTATTGTTGGTGCAAGTCTATCACAAATAACTCCAATTGATGGTGGTGCTGGTGTTGATACTCTTTCAATTTCTGATGCTGATACATTGACTGTACTTACTGGTCCAGTGGTCTCTAATGTTGAAGTTCTTGATGCTTCTGCAACAGACGCAACAGAATATAACACTAGTTATCTTCCAGGTGTAACAGCTTTATCTAGTTCAGCTACTTCAGATGGTATTGCTAATACTCAAGTAACGTTTAGCTACATGGATGCTGAAAACTCAACAATAACAGTTTCTGGAACGGAAGATGTTACAGCTACTCTAGCTGTTGATGGTGCTGCTGATTCAATTAATGCAACAATTGGTCTAGCTACTCAAGCTTCATTAGTTAATGTTGATACAAATCTTGCTGATTTTGAAACTATTAATCTTACTGGTGGTGTTCTTACTGCTGCAGGTGCAACTTTTACCCTGTTTGGTGGTGGTGATCTGCAAACTCTTAACGTTTCTGGTGGTAAAGTTACTATTAATGGTTGGAATGGCGGTACATTGCTTTCAACGATCGATGCTTCTGCATCAGCTGGTTTAGTAATGGCTTCAAATCCAGCTTCTACATTTGGTGTTACTATGACCGGTAGTGCTGGTAATGATACACTTTTCGGTGGTAGTGATGTTGTAACTGGTGATACTATTAGTGGTGGTGCTGGTAATGATATTATTAGTGGTGGTGCTGGTTCCGATACTATAAACGGTGGAGCTGGTAATGACGTACTTATGGGTCAAGCTGGTGTTGATACTATTAATGGTGGTGCTGGTAACGACACAATTCATGTTGACGTACTTGCTAACTTTGAAGATCTAGCTTCTGCTGAACAAGTTGATGGTGGTGAAGGTACTGATACACTAAACTTTGGTGCTGCTGTTGCTCATACAACTTCAGCTGCTGACTTAGCTGGTATCAAGAATATCGAAAAGATTACTTATGATACAACAAGCACAGGTACAATTACTTTAGATGACGCAGTCTTTACTAATGCTGGTATAACTAATCTTGATATTAGAGATACCGAAGCTACTGCTGGTCTTACCGTTACTGCTTCTGCATTAAGTGCAGCGAACAGTGTTACCGTGACTGATAATGGTGGTAATATAACATCATCTTATACAGGCGGTGCTGGTGACGATACCTTTAAAGTTACTATTAATCATGCAACGGCTCTGGCTGCTGCTGATACAATTACTGGTGGTAAAGGTACTGATGAATTAATCATTACTGGTGGTAATGCAAGTCTTACGCAAGCTACACAAACTGGTGTTACTGGTATGGAAAAATTAACTTTTGTTAATCCTGCTGCAAAGACAATTGGTTATACTCTTGCTGATGCTACTTTCGTTACAACAGCTACTGCTGTTACAAACGGTACAGTAGATGCTTCAGGAATGACTGGTTCCGGTGCTCTGACATTTGTTGGTACTGCTGAAGATGACTCTGGTCTTACCATTACTGGTGGTAAAGGCGCTGATTCACTCTTTGGTAGTGACACTGTAGCTACTGGTGATATTATTAGTGGTGGTGCTGGTAATGATATTATTGATGGTGGTGTTGGTATTGACACACTTAATGGTGGTGAAGGTAATGATACATTTAATGTATCCTTAGGTTCAGACTTTATTGGTCTAACTTCAGCTGAAACTGTTAATGGTGGAACTGGTACTGATACTCTTAGCTTTAATGATACTGTTAATGCTGCTGGTAATACTATTACAGCTGCTGATCTTGGTGCTATAAATAGCATTGAGCGCATTAATCTAAATGGTGATCAGGTTACAGCTATTACATTATCTGATAGTGTATTTACTGCTAATGGTTCTTCCTCTCTTAGACTAACTCGTACAGAAGATTCGATTGTTAACTTTACTGTTAATGCCGGTGGTCTTAGTGCAGCGAACTCTCTTGACGTGAGACCTGCAGACGGTGGTTCTTCAACAGATATTATTACTTTAGGTGCTGGTAATGACACTGTTTATTATGCAAATGGTGCTCATTTTGATACTGCTGATACTATTAACGGTGGTGCAGGTACAGATGGTATTATTGTTGTTCAAGCAGGTACTGCTCATAGTGCAACATACACAAATGTTTCTAATATTGAGTCTATTACTTATACTAATGCAAATGGTGGTACTGTTACTGCAACTCTTGCTGATGCTAACTTTGTAAGTCAAACTTTAGCGTCTGTTAGTGGTGTTGGTTTAACAACAGCTTTATCATTTACAGGTACAGCCGAGAATGACTCAAGTGTTGCTCTTACAGGTGGTACAGCCGGTGATACACTTATTGGTACTGATACTACTACATTAGGTGATACAATATCTGGTAATGGTGGTGCTGATACTCTTGATGGTAGCAAAGGTGCTGATATTTTAACAGGTGGTGCAGGTGCTGATATATTTGATTATAATGCTGTTGCTGATTCTAATTCTGGTACACAGGATAGTATCACTGACTTCCTATCAGGTACTGATAAGCTAACTATTACACTTGATTATTCTACAATTACTCAAGCGACTACAATTACTGCGAATGTTACTGCTGCTAAAGCTGGTAAAACAGCTGTTCAAGACACATTAACAGGTGAAAGAGGTCAAACAATATATGATACAGATAATTCAGTTCTCTATATCAACTATAATGCTGACAATCTATTAACTTCACTTGATTATGCTATTGGAATTAATGCAGGTGCTACAGCTACAACTACTGTTGCTAATGCAGATATTCTTTGGACTATAACTGGTGGTTCAGGTGCAGATATTATTACTGGTAATGTAAACGCTGATATAATCAACTCAGGTGGTGGTCAAGATATTATCAACTCAGGTGGTGGTGCTGATATCATTGACCTTACAGTAGATGCTGCTGATGACGTAATTAGATTAGAAGCTAATGAGTTAGCAACTGATGGTACTACAGCTGATAATGGTTCTGTTGCTATCGATGTTGTTTCTAACTTCTTAGTTGGTGCAAACGAAGACCAAGTAGAGATATCTGTTTCAGCGATTGAAGCTATGTCTGGTGTTACTGATCTTGTTACAGTTGGTCTTGTTACCAACTCAATTTCAGCTGCTACAGCGGTTGATGTAACGAGTGCAGGTGATGGTGCTGCTGACTTCTCAGGAATAACTACAACTAATATTGGTGTTATTACAACTGTTGCTTCTGCAACAGCTGCAGGTGTTGAGGATTTAATCGAAGTAAGTGCAACTAATGCATTAACAATGTCTGGTTCTTTAACTGTAGGTGAAGCATTCCTTATCCTTACAGATAACGGAACGGATTCATTCTTATTCTTAGCTGTTGCAATTGCGGCGGTTAATGACACAACTGTTGCTGCTAATGCACTAAATTTTGTTCAACTTATTAAATTTGATGGTGTAGCTGATGCAGCCACATTAGTTGATACAAACTTTGACTTTATTGCCTAGCAATAAATTTTATAATAAATTAAAAGGAGAGCTTCGGTTCTCCTTTTTTTTTACTTGAGTTTCATATGTCATTACTTGATTTAAAATATATTGAAGATAAAATTCGTATAAATGAATGGGATCTAGCTTTTAAAAGAATTGAGTCATCTCTAAAAAATAATCCAACAAGTGCTGAGCTATTGTATTATAAATCTTTATGTTTAACTAGATTTGAAAAATATGATGATGCTATCAATATCTTACTTGAGACCATAAAATTAGATCCTAATAACACTTCAAAGTATAATCTAGCAATTTCAGTAATATACTCTAAACTTGGATTACTAAGTTTTTCCTCAAAAAAATTTAATGAATCTTTAAAATCATATAATTTAGCATTAAGTTATAACAATGAATCATCTGAGGCTAATTATGGACTTGGTATTATAGCTCTTGAAAGTAATGATTTTAACAAAGCACTAACTTATTTTAAAACATCTATTAAGTTGAATGAAAACAATTTTTATTCAATATACAAACTTGGAGTAACTTATTTTTCTTTAGCAGACTTTAGTAATGCTAAAAAGAATTATTTAAAAGCTATGAGTATTCAATCCAGCTATATTGATGTTTATTTCTCTTTAGCTCAGTTATACTTTCAAGATAATGATAGTTCACTAGGTTTAAATACTTTACGTGATGCACATATGATTCAGCCAAATAATATTTCTTTAAACCTTATTATTTTATCTAAAATGTATGAACTTAAGTTATATGATGATTTAAATAAATTTTTAGATGCTAATTATGTAGATTTAGCTTTTAAGCCTAATTATTATTATGCTTATAAATTATTATTAAATAAAATTGATAGTAAAAATTTTAAGGTTAATTACTTAATGAATTCATTAGATCAAGTTAAAATTTACGATATTAACCCATCTGATGACTCATTTCGTGCTACCGTCGATAAACTTGCAACACTAGATTCTTTTAACATTCCTGATGATCTTGCAACACCAAGCTCAAAAGGTTTTAATTTCGGAGATAAAAGTATTGTTAAAAAGTATTTTTTAAATTTTTCTGATAATTATTTAAAAGATATTAATAGTGATGAGCTTTATTTTAATAATATATCAAAAGATTTGAATCCTAGCTTAAATATTATTAAATCACCCCAAAATACTTATTTAGATGAATACTCTACTCATAACTCATTTTTAAAAGGAGTTTTCTTTTTTTTAGATGAATATAGTCCTGTTAAACAAAATATTGATTTAAATTTTAGTTTAAAATATATCAATGATGGTGATGTCAACGGAGAAGCTTTTAAGAAAAGTTTTGTTTTAAATACGTATTGTTTTATTGTATTTCCAAGTTTTCTTAAATATAAAATAACTAGTAAAAGTAAATTTAAATTAACTTATGGTTATATAGAATTTAATTTATCAACTTAATTTATGTGTTTCTATGCAATATAATGGATTATGGTTTTTTGGTTTATCTGGATCTGGTAAAACGTTTGCATCAGATTACCTCGCAAATAAAATAAGCAATAGTTTTATAATTGATGGTGATAAAGTTAGAGATAAGATTAGTAGGGATCTTGATTATAGTTTGGAGTCTAGACTCATACAACTTGATAGGGTTCTAGGTATATCTAGTTTAGTTACTTATAATAATTATTTTCCTATTATTTCTACTGTTTATATGACCAAAAATATTCAAAAAATTTTAATGACTAATAATTTTCTTCTTATTAAAATTGAAAGAGCTTTATCTGATGCAAAAAAAAATAATCCAACATATTTAGATAAAGAAAATGTTGTTGGTATTGATATTTTATATGAAAATTTTTCACATAAAACAATTTCAAATAATAATGGGGATGATTTTTGCAAAATATTAGACAAAATTATGAAATAACCATTAAAGATCGCTATCTAATTGATTATTCTAATCTTTCTGACGGTTTTTTTAATAATATAAGTAATTCCTTTTCAACTGAGTTAGATTATCTTACTTATACTGAAAACCCTTCACTGGGGGTTCCATTTCTTCTACCAAATAATTTAGATACATTTAGTTATCATGATGATTCATTCTTTACAGTTAGTAAGAAAAATATTGCTCAGAATATTTTTTCAACTAAAAATCATAATTATATCGGCGTTAAATTATATACAGATAATGGTGTTAATTTTAATTCTTACGGTACTCCTAAAGAGGAATACTTACCTTTCGTTGATTGGGTGAGTGAAATTAATAATCAATGTAAAGAGGAAGTTAATAAATTAAAACGAAAAGGAAAAACTGTATGTTCATTTCAAACCAGAAATATTCCTCATTATGGTCATGAGAGAATTATCCAAGAGGGTTTAAAAAAGTGTGATTTTGTATTTATAAATCCAATTATAGGATTAAAAAAAGAGGGTGATTTTAAATCGGAGATAGTTGATAAAGCCTTTTCCTTTTTAATTAATACTTTTTACGATGAAAGGGTTAAGTACTACCCTGTCATTGCCAATATGTTTTATGCTGGGCCTAGAGAGGCTTGTCATCACTCCGCATTAAGAAAAAACCTTGGTTTTACACATTTTATAGTTGGAAGAGACCATGCTGGTGCTGAGGGTATATATAATGGTAATGATGCAATTAAATTAGTATCCTCAAAAAATTTTGGTATTAATATTATAGCTATTCAAGGTGCTTTTTTTTCAAAAAAAACTAATAATGCAATTATTAAAGGAATCGACCAAGATGTGGGTGATGATCTTATTGAGATATCGGGATCTGATTTTCGTAATTGTTTAATTAAAGATGAGTTATATGATTTCTGTAGACCGGAATTACAAAAATATATTAAATCATTAGGAGGAGATATTTTTGAATGAAAAATGAAGATAATTATATTTTAGCTACAATAGGGCCTCAAACAGAAACTACCGCCTCTTTAAAGAGACTATTAAGCTTTTCAGATGTTATTAGACTTAATGGTAGCCATAATACTATTAACTGGCATAAAAATATTATTTTAAAAATCAAGGATCTAAATCCTCATTGTACTATTTTATTTGATATACCTGGCGTTAAACCAAGAACTTTAAATAAAAAAGAAATGATTGTTAAAAGTAGTCAAATTATTAAATTTGTCGATGAAACTTATAATGGAGATAAAAAAAATACTGTAGCATTATCAAATCCTATTCCAAAAATTATATTATCAACAAAATATTTCACTATAGCTGACGGTCAATTTAGTTTTGAAATAAAAAAATATGGAAAAGGCTTTATAATTGGTAAGTCTTTATCAAATTTTATTCTTTATCCAAAAAAAGGACTTAATATTGAAAGCAGTATTTATAGTGATAAACTTCAATTCGAAGTTTATAAATCTTTTATTCGTAGAACACAAAGTATCGGTTATGATGCTGTCGGGGTTAGTTTTATTCAAAATAGCAAAACACTAGACGCGCTTAAAAAATTATTCCCAAAATTAGCAATAGTTGCAAAAATTGAAAATTCTGAAGGCTTAAAGAATCTAAAATCAATATGCCTTTCTTCTGACGCTGTAATGATTGATAGGGGAGATTTATCTGCAGAGATAGGAGATATTAATCTCTATTCTTCGGTAAATAAAATTGCTAATGAAATAAAAAAAATTGGAAAACCTCTGATTATGGCTACAGAGAATCTTGAATCTATGCAAGTTCGCTCAACACCTACAAAAAGTGAAATAATGTCGTTAGGTCATAGCTTATCACTGGGAGCAGATAAAATTATGCTTAGTGAAGAAACTGCAATTTCAGGAAATTGGCTTCAGACATTAAGATGGTTAAATCGTTTTTTTAAAACAACTTCAATTTTACCCCAGAAACTCAATGTTACAAGCAACCACAAGGACAGTGATCAATCCACTAATATAATATGGGAAGCTATAAAAGATAATAATGATATTCCAATTATTGTTTTTTCTAGAAGTGGTGCCGCTATCCAAAGAGCAAAATCTATAAATCCTTCTATTAGAATTATTTCTTTTACTGATAAAATACGTACTCTAAAGCTCAGCAGGCTATGGTCAAATGTATCTTGTTTTTATTTAAAGAAATTTGATAATTCCAAAGGTAATGACTTTGTTTTTCGTACAATAAGGAAATACAAAAAGGAGATTTTTAAAAATAACAATAATGCAATAGTCCTCTATATTTCAAATCCGCAACCAGGTTCTAGAGCAAATACTATAACAGTTGTAAAAAAAAATGACTTTTAATTTTTATTAATCAGCGTCAGATTATAGAAGTATTTCTTTACGAGTTATAAAAGGGTACTTTTAAAAATAGTTTTGGATTTTAATTATCTCATCTTTCATTAAATTCTTTTTTCTACAAAAAATTATTATCAAGTTTCGATAATTTTCATCATTTGGGAGTTATATTATATTAATTTAGTTTCTATTCTTTTACTATGTCCTGTAAAAGGGGAGGTAAAATATTATGATTATCATCTTTTAGATTTTGAATAATTCTTAACATTAAAACTCTTAGCCCTTTTATTTGACTAGTAATTCTTTCGTCATCAGATCTAGATTGGGCAATTATTTCACTTTCAAAATCAAATGGCTCGTTTATTTTTTTCTCCAATCTTTCTAGAGCTTTATAAAACCTTTCATCGCTGCTAACGTTGTAATGAAATTCTTTCCTATATGGATGCATAAGGGGAAGTATCCTTTCTTTATCACTTTCAGAAAAAAATACTCCAATTTTTCTATTTATACTCTCTTTTGAGAAGCCTTTTAGATTCGGACTTGATTTAGATTTACCCCAATAATAATCTTCATTAAAACTAGGCCTCATCATGGTGTCATTAAAATTGATTCCAAGCCACTTTGATAGTTTATTGAGAGTATTTTCAGTGTCTAACTTTATATCTTCTAATCGAATAACTGCCTTATCTTTAGCGTATTTAATTATTTGATCATTGTAATAGTTGAGGACTAATGCAAATTTGTTATGATATTTATTATTTTCGATATAATCATTATTAATCATGATTTCATTTTTATCTTCTTTTTTTTCTACCCTGCACCAGCTATCAAGTGCTTGTATCGGATCTCTTATTATTTGTAAAAATCTTGTCGATGGAAAGTCTTTTATAAATTGTGCTGATTCAACGAATGTTGGATTATGAATATGGAAAAATACAATACCTGGTTTAGTATTTTTCTGAATTGTAGAGTCATATGCTAAATGAATTAATTTAAAAAAGGTTGATCTTTCCATAAAATCGAAACTTTCTAAATAAGTATAAAGATATGAACCAAATAGTTTCTTATCTATTTTAAAAACTTTATCTTTGTTATTACCAAGAGTAGCTAAACCAGACGCATGTCCTGGAGGACCAGCCATTGGTTGTCCAGGCACATCTGAAAGAGAGCTTGCATCAAACATTGGCTCATATAATATAAAGAAGTTCCTTAATAAATTTATTCGCCAATTACTATCTTTATTACCCTGGTATAGTTTATCCCATACATCAGGGTGAAAGTATCCCTTTAAAAAAACTCCCGGTATTGTCATAATTTCAGGGTGCCCATCCAAAAGTGAATGTAAGAAAATTGAACCAGTTCTACCGCTATTTTTTACTAAGGCTACAAAATTATCCATTTCTGATAATTTTTTATTCAATAAGCTATTTTTAGAAATTATTTCAGTAGATTGATTTAAATTTTTATATAAAAGATCAAATAAATCATTTAGTTTTTTGTATTCACCTAATTTCTGACAGGCAAGGCAAACATTATCATATGCAATAAAGTTTTTTGGATCTAAAATAATACCATTTTCACTATAGCCAATGGATTTTTTATATTCACCAGCCTCAAGTTCTATTGCAGCTAAATTAGAATAAATAATTCCTTCTAAATCCTTGTTTTCATTTAATTTTAGTGCTTTAAGGGTACATTCTCTAGCTTTTTTCAATTTGCCTAATACTCTATATACTGTAGTTATATTTATGTATGTAGTGATATTTTTTGAGTCCTTTTTTAAGATGTCATTATATTTTTTTATAGACTCATCATATTTTTTTAAATCATATAAAGTTATTCCAATATTGTTTTTAATATCGATATTCTCTTTTTCTAACTCCTCTGCCTTTTTATAAAAATCTAGAGCATCAACAAACTTACCTAATTTTCGATAAATATTGCCAATATTGAAATATGCCAGAAAATTTTTTGGATCTATTTCTATTGCATCTTTATATTTTTGTAATGCTTCATTATTATTTGCTAATTTTTCATAAACCATAGCCATATTATTATTAGCTTGATAATTTTTTGGGTTTAAATCTAATGCTTTTTTAAAATTAATAATGGCTAATTCATATTTTTCAACTTTATCAAGTAAAGTTGCATAGTTTGTGTATGTCACAGATAATGGTTTTATTTTTAAAGATTTTTGATAGTGAAGTTCTGCTTTTTTATTATTATTATTTTTTTCATAAGAAGCTGCAATTAGATTATGTATTTCATATTTTGTATCAAATTTTTCTAAAGCCTCTAGGCATCTTTTAATTGCTCCTTTAGTGTCTTCTTTTTTATACAATTCAATTATTTCATTTAAAATTAATTGATATTCTTTATTTTCTAGCTGCATTATTAATTTCCTAGAGAAATTTAAATTTAAAATTTAATAATTTTTTATTTTATTAATTTATTGTATTTTTACATTATAGTTAAAGATTAATTATTTCATTAATATTATACTTGGTCTTTATAAATTTTAAAAATATGAAAAAAAATAAAAGTCAATTTCTTATAAAACCTTTAAAAAAACTTAATCTAGATATTTCATCTATGAGTAGAAAAAATATTAAGTTTGATAAGGAAACACTATTGTTCTTATTATCAGAAAATAGGTTTGATGATGCCTATGAAATCACTTTAAAAAATATTTACTCAAGTACAAATGACCACGAACTTTGGTATTTAATGGGCATCTCTTGTAGAGTAAAAGGTGATATTGCTTCAGCATCAGTTTGTCTTAAAAATGGATTAATCATAAATTCTCAAAACTTAAATTTGGTTGTCACTTATTGCTTGAATTGTGTTGATCAATCTCTTTTCAAAGATTCATTAAAGGCTTTAGACTCCTTAACTTCAGATAGAGATAATCCCGAAATATCAAATGTATACGCTTTAACTTATAGAGGGCTTGGAAATAATTCTTTGGCCCTTACTTATTTTATTAAAGTTTTAAGATCCGGCATACCTATAGAAAATATTTTTTATAATTATGCTGTTTTTTTAAGTTCAATAGATAAACATCGAATAGCTATAAAGTATTATAAAAAGTATAATATCTTATTTCCAAATAGTATTGATTCTCTTTTTAATACATCATCATCTCTTATAGCCTTAAAAAAATTTAAAGAAGCAAAAATTATATTATCTCAGATTTTATCGAAAAATCCTGATCATTTAAATTCTCTTATGAATATAGCTTTAATTCAAACAATGAATATGGAATACCAAAAAGCAAAAATTAGTTATGAAAAAATTCTTAGTTTATCTCCGGATAATCTCACATTTCTAATTAATTATTCGAATACACTATTTAAATTAAAAGATTTCACTGGCGCAGTAAAATATATTAGAAAAGCCCTTTTAATAGATAGTCAAAATATTGAGTCTTTAAATATTTATTCTGCATCCCTTTATGAAGCAAAAAATTATTCAGATTCAATTGTTCAATCAAAAAAAGCTTTGGATATTGATCCTTTTAATTTGAATGCTTTGATGAATATTATAAATGCTTACTATTTTTCTAAAAATTGGTATGCAGTTAATTTATATATGGATAAATTACGTGAAGTTGACGTATGTAATCCTTTATTGGCATCTTTAGATCCTCTTTTTAGTTATGATCATGATGAAATAAATAAATCAAGTTTTATAAAAAATCCCCTTGAATATTTAAAGGAATATAATATTAAAGATTATATCAAAGAGTCCGATAATCTATTACAAAATTTAATAGATATTTCAAGGAATTTACCATGCGAAGATGATCCTATTGGAAAAACAACAGTTAACGGTATACAAACTCTCCCTATTATTTTTCAAAAGAATAGTAACTATGTTAATTCTCTTAAAGATATATTAAGAAAATGTATAGAAGACTATAAAGACTTCTATAAAGATCAAAATGATTTATTTATTCGGCAATGGCCTGACCACTCTTTTATGGAAGGCTGGGTTGTTTTTTTAAAAAACCAAGGATTCCAAGATTCTCATAATCATCTTTCTGGATGGCTAAGCGGTGTTATTTATTTGAAGGTTCCTGAGGCATCTAGTAATGATAGTGGTTCAATAAAATTCTCCTTGCATGGTTATAACTATCCTTTAAAACAAAAATCCATACCAAGTAATACCTTAGAACCAATTACAGGATCTATAATACTTTTTCCATCCTCTTTATACCATAGTACAGTGCCTTTTATTTCTGATGATGAAAGAATATCCTTGGCTTTTGATCTTTTACCCGGAAAAAGTGGTAAAAGAATTGGTTTGGGAAGTTTTTAAATTATTATTAAAATTTGTGAGTATTAATCTGATTGCTTTATAAAATTATTTTTCTCTAAAGGCTTTTCTTTTAAGTTTAGTTACTGGATTAAAAATATATCCAATCACAGTTCTTTTCTGACCAATAATTGAAACATCTACAGTCATTCCTGATTGAATTGATAGTTCATCTTCAATCATTTTTTCATCTGTTATTTCTACAAGTGCTTTATAATAAGGCGCTTGGTCGTTGCTCTCCGGAGGAGGGGTAGTACTTGTAGCTGCAACATTTATCACTTCACCTTCATACGATCCATAAACAGCAGGATCATAGGCTGAGAAATTTACTCTAGCTGTTTGTCCATTTCTTACAAAAGAAATATCCTTTGTTTGAACCATAAGCTCTATTATAAGTTTTTCGTCTTTGGGTACGACATTAGCAAGTAGCTGTCCAGCTGAGAGGACTTGACCCTTGGTTGATACATCGACTGAGCCAATTACTCCATCAACAGGGGAGCGCACTGTACTTTGATCTCTTTGGAATTTTAGGGCCTCTCTTTTTGAAGATAGTTGTGATAGTCGCCTTTGTGCATCTACCAAGTTAAGCTTTTCATCCAATAGTCTCATTTTAGATTCTGCTCCTTCGTTAACAAGTTCTTCTATAAGTAAAACTCTTTCTTTTCTCGTCTCCACCTCAAGTATTGTAGATTCGTAACTCTGTTCATTACTAATATATTCTGCTTCAGAATTCTTAGCATCTATGATGAATAAAATATCACCCTTCTTAACAACATCGCCACGTTTAACTGATATTTCTTCTATTACTCCACCAAAAACTGCCTGTGCAACCTGGACTTTTGATGCAGGAATTACACTACCATTTGCCCTTACAACTGTATCAATTTTGGCTAATAATCCCCATATGATAGCTATTGAAGTAAATCCAATAATAAAATAAAAAAGTATTGAGGTCTTCGTTATATCCTTATCAGGTATCATACTGTCTATACCTTTAGTAAATTTTTCTCTAAAAACTGGAAGTTTTTCAATATAAATTTTCAAAAAATAATCTTTTATAGCTTTTATTAACTTTTTCATTTTTAGCCCCCTTCTTTTTGATTATTTTGATTGGGTTGGGCTTGCTGTACTATTTTTTCTTTCGGGCCATCAGCTACAATTTTACCGTCTTGAATAACTAGAACTCTATCGACTAATTGTAATAAACTAAGTTTATGAGTAGCAAGAATTAAAGTGGTATCTTTGTATTCTGTTTGAATAAATTGACTCATTAAATTTTCAGTTTCACCATCTAAAGAATTGGTAGGCTCATCAAAAATAGCAATTAAGGGGTTTCTTAAGAAAGCCCTAGCCAAAGCAATTTTTTGTCTTTGACCGCCCGATAAATTGTTTCCGCCTTCTTTAAGAACGCAATCATATCCGCCAGGAAGTGAGCTTATAAAACCATGAGCATTTGCCATTTTTGAAGCTCTAATTATATCTTCGTTGCTACAGCCCTCCATTCCAGCAGTTATATTGTCTTGAATTCTTCCTGAAAAAAGTTGAATTGTTTGTGGAACATACGCTATAGCATTTCTTAATGTATCAGAGTCAATGTTATTTATATCAAAAGAGTCTATTTTTATATTTCCTAAACCTACACTATGATATCCAACCAAAGCTTTTAAAAAAGTTGATTTTCCTCCACCAACTGGCCCAATAATTCCAACTTTTTCACCATGTGATATTTTAACATTTACGCTATCTAATACAGATTTATCTCCATTTTCATAAGTAAAGTTTTGAACTTCAATGCTACCTTTGTCTAATAAAATTACATTATCATCAGAAAAATTTTCATCCTTAGCTTCAGCTGTCATTAGAGCATCAATTTTTTTAAACGAAGCTAGGGCTGAATTTATTTTAGTTAAAATTCCACCTACAGCTACTAATGGCGATAGTGTTCTTCCTGATAAAATTACACATGCAACTAAGGCACCCATAGTTAAATCTGTTGAAGCAATTAGAAATACTCCAAAGAAAATAATAAAAGTTTGACTTGAGGCTACAGCTGTTTGAGCAAAAGTAGTTGCAAAGTTAGCAAAAACTTTTGAAATAACACCAACTTTGTTCTGATCAGAAACTGCAGTAAGCCATTTTTTCTTAAGAAAGTTACCTCCTGCAACTGTTCTTATAGTTTCATGACCTGTCAATAATTCTAATAAAACAGATAATTTTCCTTGTTTAGACAAAAGTTCGCTATTGGCCATACCTTTTAAATTAGGCTGTATTAAGAGCGCCCCACCTATAACAATAGGAGCTATCAGTGTAGGGACTAAAGCTACCCATCCGCCTATGAACCAGAGAATAACAATAAAAACTAACATAAATGGAACGTCTATAAAAAGAACCATTGATGAAGAAGTAAAGAAATCCCTAAATGTATCAAACTCTCTTATTGTACTTACTGTTGAAGCGCTTGATTCACCTAAAATTTTCTGATCATGTTTTGAAATTTTTGAATAAAGTCTATCCGCTACCACATCATCAAGTTTTTGCCCTGCGATATCAATGAAATAAGCTCTAAGCATTTTAAGAATAAAATCAAATATATGGACAATTACCATACCAATTGTAAGGGCAATTAGAGAGCTAATAGCTGAATTAGGAACAACTTTATCATATACAGTCATAACAAAAAAAGCACTCATTAAAGCAAAAAAGTTAATAAACAATGATGCTAATAAAATTTGATAATAGATGGCCTTATTATCTATAAGGATTTCTCCAAACCAACTTTCTTTATTAAATTTGAACATTTTTTTACCTTAAAGTGAGATTCGAAAACGATTTAAAAGCGTTGTATTAAGATGACTATTTTCAAAGTCAGAAATTAGTAATTTTTTTTCATTTTCGATCAATTGTTGAAAAATGTTTATTTCTCTTGAAGCTGCTTCAAGTAACGCAGGTACAGAAAAATCAGAACTTGAAATACTCCTTAAAAAAGTCTCTCTTTGTAGCCTGACATTTTTATATGAGTCTAGTATTTTATTCCTTGCTTGCAATGATCCAGTGGAGGATCCAAATATACTTGCAGAACTATACTCTCTGTCTCTTTTACTTTTATCAGCATTAACTCTAGCTTGCTCAATCCTAGCTTTTGATGCGGATACTTCGGCACTTCCTCTTCCAAAATTAAATAAAGGGAAATTCAAATAAAATCCACCTCGAATATCATTATCGTCACGTTCATTATCGTCTATATCATATCTAGTATATCGAGCAGAAAATCCAAATTTTGGCCTATATTGACTTTTGGTAAGCTCCAGGTCTGTTTCTTTATTTTTTATAGTATTTTTTGCCAATAACTCATCATAGCTAAATTTAGTTATTTTTGTTTGATTGTTTAACATGCTTTCCAATTTAATAGATGGAAGACCATACCCTTTATACTCATTTTTGAAGAATGACCGATATATTGAGGCTGCTTTAATTTTATCTGCTTGAAGTAATGCAATTTGTGCTGCAATTTCACTTAATCTTACATTTACAATAGCCATTTCACTATTTGAGATTATTCCAGCATCAAATCTCTTTTTTACAATGTCTCTAAATTTTTCTAAGTCTCTGTAGAGGTCATCACAATAGTTTGCAATTAATTCTGCGCTAGCTGTATCTAGATAAATTTCAGTAGCGGTTAAAATCAATTCTGAAGCAATTCTATTGAGTTCTATTGATGATTTTGAAATTTCTAATTTTGCTAATTTTACTTTAGAATTAATTTCATTACCTTGGTACAAAGGTTGATCAATAGCAATTTGTGCGTCAAAAGCATCATCCTGTCTTTTTCTTATTCCGTTAACAAAGGATATTTGTCTTGATATTGTTCTATCATTAATTACTTGTGCTGTTAGGGTTGGATATCTTAACCTAGATGCATATTTTCTATTTTCAGTGTACTCATTCTTAATTGCTATTGCCTGTCTAAATTCAGGCTGAACTATAATTATTTCTTGAATAATGCTAAGGAATGTTTCCTCATTCGTCAGATTTTCTTTTTCTAAAATTGAAAAAGATTGTAGATCTTCAGAAATAGCCACAATTGGTATTATTGTGGCTATTAAGAGAGAGACTAAAAATTTATTTTTAAAATTTGATGACATTATTTTGAAACTTTTATTCAACAACCAAGCCGATATTATTTTTTCTTTTTATCTTCAGACTTTCCGTTGGTATTTTCTTTTTTATTCTCATCATTTGGAGCTAACTTTTCATTAATTTCATTAACAGCACTAACTAATGTATTTATTACTCCTTCAATTGATCCTTTTGGAATTGAAATTTGTCCTGTTTCTTCAATCTCTCCATTTGGTTTTGTTGTTAAAACTCCTACCCTTAATATATCATTCGAAAACGTAACTTGACCAATACCTTCTACTAACATTTTGTTCTCCTTTTATTTATAAATTTCTATAATACTCTAAATGGGTAGATTCTAAATTAATTACAAGGTTGATTATAATAAAAATATAAAATATATAATCTAATCAATAACTTAAGTTAAAATTATTTCTTAAATTTTTTTATTTATGGTGGGCGCGGCTGGGTTTGAACCAGCGACCCCTACGATGTCACCGTAGTGCTCTACCGCTGAGCTACGCGCCCTAAATTCTTAATTAATTTCTTATTATATTCTTGGATAATATATATGCTATGTATTTGTATAATGAAAGAACTTAATAAGGCATGTTAAATAAGAAGTTATTTATAATTTAAACAAAAATTTATAATGAATTCATAGATTTTATTCTTAAAAAATATATATTTGTATGATGAAAAGTAGTGGTAAAATATTTAGTAAGCCTCTAAATAAGGTTAAAGTTAACAATTTATATAATCTAAGTAATAATAAATTAAATAAACCAAAACATAATACAAAAGAAATTGAAGGTCATCTTAATATTATAAATGATCTTTATCTTAAAAAAAAATACAAGCAAGTTATTGATGAATTAAATCCTTTTCTCAAAAAATATCCAAAAAATATTGATGGAAAAAACTTATTAGCATTATCTTATAAACAAATAGGTGATTTTAATAAGGCAATAAATCTTTTTCAATCTTTGATAGCTGAATACCCTCAAGAAGGCTTTTTTTCAACAAATTTAGCAAATATCTTTTATAACCAAGGTAAAATTTCCCTAGCTATTGAGCAATACAAAAGATGTATTGAAATAGGACCCTTGCAGATTAACGCATATACCGGACTTGGTAATTGTTATACTGAGCTAGGTAGATTTAATGAAGCCATAGATATCTTAAAAAAAGCCCTAATTAGTGATCCAAAAAATGAGTCGGTAAATTACAATTTAGGTAATATTTACAGAAAGCTTGGTAAATATAAAGAGGCAATTCCATATTATAGCAATACTAATATTTTATTAAGCAAGTCTCACCAACTTGAATGTTATTATTTAAGTAATGATAAAGAGAATTTTTTAACTAATTTAAAAAAACATGAGGAAAATAAAGTATTGAACCCTCTGGCTGCATGCCTAAGCTCTCATTCATCAATTTTATATTCTCAAAATAATACCTATAGTTTCTGTAAAAATCCTTTTGACTATATATTCAGTAAAAATTTAATAGAGAATAATATTATAAAAAAAAGTTTTATAGAGGAGGTTAAGATTGCTCTAAAAGAACTAAAGCTTGATTATAGAGATCAGGAACTTTTAAAAAAAGGTAACCAATCGTCAGGTAATATTTTTATGACTGAAAATAAGACAATAAATAAGTTAAAAGCAATCATTCTAAAAGAAATAGAATCTTATAGAAAATCCTTTAATAAATCCTCAGACGATTATATAAAATCATGGCCAGAAAAATTTCAATTATATGGCTGGGTTGTAAACATTTCAAAAGGAGGAAGTTTAAGCTCACATATTCATAAAGAAGGTTGGATGAGTGGGAGTTTATATTTTGAAATTCCAAAAAAAATAGAAAAAAATGATGGTAACATAGTCTTTTCAATGACAGGTGCAAATTATCCTTCTAATGGCTTTGATTTTAAAGAACAGGTTGTTGAGACAATAAAAGGTGGAATAGTTTTATTTCCATCTTCACTTTTTCATAATACCATTCCATTTAAAAGCAACGAGGAAAGAATGACTATAGCTTTTGACATAATACCTATAAATTAAAAAGATATTTATTTAAGAAATTCGTCGATAGCGTTCCACATTTTATTTCTATGAACATCTTTTTCCATAAATATCTCGTGTTCACAATTCTTAAAGTTAATAATTTGAGAATTTTTTAATCTTTTACTCATTATGTTGATTTTTTTTGGATCAACTACCTTATCATTCAAGCTATTAATAAAAAGTGTCTTAATATTTATTTCTTCAGCCCAATTTTTTTGGCGTAAAATCTTAAATCTATTGTTTACTGCTCTTGCAAAACTATTTGTGACTCCCCAAAGCCTTATTTCTGGTTTTTTTCTTACTAGCTCAAGTGTTCTTTCATATCTTTTTATATCTGAAGTCAGATCATTTTCTTCAAACGGAGTTTCAATACCCATATTAGGTTTAGATCCCAGCAAATAGTCAGTATCTTTTTTGAAAAAATTCATTATTGAGGACGCGGTTCTTAAAAATCTTTCATTTTTAAAACCCAGCATTGGGGCTGATAAGATTCCATTTGAAAATCTACCAGGGTGATCATGAAGAGCGGATAGCATTAAACATCCCCCCATTGAATGTCCTAAGCCAATGAGTGGTTTCGGAAATTTATTTTCAATAATTTCATCTAGGATAATCTTAAGATCCTTGTCATGCCTTTTAAAATCTTTTATGTAGGCTTTGTGAATATCAATAATTTCGTGTTCGGACATGCCTTGACCACGCCAGTCAAATGTAATTACACAATAATTTCTGTTTAAAAATTCTTGTATGGTTTCATAGTATTTTTCAATAAATTCATTATGACCCTGTTGTAAGAGAATTGTGCCTCTAATTTCTTTGGATTTATTTATCCAATGGCAAACTCTAAGTTTAATTCCATCATCCATTGGAACAAAATAAGAATTAATTCCTTTAGGGGGTTTATAGTTATCAAGCTCTAGATATGGTGCTGTTTGGTATTTAGACTCTTCCATAATCATCCTCAATTCTGATTATGTCTTCTTCATTTAAATTTTCACCAAGTTGAATTTCTATAAAAATTAGCTCTTCCCTTCCTGTATTTTCTATTCTATGGATTGTATTCTTCGGGATATAAATATGTTCATTTTCTTTAAGGAAATGCTCTTGTTTTTTAATAGTGATTTTACTTTCACCTTTAACTACTTGCCAGAATTCTGAACGATCCATATGTTTTTGAAGGGATAGCTTCGATCCTTTGTTAACTTTAATTTCTTTTATCTGGTAACCCTTATTTTTAGCAATAATATGATAACTACCCCAAGGTCTTTTTTCGATATTACCTAAATAATTTCTACTAAGCTGACTACTGCTTTCAATTTTTTCCTTTCCTCCAACTCCAAATTCAAGATCAACTCCAAGCTTTTTACATATGTCAGTTTCTCGAATATCTTTTACATTACTTCGATCCCCTCCATTACAATAACAAATACTTTTATTTGGATTGTTACGAACAAATTCTTCAATGGCAGAATTACTACTTTTTTCACTTGAGGTCTGAATGATTACCTCAAAAATACCTTTAAATTCATCTAATATTTCTTTTCTTTGATTTTGATTCATAAAAGGTTTTCCTTTTTTTTTAATAAGCCATTCATCATTATTTAAAAGAATAACAACATTATTTGATAATAGTTGAGCATCCTTAAACATTCTAAGATGCCCTACATGAACTGGATCAAAACCACCGCTTACTAATGCATAATCGTATTTTTTTGTCATTTTTATCTCTTGATGGATTTATAGTATTAAATTTTAATTAAAATGCCCAACTAATATTGACTTAATCACATTATCAATCTAATTTCGCGACACAAATAGGATAAGGTTATGAAAGTTAGAAATTCATTAAAATCTTTAAAAGGAAGACATAGGGATAATCGTGTTGCGAAAAGGAATGGTCGTATGTACATTATTAATAAAACAAATCCACGTTTTAAAGCTCGTCAAGGCTAGTAATTCCTCTATTTTACTGTTGTAACCCTTATTAAATTAGTTGTCCCTTGAACTTTAAGAGGCAATCCTGCTGTTATAACTACTTTATCACCAGTAATTGCCAAGCCACTTTTTTTTACAGTTTTTTTAGTAAGTTGTATCATGTGCTCAAGATCAGTTTCATCTTTTTGAAGAAAGCAAAGCACCCCCCAAGCCAAAGACAATTTTCTAGCTGTTTGGATAATGGGAGTAATGGTAAGGATAGTTTGATTAGGCCTTACTCGAGAGACTTTAATACCAGTTGAGCCAGATTCTGTATAGCAAACAATAATAGGTGAAGATAATTCATCCGCTAAGGTTTTAGCTGCTACTGCTATAGCGTCAGGCGTTGTATCAGGCGTTTCCTCCAATTGACTTGATAAAATATCGCTGTAATTACTATCTTTTTCAATATTAAGTGCAATTTTATTCATCATTTTGACTGTTTCAATAGGATAATCCCCTGATGCAGACTCAGCTGACAGCATTATAGCATCAGCGCCTTCGAAAACAGCATTAGCTACATCTGAAACCTCTGCCCTAGTAGGGGTTAATGAAGATGTCATAGATTCAAGCATTTGAGTTGAAACTACCACTGGTCTACCTTTTACCCTTGCGACACGAATTATCTTTTTCTGCCACCCAGGAACAGACTCTATTGGAAGTTCAACACCTAAGTCACCTCTTGCAATCATTATTCCATCTGCAAGACTTGCAATATCCTCTATATAATCTAAAGCAGTTGGTTTCTCGATTTTAGCCATTATGGATACTTTATTGGAACATATCTTTCTGAGTTCTTTTATATCTTTGGGTTTTTGAACAAAAGATAGAGCTATCCAATCTACACCTTCTTGAACTGCGATATTAGCAAACTTTTTATCAATACTTGATAATGTTGAAGTTTTGATATCGGTTTCAGGTAAATTAACCCCTTTATTGGATTTTAAGTAACCCCCTTGTATGACTTTAGTTCTGATTTCAGCTGATTTTACACTTGTTACCTTCAAGTGTATTTTTCCATCATCTAATAAAATTAAATGGCCTTTTTTTAAGGATGAAAAAATTTTCTTATGCGGTAATGATACACGCCTATAGTTTCCTATATCTTTATTTAAGTCGAGTAAAAAAATACTATCTTTCTTAAGTAGATTTTCACCATCTTTAATTTTTCCTATTCGGATTTTAGGTCCCTGAAGGTCAACTAAGATCCCTATAGGCTTATTCAGTATTTTCTCTGCTCGCCTAATTTTTCTTACATAATCTTTGAGACTCTTTTCATTTAAATGAGAGCAATTGAGCCTAAATGCACTTGCACCAGCCTTTGATAGTTCAATTATTTTCTTAATGGTATTAGATGATGGTCCAAGCGTAGCAAGAATTTTAGTTTTTCTTTGTGTTATTTGCTTATTCTTCATGATTACCTTTTAACAGATTCAAAATATTTTTGTTAAAATCTTTTGATATATCTTTATTTTCGTGGAATTGATAAAAAATGATAAATACTCTAAATGAAGATAAAGAAAGTAACTTTTTGATAATATGCGACCATGCTTCGAATCGTATTCCTGGGGAATATAAAAACCTAGGCTTGAGCGAAGAAATTTTAACTACTCATATAGCATATGACTTAGGTGTAAAAGAGGTAGCAACTCATCTATCCAAACAACTTCAGTGCCCTTTAGTAATGACTGATTTTTCAAGATTATTAATAGATGTAAATAGAGGTATTGATGACCCAACCTTAATAATGAAGATATCTGATGGAAAAATTATTAGAGGAAACGAGGATATATCCTTTCTAAAAAATTGTAGTGAAAAGAAACATAGAGTCGCTTCTTATTATAATATTTACCATAACAAGATATCAGAAATAATTGAGCGATCTTTAAAAAAAAATATTTTTCCGGCTATTATCTCTATTCATAGTTTCACACCATCATTTGGAGGAAATGAGCGTTCAACTGAATTAGGTATTTTATGGGATAGTGATAATAGATTACCAGATATTTTTTTTAATTACTTCAATAAAAACTATAAAGAAATAATTATTGGCAATAATAAACCTTATACAGGAAGGATGAAAAACGATACTCTTTATAGACATGCAACAAAACAAGGCTTGGCAAATATTTTAATAGAAATAAGGCAGGATTTAATTGTTGATTCTGCTAAACAAATTTTTTTTTCTAAGCTAATTTCGCAACCTTTGTTAGAAAATAAAAGTGATGTTCATTTATTTAAAAAAAAGTTTTATAAATCACTCGCTAAGTAGATTATTAAGTAAATTTATGGAGATTAAAATGAATAAAAATGAAGAAATTGAGATAGAGGCTGCTGTTTTTAGAAAAATGGTTAGACATTTTCAAGATCACCCAGACGTTCAAAACATTGATGTAATGAATATTGCTGGATTTTGTAGAAATTGCCTTTCACGTTGGTACGAAGAATCTTCTTCAGAAATAGGCAAGGAAATATCTAATGAAGAAGCTCGAAAGATAGTTTATGGGATGCCTTACAGTGAGTGGAAAGAAAAATACCAAATCTAGCATGGTTTTATAAAAATGCTCATCTTTACATAGCTGAACTCTAGCAAGTTAAAAAATTTAATTTGCTTAAAAAAAAACT
>Ga0315331_10000613_pt1 | contig 25160 bp, 19 predicted proteins | sample M160m34915metaG_FD_203456 | JGI IMG/M metagenome (GOLD analysis project Ga0315331, IMG submission 203456) | Ammonia-oxidizing marine archaeal communities from Monterey Bay, California, United States - M1 60m 34915 | ecosystem: Environmental > Aquatic > Marine > Intertidal zone | place: USA...
CACGGCCATCAGGGCATCCGCGTCTCGGTGCTCTGCCCCCAGGCCGTTGCGACGCGGATCGAGGAGAACAGCCCCAACGCAGGAGAAGAGGCCGAAGCGGGCTTCGATGCCGGGGTGGCGAGCGCGGATGGGATCATGCAGCCCGAGGAGGTGGCGGCCTGCTGCGTCGAGGCGATGCGCGAGGAGCGTTTCCACATCCTGCCCCACGCCGAGGTGGGGGAGTACGTGCGGCGCAAGGCGGAGGACGTCGATCGCTGGATCGGCGGCATGCAGCGCTGGCAGGGCAGCCTCTTCCCCGCGCAGGCGCATCCGGCCCTGCGGTTCACGGGGGTCGACCCGCAGAAGCAAGGCTGAATGTTCGCCCGGCCGGCCTCGAGGCCCGCGGGCGCCCTATCTCCCCGAGAGGGACCCTCGTGTCCCGGGGGCTTGCCGACCTGTGCTAAAACTGCCGGTCGCTCCTTCGGAGAGATGGCCGAGCGGTCGAAGGCGCACGCTTGGAAAGCGTGTGTAGGGCAACCTACCGTGGGTTCGAATCCCACTCTCTCCGCCACTCACCCACCGCTCTTCACCGTGTGCCCGCAGAGACGATCGCACGCCATCGATCGCAATTGGCGGGCTCGATGCTTGACAGGGCGACACGCCCTATTCCAGCATCCCACGAATGCCCGCGGTCTCCTTTCTCCACGCAGCTGACCTCCACATCGGAAGTGCTTTCCGCGGCCTCAGCACCGAGGCGCCCGAGCTCGCAGAGCTCTTCCAGCGGTCGACGTTTCGGGCCTACGACAACCTGATCGACGCGGCGATCGAGCACGCGGTCGACTTCGTTTTGATTGCGGGCGACGTTTACGACGGGGCCGACCGGAGCCTCTTCGCGCAGCTCAAGTTCAACGAAGGGTTGCGCCGGCTGTCGGAGGGGGGGATCCAGGCCTTCGTGGTGCATGGCAACCACGATCCGCTCGACGGACGGACCGCGCAGACTGAGGCGATTGAAGGCGTGAAGGTGTTCGGGCCGGATGCCGAGACCGTGACGGTCCAGGTCGATGGCCGGGCCGTCGCAGCGGTGTCGGGCATCAGCTTTCCGAAGCGCGAGGTGCGCTCGAACCTGGCGCGCCGGCTCGAGCCGGGTCCGTCCGAGCTGTTTCGCATCGGCCTGCTCCACGCCAACGTGGGCTCTGACACTGGACACGACCCGTACGCCCCCTGTGAGATTTCCGAGCTGCGTGAGTCGGGCATGAGCTACTGGGCCCTGGGCCACGTGCATACGCGCCAGGTGCTCAGCGAGCAGCCCTACGTCGTCTACCCTGGCAATCTGCAGGGACGCTCCGTGCGCGAGGTGGGCGAACGCGGCTGTTATCTGGTGCGCGTCGACGAGCACCAGCAAGTCGAGCTCGAATTTCTGCCGCTCGACGTCGCGCGCTGGCACGAGATCGAGGTTCCGATCGAGGGACTCGAGACGCTCGATGCGCTTGAGCGCGCGATCGGCGATCGCATCGACGGGCGAGTGACGGCGGACGACGGGCGCGCGCTGCTCTGCCGTATCGCGCTCGTGGGCCGTGGGCCGCTCTATGGCGACCTGCGCGCGCCTGAAGCGGGTCCCGGTCTGCTCGCCCGGCTGCGGGATCGATATCGCGACGCAGAACCCGCGGTCTGGGTGCAGCGTCTGCGTGTGGCGTGCCGACCGTCGGTCGATCTCGCGAAGCGGGCGTCGCAGGGCGACCTGCTGGCGGAGGTTCTGGCCGTCGGCCAGGAGTGCAGCGAAGGCGGCGAGGCGCTCGAGGGTTTGACCGACGAAGTCGTCGATCGGCTGTGGCGCAATAGCCGTGCGGCTAAGTGGCTCGAGCCGCTTCCCCCGGAGGCACTCGGCGAATTGCTGCTCGAAGCGCAGCTTCTGTGTCTCGACCTGCTTGAGGAGGACACGTGAGAATCACGGGCCTCTCGATCGACGGGTTCGGGCTCTTCCACGACACCGAGATCCGCGATCTCGCCCCCGGGCTGAACCTCGTGCTCGGCAACAACGAGGCCGGCAAGAGCACGGCGATGGGTTTCGTGCACGCCATCCTCTTTGGGTTCGCGGACGGCCGCAGCCGCGATGCGAGCTATCCGCCCCTGCGCGGCGGGCAGCACGGCGGCCGACTTTCCCTCGAAACCGACCTCCTTGGCGGGCTCACGGTCGAACGACTCCCCGGCCCGAAAGGAGGCCGGTGCGCGATTCAGGCGGATGGCGGCCGGCCGCTCGGTGCTGCCGATCTCGAGAGGGTGCTCGGCGGGGTGAACAGCAAGCTGTACCGCACGCTCTACGGCTTCAGCCTCTCCGAGCTCCAGAGCTTCGAGTCGATTGCGAGCGAGGAGGTTCGCGACGTCATCTACGGGGCGAGTCTCGGGACGGGGCTCCGCACGCTGCCCGAGGCGCGCAAAGAGCTCAGCAAACGGGCGGAGGGTCTCTTCAAGGCGGGCGGCAAGAAGCCCGAGATCAACAAGCTGCTCCAGAACCTCGAGGCTACCCGAGCGGAATTGCGGGAGGCACAGCACGGACTGCAGCGCTTTCAGGAAACGAACCAAAAGATCGATACGCTCGACCGGGAGATCGAGGAGGGGCGGGCCGTGCTGCTCGCGCTGCGCGAGAGGGCGGAGCGTACACGCTCACTCCTTGCGGCGTGGGAGAGCTGGCAGGGGCTTCGCGATGCCCGTCGCGCGCTCGGCGAGCTCGAGCCTCGGGTCGAACGCTTTCCCGAACAGGGACTCGAGCGCCTGACCACCTTCGAGGGTCGACTCAAAGTCCAACGGGACGAGCTCGAGCAGGCACGACGCACGCTCGCAAAGCAGCGCGGTGAACTCCGGCAGCTCGTCTATGACGCGGCGCTCGTCGAGCACGGTGTCGAGGTCGCCGAGCTGCTCCAGGGCATCGACGCCTACGATCAGGCAGAACGCGACCTTCCGACGGCGCAGCGCGTGGCCTCCGAGAAGGATGAGGACGCGGGTGCGGTTCGAACCGAGCTCGGGAGCAGCTGGAGCGAGGAGCGCGCGCTCGGGCTCGACCGATCGACTCACTCGCGTGAATCGATCGGAGGATATCGAACGCGACTCGACGAGTCCGAAGGCACGGAGCGCGAGCACGCGAGAGCACTCGAGGCGGCGGAGGCAGCCGCGAGTGAAGCGAAGGCGAAGTGCGCGGCGCTCGAGCTTGCGCTCGCCGTCGACGACTCGGCGAATCTCGATGTCGAGGGTGCACTAGCGCAGCAGCTGCGTGATGGGCGCGCGACATTCGCGGGCGTCGTTCGTGACCTGCCTCGGCGTCGTGAAGACCGCAGCGATCTCCAGGAGGCCCTCCACGTCACGCTTCGTGAGATCGATCCGTCATGGACCGTCGAGACCCTCGACTCACTCGATACGTCGCTGCAGTCTCAGCGCAGGATCGAAGACGCCGACGAGGCCGAACGCGCGGGCAGCGAAGCCCTGCGTGCCGCGAGGGAGCGACGCGATCGAGCGGCCGCGGACCTCCGGAAGATCGACACACGGCTCGACGCCGACCGGCAGGCATTCGAGGATCGAGGTCATGCGGTCGGCGAGTCGGGAGATGCGCACGCGCTCGTCGAACGACGCACGCGCGGCCTTGCCCTTCGCAAGGAGGCGCAGCAGCTCGCCCACGATCGGATTGAGCTCGAGGCCCTGCGCGCCCGGCAATCGGACGCAAGGCGTCCAACCGAATTCTCTGCTGAGACTGGCCTCCGAGGGAAGCTCGCGGCAATCGCAGGCATCGTGGTCGCCGTGGGACTGATCGGTGGGACCGCATTCCTTGCGACCGGGGAGACCGCGGGCGCGGCCCTCATCGGGGTCGGTGCCGCGCTGGTCGCGGGCCTTCTTCTGTGGCTTCGATCGTCCGCCCATTCTGCCACGACCCTGAGCGCGGGGCCCACAACCGATCTGCGTGCGGCGATCGCCGAGCTTGAACATCGCCTCGAAGCGCTAACGAAACGCATCGCGGGCGCGCTCCGCGATCTCGGTTTCGACCCCAGCCTCGCCACTCATCCCGAGACGGACCTCGTCGCCACCATCGAGGCTCGTGCCGATGAACTTGCGGATCTCACTCGCCTCGCCGAAGGCGTGGCCGCCCTGTCGGTGGAACGTCTCGGAGCGCAGGGCGATCTCGAGGCCGTCGACGAGGTGGTTGTCGCCGCCGATCAAGCCCTGAATGAACAACGAGCTCGCTGGCGCGAGCACGCACGCTCGCTCTCACTACCCGAGGACACGAGTCCGCGCACGGCAACGCTCGTCTTCGGTAAGGCCGAGAAGGCCCGTAGTGAGCAGCAGCGTATTCAGGACGTCGACCGACGGATCGAGACGATGGAAGTTTCGAGCCGGGAATTCAGGGAGGTGATCGCGCAAGTCCCCCGATTAGCCTTGCAACTCGGTCTCGATGATGACGGCGTCCTCGTCGAGCTCAACGGCTTTCTAGCCGAGATCGACGAGAGCGAGGCCCAGCGCCAAGAGCGCGCACGATTGCGTGACCAGCTCACGACCGCGGAGGAGCTGGCGGCGACCGCAGAAGAGCATCGCGCGATCGAGGAGGCAGCCGTCGAGGTCGCGTCGGCGCAGCTCGAGCAAGCGCGCGAAGAGTGGGCCGCATGGCTCGACTCGGTGGGGATGGAGCCCGGCTGGTCCCCGGACACGGCGCTGCATGCCCTCGGCCGCGCGGCGCGCCTCTTCGAACTCGTTCGGGATCGCGATGAGCAGACCGCACGCGCTGAGGAGCTTGGAGATCAGATCGGTCGCTACCGCGAACGCGCATCGAGTCTGTTCGCAGAGCTCGGCCGCGCCACTCCCACACAGAGACATCTGCTGCTCGAGATTCGGCGTCTCGGCGAGGAGCGAGAGACGAACGACGGACTCCGTTCGCGCCACGTGCAGCTGAGCAAGACCGTCGCCGAGACCGAAGAGCAGATCCGCGATCGCGAGCAAACGATCGGAGATCTCGAGCGTGACCTCGCCGCGCTTCTCGACGAGGCAGACTGCCGTGGCTCGGAGGAGTTTCGAACACGCGGTGGGGCCCATGGCGAGCGGCTCGTCCTCGAAGCGAGGATCGAGGAGCAAACCAACAACATCCGCCGGACCACCGACGTCGAAGACCTCTCGGAGGTCGAGCCCGAACTGGCGGGAACGAATCAGGACAAGCTCGCCGCGCTCCGAACCGTTCTCGAAGAGCAGGTAGAGAGCGCCGACCGAGAAGCCGGCGAGCGCCGTGAGGAGCGCGGCAAGGCCGACCAGGAGCGGACGTCTCTTCATTCCGAGGATCGCGTCTCGAAATTGCGCGCGACAGAGGAGTCGCTGCGTGAACAGCTCGACCAGCGCGCGCGGGAGTGGGCGCGTTACAGCATCGCGGAGCATTTGCTCGACGTGGCAAAGGAGCGGCACGCGAAGGCCAACCAGCCGCAGGTCATTCAGGAGGCGGGTCGCTACTTCGAGCTCATCACCGGGGGGCGCTACACGCGCGTCTTCGCACCGCCTGGCGAGGGTAAGATCGAGGTTGTCGATGCGGAAGGGCGCTCCAAACAAGCGGAGGACCTCTCTCGAGGGAGCGCCGAGCAGCTCTACCTCGCGATCCGTTTCGGCTACATCGCCGCACAGGTCGCGGCCAGCGAGCCCCTCCCCGTCTTGATGGACGACGTGCTCGTCAACTTCGATCCACAGCGCGCCGGCGCTGCCGCGAAGGCGATCGTCACGCTATCCCACGAGCGGCAGGTGGTCTTCTTCACGTGTCACCCGAAGGTGGTCGAGACCTTTCGCGAGCACGCGCCCGACGCGGCGCTCTACCGCATCGACAAGGGTCAGCTGCTTACGACCGCGGAGTGAGATTTTTCCGTCGCGGCGATGAACTCGGTGGCCGGGCCGTCGGTGCAGGGAGGTCTCGGGTTCGAAATGCTCGCCCCTCGGAGGTCGCTTGAGCCTCGGGAAAGTCCTACTCGACTTCCGCGCAGGAGTTCCCCCTTCGCCGGTCAGTCGCCCGAACCCTCTCCGAGCTGCTCCTCGATCGGTTTCCAGTGGAAGAGGCCGTAGATCAGGGTCTGCACGAAATGGTTTCCCATCGAGCCGCCGGCTCGCTTGAGGACGTCGCGCTTGACGAAGAACTCGGCGAGGTGGGCGACGAAGAGGAAGGCGAAGATCACGCCGCCCAAGGTGGCGACCCAGCCACTGGCGAGGACGATGGCGAGGAGGGACCCGATCCAGAAGACCCAGACGCTTTGTTTTTGCATGCAGGGTGGATAGCGATGGGACCGGTTGATGTCGACTGGCCACGGACGGGGTCTCGACCTCGCTCGCAGCCCCGTCTCGGTGGCTCGGGGCATCAGCGGAGGAGGCGTCGGGGATGGATGCGCGCTCCTGGCCCACCCGAGGCTCTGGCGAACCCAGCGGGGGCGAGATGCCGTGTCGCCTTCGAGCAGGTAGGATCTGCGCCGTGTCCAGCCGCTTGCTGGCGGGCATCCCCTTCGACGCGGGGAGCCGCGCGTCGCGAATCCTAGAACCATCGAGAGAGACGATCCCCATGAGTGATACCTCCCAGCTTCTTTCCGGCGTCCGCGTGATCGAGTCGAGCCTGCTCGGGCCCGGCCACGTCGCCACCTTCTTTGCCGACCTCGGCGCTGACGTCATCAAGGTCGAGCCGCCCTCGGGCGACTACATCCGCCAGATGACCTGGCCGATCGTCGAGGGGGTTTCGCTGCTGCACCTGCACACGCATCGGGGCAAGAAGAGCGTCTGCCTCAACCTGAAGACCGACGAGGGCAAGCAGCTCTACAAGGACCTGGTTGCGACGGCGGACGTGGTAGTCGAGGCGATGCGGCCCGGTTCGCTCGCGAAGCTCGGACTCGGCTACGAAGACTTGAAGAAGGTCAACCCGAAGATCGTGTTCGCGACGCTCTCCGGTTACGGCGCAACGGGTCCTTATAAGGACATGCCGAGCCACGGTATCGCCTACGACACCTGGTCGGGCATCGTCCAGCCCATCGAAGACGAGAAGGGTTTCAAGCGCATCCCGCCGAACATGCCCAACGTGGGCATCAACGTCGGCCCCATGGTCGGCGCGATTGGAATTCTCGCCGGCGTCATCAAGGCGCGAGAGACCGGCGAAGGGTGCGAGATGGAGATGGCTCAGTCGGACGCCTCGGCGTATATGGACTGGTACCGGATCGAGTCGGAGCGCGCGTACCTGCGACCCGAGGACGAAGTCACGGGCAATCCCTCCGACAACTACGAGCGACGCCCCGCTGGCCTCGCCGGGATGTGGGGCGGTGTGCGCTATCAGGCCTATGAGGCCAAAGACGGCCACGTGCTCTTCATGGCCTCGGAGCAGGCGTTCTGGAAGAATTTCTGCGAAGGCGTCGACCGAATGGACCTCTTCGAGAAGTGGCCGGGTAGCAAATACGCCGACCACGCGCGGGGAAATGAGGAGCTGCAGGCCGAGCTGAAGCAGGTCTTCCTGACGCGGACCTGCCAGGACTGGCTCGAATTCGCGACGGAGAAGAACACGACGATCGCGCCTTTCAACACGCAGTCGAATATTGGCGAGGACCCGCAGTTCAAGCATCGCATGGACTTCATGCCGGCGGACAAACTCGGTTGCGAGCAGATGCCGTTGCCGGTCTACGTGAACGGCTCGCTCCCTCCGGTTCCGACGAAGGCGCCGGAGGTCGGTCAGAACACGGACGACGTCCTCTCGAAGGTGCTCGGCAAGAGCGAGGCAGAGATCGCGAAGCTGCGTGAGGGCGGGGTCTTCGGCTAGGCACAGGGGCGTCTCGCCGAGTCGCGATTTGAATGCCTCGCGGCGGTGCTAGCGGAGCGAGAGCGCTCGGTTCGGACAGTATTTCAGCGCGGAGTCGACTTTTTCCCGCAGTCCTGCGTCGGGCTCCGGAATCCGTACCTCGACATGGGCGTAGGATCCGTCCTCGGAGTCGACCACTCGGAACACTTCGGGCGCGGCATCTTCACACATCCCGTGACCCTGGCAGAGGTCCAGATCGGCGAAGACCCTCACGAGAACGTCGCCGCGTCGCGCCGCTCGCTCGCATCCAAGCGCCGCCGTTGCGAGCGCTCGATCACTTTTGCCGCCGGGTGAAGCGCAGGTTGCAGGGGTCGCTCGGTCGCAGAATCAGAGACGGCATGACCTCGCGGTAGGTCTCCGGCGGATCGACCAGGGAGAGCTCGTAGCGGGAGAGCAGCGCTGTCAGGATCGACTTCACCTGAAGGAAGGCGAAGGCGTTGCCGACGCATTTACGCTTCCCGCCGCCGAAGGGAATCGAGGCGAAGAGGTGTTCGGGCTGCGCGCGGTGGGGATCGAAGCGCTCGGGGTCGGGGAAATGTTCCGGCAACCGATGGGACACGTAGGGGGAGACCACGAGGTTGGTGCCGACCTCGAAGGAGTTGCCCTTGTATTCGAAGGGCTGGTTCACGACCTGCCGCATCAGCGTGAGCAGAGGCGGGTGAAGCCGGAGCGTCTCGTTCACGAAGCCTTCCAGGACGGGCATCTCGCGGAGTGATGTGAAGGACAGGTCCTCGCCGCTGCCGTAAACCGAGTCGACCTCTTCGATCACCTCGCGCTGGTATTGTGGATGACGCGCGAGCTCCAGGCAGGCCCAGGCCGCCGTGTTCGAACTCGTGTGGAAGCCGCCGAACATGATCCAGACGACCATGCCGGGGATCAGCTCGTGGGCGAGGCCCGTGCCATCCTTGTAGCGGGCTTCGAGGAAGCTCTGGAGCATGTCGGTCGGCGGCTCGTCGGTCGAAGCGAGCCGCTCCTCGACGGCCTGCATCAACATTTCTTGGAGTCGGGCGCGGGCCTCGTCCCGCTTCCCGAAAGCGTCGGCCTCGGATTTGAAGTCGACCACGGCCTCGGGCGAGATCGCGTGCTCGAGCTGCTCGAAGAGCAAGCCGAACTCGCCGGTCAGCCGGCGGCGGAACTCGGCGCCCATCAGACAATGAGTCGACGTTCGTAGGACGAGCTCCTTGAAGGTGTCGTGGAACTCCTTCTCGCCCTCGTCGCCCCAGTCGGCGATATATTCCTCGACTTCCTGGGCGATGACCTGGGCGTAGGTCTTCATCCGCTTGGGTCGGAGCGCGTCCGACATGAAGCGGACCTGCTGGCGTTCGATCTCGAGCGGAGCGCCGTATTGAATGCCCTCGCCGAAGACGGGCACCATGTATTGGTAGGGGGCCGCGGCCGAGACCTGATCGTCGGTCGCGCGATAGACGGCCTCCTGCGCGTCCGCGCTTGCCAGCAGGATATGCCTGGCGCCGAAGAGGTCGAATTCGGCGAGCTCGCCGCATTCTTGATAGGCCCCGTAGAGAAAGTGGGCGGCGTGGGCCATGAAGGCCTCGTAGTGGCCGCTCTCGGGCTGGGCGCCGCTCACGGTCTTCGGTCGGGGCTGGTCACTCATCTTGATTCCTCGTCGAGGGTTGGGTCGGACGGAAAGGGCCCGACGCGTCGGTCAAGTCCTGGAGGTACAGAAGGTCCGGCGGATCAGATCTTCCACTTCGGCCATCAGCTCTTCGGGGGAAGCCGTCCGGCCGTCCTCGAACCAGTCGGCCAGGAGCACTTGTTGCATCGCGAGCATCACGCGGGCGAGTCGGTCGGGCGCGCCGGGCGCGAAGAGTCCTTCTTTGATCCCACGCTCAAAGATCGCCGCGAATTGGGCGACGCCGTCTGCCCAGACCGCGGCGCGGCGCGATTCACGGTCCATCGAGTTGCGGACGCCCCAGTTCGTCCCTTCGTCGAGATACATCCGCAGGTAGTCCGGGCGCTCTATGAAATAGGTGAGGTAGGCGCGGCTGCCGGCCAGGAGCGCTTCGAGAGGCCCGGCTTGCGCGAGTTCGGCCTCCACCGAGGCGGAATGGATCTCGAGAAGCCGGGATTCGTGGAGTGCGTCGACGATCGCGGCCTTGCCCTTATAGACGGAATAGAGCGTGCCCAGCGAGATCCCCGCCTCTTCGGCGAGGTCCTCCATCTTCGTTCGGGGCACGCCGTGACGGGCGAAGGCCGTTCCTGCGGCCTCGAGGACGAGCGTCTGATAGGCCGCCTTGCGTGCGCTCTGGGTCTGCTCGCGGGCGGCGCGCTTGCGGGCCGGGCGGCTCTGGGGGGCCGTTGCGGGGGATGCCATCGAGCGATGATGACAGTTTAGAAGTGGATTACAATATTTTGATTCTAGATTTCATTCAGACATTGAGGCCGATCTTGTGGAGCCCGGGGGGGGCGAGAGTCCCTATCCTCTGCCTTCGTCTGATCCGGGAGGGGGCAAGATCGACCGCAAGATCCAGTTGATGCGCGTCGCGACCATCGTTTTGGCGGTGGCGACTGCGTGGGTGCTGCTCGAATGGCTCTTCTTCGTGACGAAGCCGTCGTTCATGAGCCTCTATTCGGCCTGGCAGAGGCTCGGGGTCTTGTCGGGTACGACGCTCGTTCTGGGGTGCGCCCTGCTGGCGCTGACGCTGCCCTTTGCACTCCTGGGAAGAGGGCTCAGCCGCCTGGGCTTGCGCGGACCGCTGCTGTCGAGCGTGGTCTTTCTGCCAGCGATCGTGTTGTCGGCGCTGGCGATGTTAGTGGTCGTCGACAACTTCACGCTCACCGTGCTCGGCTGGGGGGTTCGAGACGCCCAGGGCCCTGCCGTCTTGGCCTATCGCGCCGTGAGCTTGGCGCTCCTCGTCGTCGCGGCGCGGATGATCTGGGGCGCGTGGAGCGGAGCGTCGCGCGGCGTCCTGCGAGGGGTGCTCTGGGCGTGGGGTCTGGGCCTGATCGCGGGCCTGCCCCTGTTGTTGCTGGAACCCTCCGCGCGGGCTGAATACCGCCTCGAGCGGGAGAGCGAGGGTGCACTGCCCAATATCGTGATCCTGTCCGGCGACGGCATCACGGCGGAACACATGTCGCTCTACGGCTACGAGCGAGCCACCACACCCTTCATGGATCGCGTCCGGGATGAGTTCCTCATCGCCGAGAACCACTTTACGAACGCCAGCGATACGGGGGGGGCGATCATTTCGCTGTTGACCGGCAAGCTGCCGACGACGACCCGTGTGGTCTATCCGCCGGATGTCCTACGCGGTCGGGATAGCTATCAGCATCTACCGGGCCTGCTCAAGACCCTGGGCTACTACAACGCTGATATCAGCGTGCGTCACTACGCAGACCCCTACGATCTGAATCTCCGAAACGGCTTCGCGGAAGCCAATTTTCGGCGGCTCCAGGAATCCGGCGGCACGTTGGTTTCGGCGGTGCGTCGTGTCCCCGGGCTCAACAGTACCTCTCTGCTGATCGACCGAATGTCCGAACGGATCGCGGAGCGCGTCGGCCACATCTGGCGAGGAGCGCAGATGAGCGACCCCTTGGTGGAGGTGAACCGACCCGGACGCCGCGGAGTGACCGACGCCATGCGGATGGCTGAGGTCAGGCGGTTCATTTCCGAAGCGCCCCAACCCTTCTTTTTACACGTGCATACGCTGGGGACCCACGGCGCATGGTTTCGTCCCAGCCAGCGCGTCTTTTCGACTGAGGCGGATCGTGACGTCGCCTGGAGCCTGGCCGGCTATGACGATGCCATCCTCGAATTCGACCGGATGGTCGAATCGACCTATCAGAGGCTGGAGCAGGCGGGGCTACTGGAGTCGACTCTCCTGGTGATCTCCTCCGACCATGGTTTCATGAAAAAGGTGACGACCCGCCTGCCCCTGTTGATCCGTCTGCCCGACCGATCGATCACGGGCATGATTGGGGGAAATACCCAGAGGTTGGACCTCGCGCCCACGCTGATCGATGCGCTGGGGCTGCCCGAGCAGGACTGGATGGAAGGCGCCTCGCTGTTGGGGGTTTCGGATGTACCTGCAGCGGATCGTCCGATCATCGCGAGCGGCGTGAGCAACGGTGAGAAGACGATCGAGGGTGTGTTCTATTCGATCAAGAACCCGACGGCGCCCTGGTATTCACTCGGCCGCGTATTCCTCATCCATTGCGATCAGGGCTTTGTCTTGAAGGTGGAGACGATGAAAGTCACTGAACGAAGAATCAAGGGCTCGACAGCGGTCTGCGACGTCAAGTTGACACGAGAGGAGGCGGGAGAGCGCCTCAAGGCTCATCTTCGGGACCGCGACTATCGCTGGGAATGAGTCGGAGTCGGGGCTCTTCAGTGGCTCGGAGACTTCGCGGTCGCGCTAAGCTCGCACGAACTTCGTGAAGTCGTGCCCGAGACAGGGCTCGCCCTCCGCTTCCTTCATCCGCGTGGTGACGCGACGGCTGGCGGTCTCCGCCGCACGATCGGTTTGAAACATGGAAGAGCGCCCGCGAATCTATCGCGCCATTACTTGCAATTTCTGCCACCGCGCCGAGATCACCCTCTCGGCGAAGGGGGTCGAGTACGAGGCGGTCGACATCGATCTCGTCCGGCGCCCGGCCTGGTATCGCGAGAAGTCCTCGGGCGGGAGCGTGCCGCTCCTCGAGTGGAAGGGCGTCGAGCTTCACCCCTCGACGGTCATCAACGAGTTCATCGACGAGCAGTGGCCGGAGCCGTCGATGTTGCCGAAGGATCCCGTTGAGCGCGCTGCCGCTCGAATGTGGATCGAGTGGTGGAACGACGGGCCCTGCCCCGCGTACGAACGGCGCTTGATGAACGTGAGACCCGAGCGGGACGAGGTCCTGACGGAAGCGCTCGAACAGGGTCTTCGGGAGTGCGAGGCCCGGCTCGAGTCGCGCGGCTACTCGGGGGGCTATTGGAGCGGCGATCGGCTGAGCCTCGTCGACGCCAGCGCAGCGCCGATGTTCGTCCGCTTCGTGGGTCTCCGCCATTTTCATGATATCGATATCCCGAGCGACTGCGTGCGCGTGCGCGCCTGGCGCGACTCGCTGCTGGATGACCCGCACGTACGCGCGACCTGCCCGGACGAAGCGGAGCTGCTCGCCGCCTATAGCGCCTATCGTGCGGTGTTGACGAAGGCGGCCGCGGCGGGAATCGAAGTCCGCGTCGCAAAGGGGGACTGATTTGATCCGCTGCGCGGGTCGCGAAGGGGGACTGATTTGAAACTCGAAGGTCGAGTCGCGCTCGTGACGGGTGCTGCACGGGGAATCGGGCGGGGCATCGCCCTGGCGCTCGCGCGCGAGGGTGCGGATGTCGCGATCGCAGATCTGCTTTCGGATCCGGAGGTCGCGAAAGACGCCGAGTCCGCGGCGCAGGCGATTCGCGACGTCGGCCGCGCGGTCGAGCTGATCGATTGTGACGTGTCCGACGAGGCTTCGTGCGACGCGATGGTCACCCAAACGATCGAGCGGCTGGGCGGTCTCGCCGTCGTCGTGGCGAACGCGGGGATCGCGGGGATCGGCACGGTCTTGGATACGAGCGCAGCACAGTGGGAGCGGGTCCTCGGGGTGAACGCGACGGGGACTTTCCTGACCTGCCGCGCTGCGCTCCCTCGGTTGGTCGAAGCGGGCGAGGGCGTGATCGTGAACGTCGCCTCGACCCTCGGGCTCAAGGCCGTCGCGGGCCGGGCATCCTACGTGGCGAGCAAATTCGCGGTCGTCGGTCTGACGAAGGCGCTGGCGGTCGAGGTCGCGGACAGCGGCGTGCGTGTCAATTGTGTCTGCCCGTCTTCGGTGCGTAGCCACATGACCGTGGCCGAGCTGATGGACGTCACGGGGATCGACGACGCGAGCAAGGCCGATCGGGTCTGGACGAACGTCGCCGCCGAGCGGCTCCCGCTCGGGCGCTCGGTCGAGCCCGACGACATCGGGCGTGCCGTCGTTTGGCTCTGCGAGTCGGATATGGTCACGGGGATCGCAGTGCCGGTTACGGGGGGAGACGGCCTCTAGCCCTTGCCTGCTCCGTGCCCGATACGTCCAGGCCTACCGCTCGGCGGCTTCAAGCGTCGCCGAGCACGCTCTTCCAGTAGTCCGGGGCGTCGCCGTCCGCCGTCGATGCGACGTGCGAGTCGTCGGGGATCGTGCCGTCGAGATCCGTGAACCCGTAGTCGTGGGCCAGGGTGCTGGTCCGGAAGGCCTGGCCCGAGCGTCGGGCGATGTCGGCGTCCGTGGCGAGGGCGACGATGCTGCGGCCGGAGAGACGAGGCGACTCGGCCTTCCCGATGTCGAGACCGAAGACCTTGATGCGTCCGTCGTCGGTCTGTTCGCCGTTGGACAGCAGTCGCTCCGTCGCGACGAGCCCGGGCCAGATCGACACGACCGAGACCTCGTGTCCCTGGAAGTCGTGGTGCATCGCGTCCGTGATGCGGTCGATCCCGGCCTTCACGGCCAGATAGGGGACCGAGATGATGTAGTTGCCGGGCTGCGAGCCGTGGGAGGAGACGTTGACGATCAGTCCGCCCGGGTTGCGGAGCAACAACGGAGCGGCGAAATAGCTCGCCGTATAATGAGAGCGCAGGCCCACCCGTGTCGTCTCGTCCCACGCGTCGAGGGGAAGCTCCCAGAAGGGCTTGCCGAGCATGCTGTCGAGATGATTCCAGCAGACGTTGTTGACCAGGAGGTCGAGCCGTCCCTGATCGGCCTGGACCCGGTCGAAGAGGGCTCGCACTTCATCGTCGTCGCCGTGATCGCAGGGGGCGGGGATGCCCTGACCACCGAGTGCGGTCAGCTCCGCGGCGGTGGCATCGATCGTGCTGGCCTGTTCGACGGACTCGGCCCACTCCGGGGTGTCGGAGTCGGAACGCGTACGGCCCGTCACGTAGACCGTGGCGCCAGCCGCGCCCAGCTCGAGGGCGATGCCCTTGCCGATCCCCCGGCTGGCGCCGGTGACGAGCGCGACCTTCCCCGCGAGCGGTGCTGCGTCTACGGTCATCGGCCTCTCCCCTCTTTCGTCCTGGAGAGCTCAGAGTACACGACGGGGGAGGCGCGTGGTGGTCTTGGCATCTTCGAGGGAACGAGAGGGCTCTCGCTCGCGGATCGCGATGGGTGGGGATCTCGGTGTGCTCGCCTATCGTCCAGGGCGCATCGGTCCGCGCGACGACTTTCGGTGGGGCCGACCCATTGCGTTCGATTCGACGTGAGAGGCCGGGGATCCGTTCGTCGCGAGGCTTGATTGGAGGCGCGAGAGACATGGGAAAATGGTTGCGCTGTATCGATCCGTCACAAGAGCCCCATGACCCCGAAGCGGCGTGGCGCGGGCTCCCTCGCGAGCCCGGGACGATCCAGGTCGCCGACGTCGTCGGTTCGGACCAGGAACTCCTTGCGCTGCACGGGATGCCGCCGCGGCTCCCCGTTCGATTCGAACTGCTGTCCTGGGAGTGGCGTGACGTGGCTCCCGAGGCTCCGGCCAAAGGACAGTCCATCTATCGGGTGGCGGAGCGGCGGGTCTTCGACGAGCTGCCGGATCGGGACGGGGAGGGCTGGCGCCCCGGAGTGAAGCAGCTTTCCTTCCTGCGCCGCCCGGCCGCGGTCTCACACGACGAGTTTCGTGAGCTCTATTCACATCACACGGAGAAGCTCCGCGCCGACCAGCCGGGCATCGCCAAATACGTGCAAAACGTGGTCGAGGAGGGCTCCCCCGGTGCCCCCGATCTCGACGGCGTGTCGGAGCTCTGGTTTGCGAGCCTCGAGGACTTTCGTGACCGCTACTGGTCCGGGCCCGGCGTGGCCGAACGCGAATCGAAGGAGACGGGACGCTTCCTCGATTTTTCCCGGACCTGGTCGATGATCGTTCGGGAGCGGGTCCCGCTGGTTTGAAGCCCGCGCGCTGAAACCGGATCCGCCGCCGCGGCGTAGTCCTCTACATGATGCATATCCCCACCGTCAACGCCGTGGGCGTCCTCGAGACGCCCGAGAATTTCGAACGCGCACCGCGCGACTATCCGCTCGCCACGCGGCTGCTCGCGGCCTCGATCCTGGGGAGCTTCAGCATCGTCATGCTCTGGACGGGCGCACTCAGCCTCGCCCGGTATTGCCTCACGAGCGACGCGGGCGCGCCCTTTCTGTTCGGCTGAAGGCGGCGCTCGATCGTCGCGAGAGGCGCGCCTCGCGAACTCGGTCCCGCTCCCCCATATGGGTTGCTCTAGACTCTCTCCATTCGGGAGGGAAAGTCGATGGCATCCAGGCGGGCGTTTCTCAAGCGGGCTTCGGTGGCCGCTCTCGTGCTCTCGGCGGCGCTGGTCCTGGCTTGCGCCACGCCGGCCCGAGACTCTGGCCATCGCGCGCGAATCCAGCGCACGGCGGGAGGCATCCCGCATATCGAAGCGGGAGATCTGCCGAGCCTCGGGTTTGGGACGATGTATGCGCAGGCCGAGGACAACCTCTGCGTACTCGCCGACCAATACCTGACCTTTGGCGCGGAGCGGTCGCGCTATCTGGGCGAAGGGGAGGGGAACCGAGAAAGCGACCTCTTTTATCAATTGCTGATCGATCGCGGCGACGCCGACGAGGCGCTGCCCGAGGAACTCGAAGCGCTCTTCGAAGGTGCGGCGGCCGGGTACAATCATTTTCTTCGGATGAGCGAGGGGACGCAGGATCGGGACGCACGCTGTGGTGCGGCGTCCTGGCTGCGGCCGGCCCGGTCCATCGATCTCAAGCGGGTCTCGAGGGTCGACTACGCGATGGCTTATCTGGCGCCGATCCTGCTGGCAGCGGCTCCGCCCGCCTCCGGGGAGGAATCCGCTGCGGATAGGAGCCCAGACGAGATTCAGCTTGCCAAGCGGGTCGACGCCTATCTCGAAGTACCGAAACAGGGCGGCAGCAACGGCGTGGCGATTGGGAGTGACCTCGCTCTCGGCGCGCGCGGGCTGCTCCTCGCCAACCCGCATATGCCTTGGAACGAGCCCTTCCAGCGCTTCTACGCGATGCACCAGACGATTCCCGGTGAGTTCGACGTGATTGGGGCGAATCTGATCGGACGGCCGCGGGTCGGCTTCGGGCATACGGCGCACGTGGCTTGGACGAGCACGGTCTCGACAGCCCGACGCCTCAGTTTCTATCGGCTCGAACTCGATCCGGAGGACCCGACCGCCTATGTCTTCGACGGTCGATCGATTCCGATGCAGCGCCGCACGGTCCAGATCGAGATCCTGAATGGAGACGGCGAACTCGCGGTGGCGAGCCATACCTTCTACGAGACGCATTTCGGCGCGCTGCTCGTCGAGAGCCCCTTCTTCGGGTGGACCCGGGAGCAGGCCTTCGCCGTGCGTCTGCTCGATGCCGCCTGGCGTGGGGAGACTTCGATCCGGGACCAATACGCCGCCCGCTCGGTGCGCGAGTTGAAGGCGGTGCACGACCGGGACCAGTTTCTGCCGGTCAATTTGATTGCGGCGGATGCGGGCGGAGAGGTGCTCTACGCCGACCCCGGGCCGATCCCGAATCTGCCGGACGCGTTGATGGCCGAGTGCGCGATCCTCGGCGGCGCCGCGCTCGACGGTACGCGCTCGGCGTGTCAGTGGCGGGACACGGCGGCGGCGGCCGCGCCCGGCATCTTTCCTCCCGACGAGCTGCCGTCGCTCTTCCGGACGGATTTTGTCACGAACTCGAACGACAGCTTCTGGCTGGCGAATCCCGCGGAGCCGATCGAGGGCCTCGCACGATGGCTCGGCGCGACCGGGACGCCCCGGACGATCCGGACTCGGTCGGGCCTCGACATGGTTGCGCGCGAGATCAGCGCCGAGGGGGGCGTCTCCCTCGAAGCGCTGCGCGACATGGCGCTCGCGAACGAGAGCCACGCGGGCCGGCTGATCCGGGACGACGTCGTTGCGTTTTGTCGAGTCGCGGAGACGGTGGATCTCGAAACGGAGACGGTCTCGATCGAAGAGGCGTGCCAGGTCCTGGCCGCGTGGGATCTGCGAGCCAACCTCGAGAGCCGCGGCGCGCTGCTCTTCAGGCGGTTTCTGGCTTCAGCGAAGGGGCCTGAATACACCCGTCACCTGCCCGCTTCCTTGAGGCCGGCGGTCGCCTTTGATGCGACGGACCCGGTCGGGACGCCCCGGGGCCTCGACCCCTCCATGAAGGACTTCGTGCGGACCCATCTGGGTCGGGCCGTGATCGAACTGCGGGAGGCGGGTATCCCGCTCGACGCTCGGCTCGGTGATTTTCAGGGGGTCACGCGGCGTGGGAAGCGCATCCCGATTCACGGTGGCCCGGAGTTCGAGGGCGTCTTCAACAAGATCGAGTCTGATTTCAAAGGAGCGGCGGGTTATCCCGAGGTGGATCGCTGGAGCTCGAGCTGGATCCTGGCCGTCGCCTTCGAAGAGGAGGGGCCGAGGAGCTACGGCCTGCTGACCTACTCCCTCTCCTCGAACCCGGATTCACCTCATTTCATGGATCAAACCGAGCGATATTCGCGCAAGGAGTGGGTCGCGCTGCCGTTCACGTCCGGTGCCGTCGCCCGGGCGGCGGAGCGAGTCTACGAAGTGCGCGCCTCGGAAGCGCGTCCGTAGCATTCGGTCGAATCTCTGCCCTGTCCGGCGCCGCTGGGCGCCCTGGATTTCGGCGGGTGAACTGGCGAAGATCGCTGAGCCGGGCGGCGGGCGGCGGCCGAGCGAAACCGAGAGGAGGGGGGCGCATGAGATTCGGGGAGACATCGCTTTGGGGCCTGCTGGCCGCGTTGGTCGGCTTCATGGCGTGCGCGTCGGAGGCCCCCGAGCGGCCCTTGGCGGCTTCGGGGCGAGGCGCGACTCGGACCCAGGCAGTGGGTGTCGATGACGCCGGAGAGATTCGATGTGCCGATCACGAGACCGACCGCCAGGTCTTCTGGGGCGAGCTGCATGTCCACTCCGGCGCCTCGATGGACGCCTATATGTGGGACGTGCGCGGCACGGCGGACGACGTGTATCGCTTCGCCAAGGGAGAGACGATTCAGGTGGCGCCGCTGGACGCGGCGGGTCGGGGCACGCGCCCCATTCGACTCGAGCGGCCGCTGGACTTCGCCGCGCTCACGGATCATGCCTCTTATTTCGGAGAGGTCGCGCTCTGCACCCGGCCGGGGTCGCGACTCTACGCGAGCGAGGCCTGCCGGGTCTTCCGCGAGGGCGTGAAGGATCCGAGCGGGCCGCTCGGCGACCTGGGGGCCCGGATGGCGGCAATTTCCAAGCCACTCCGGATCGACGAGGAGATCCCCGCGCGGCTCGAGTCGTTATGTGGCCCCGATTTTGCGCTCTGCCTGTCGGGGATGCGGACGGTCTGGGATGAACAGACGGCGGCGGCCGAGCGGCATGACGACCGATCCGCCGAGTGTCGGTTTACGGCCTTTCATGGCTATGAGTACAGCGCCACCCCCGCTCTCTCGAAAGTCCATCACAACGTGATCTTCAAGAATGCGGCGATCCCCGCCGCGCCGATCGCCTGGGTGGACGAGCCCGACGTCTACGGGCTCTGGCAAGCCTTGCGCCGCGAGTGCACGGAGGCGGGGACGGGCTGTGACGTCGTGACGATTCCGCATAACTCGAATTTGAGTAGCGGTCGCATGTTTGCCGTGACCGGGCGCGACTTGCCCCTCGCCGCACAACGCGAGCGCGCGCAGATGCGGGCGGATTTGGAGCGCCTGGCCGAGATCAGCCAGATCAAGGGCGATTCGGAGTGTCGTAACGGGATGTACGACGTCTTCGGTGAGCCAGACGAGTTTTGTGACTACATCGAGTGGGGGATGCCGGTCGAAGAGGACTGCGAAGAAGGCAGCGGGTCCGGCGTCCTGATGGGCCAGGGTTGTGTCTCACGGACGGACTTCATTCGCTACACGCTGCTGGAGGGGCTGCGGGAGAAGCGCCGGCTGGGCATCAATCCCTACAAGCTCGGGATCCTCGCCGCGACGGATTCGCATAACGCCAACCCCGGCGACACGGAGGAATTCTCCTACGCGGGTTGGGGTGGGACCTCGGACGACACGGCTGCGAAGCGGTTGGAGATCGGCCCGCCGGAGCACCCGATGCGGGGTCCGCTCTCCGAGAGCCCGGGCGGTCTGGCGGGAGTCTGGGCGGAGGAGAACTCGCGGGCGTCGATCTTCGACGCCATGCAGCGGCGGGAGACCTTCGGAACGAGCGGGACGAGGCTCACGGCGCGCTTCTTCGGCGGGTGGGATTTCGAAGAGTCGCTCTGTGATCGGTCCGATCGAGTGGAGGTAGGGTATGCCCAGGGCGTCCCGATGGGGAGCGACCTGCCTGCGCGTCCCGAAGACGCGTCGGCGCCGCGCTTCCTGCTGAGCGCGCTCGCGGATCCGGGGGCCCCCGGGCGTGCGGGCGTGCCGCTCCAGCGAGCGCAGGTCGTGAAGGGCTGGGTCGACGAGGCGGGTCATTTCCAAGAGCAGGTCTACGACGCGCGGGGAGGCGCGAACGGGGCGAGCGTCGACCTCGGCAGCTGTACACCGCAGGGACCGGGCCATCGAGAGCTCTGCACGGTCTGGCAGGACCCCGATTTCGACGCGTCGCTCGACGCCGTCTACTACCTGCGCGTACTCGAGAACCCGAGCTGTCGCTGGAACCAGTTCGAGTGCAACGCGCTCCCCGCGGCGGATCGGCCCGAGGCGTGTGACGACCCGGGAGTCGTTCGCACGGTCCAGGAGCGGCTCTGGTCTTCTCCGATCTGGTACGAGGCGAGCTGAACGGCGTCGGCCAGCGCACAGCGCCGGCGGCGAAAGGCTATTTCCAGCCGATCGGCTCGTAGCCCCGATCCACCAGGCAGCGGTCGACGTACTGAACAAAGATGGGATCGGGTTGCCCGCTTCCGAAGAGCCAGGAGAAGAAGCCGCCGAGCGCACCGACGGAGAGCCCGATCAGCGCCCCGGTGCCGGCGTCGCCTGAGATGGCGCCGCTGACGGCGCCGGTGGCGGTGCCGACGGCCGCGCCGGCGCCCGTCTTCTTGCCGGCCTCGAGGGCCTGATGGGTGCCGAGGTCGGCGTCTTCGGCCAGTGCGAGGCAGGCGTCGACGTCCTGTTGGGACGCTGCTTTTCCGACCGCGTCGAGATGGGCGTTGGGATAGAGGACGGGCCGCTTCGCGCAGCCCAGCGCGAAGACGAGGACGATCAGCGTCCAGACGATTCCTTTTCGAAGCATGCGGCGGCCCCTTCTGCGTGGTGTGGTCTCGACCTGCGGGCCGGCTCCGGGCGGGCGGCACGGGTGCGTGATGGCCGGATCGAGGAGCGTGAGCATAACCCAGCGAAGTGGACCGCCGAGTCGGCCTCGGCCGTATTCAGTCGTCTGGGGGAGGGCGAGTTCGCCGCAGCGCGCGGGGCCGTTCCGAGTGGGGGGGGGCTGGGAGGACGATCGGTCGCCAGCATGCGGCAGGATTGCCCTAAGGCGGCGTTGTCGCCGCTCGGATCGGAGAGGGCGCTCCGGGGTTCAGGGTCGCGGCGGCCAGGGCGATCCGAGGTCCGAGTCGGGATCTGAGATCCGGGATGGGCGCCGCGCTTCGGAATCGCTAATGTCCGCCTTCCGACGAAACCCGGTTTCGGCCTTCTCTGAAAAAAGAAGACCCGAGCCAGGGCCTCGTCGTGAAGAGCCAGAAAATCTAGGCGCCCGTAGCTCAGATGGATAGAGCACTAGCTTGCGGAGCTAGGGGTCGTACGTTCGAGTCGTACCGGGCGCGCCAGATTTTCGGGGATCGAGTGTCCGCTCGCCTTGCTCCGGGCCGAGGGGCCCCTGCGAGCAGTGCGCGCGCCGACTGGGCCCCGGCCAGAGGCTTCTGGTCGCGCGTCCGGGTGGGGCCGCTGTCGAAGGCGTCGATCGTGAGCGCTCACCGTTGAGACGGTGTTGCGCCCGCCGGACCGTCGCGACGAGACGGCTCTGCGTCAGGCACAGCGTCTCCTCATTTTTAGACCGCGATCAACATACAATCGGAACGGACGTCGTCCGGTCCACGCGGCGCCATCGAGTCTCTGTGGCGCGCGCCCAAGACCGCTACGGCTCGGTCGAAACGGATCTTTCTTCCGGCTGACACCTCAACTTTCCGGCTGACACCTCAACCTTCCGGCTGACACCTCAACCTTCCGGCTGACACCTCAGCCTTCGGGATCACGCCTCAGCCTTCTGAACAGCACCACATGCCCGAGCCAGGCCGAGGTGACGAGCACCGAGGGCAACCACACGAATGGGAAGCAGGCGACCCAGACATTGGCGGGCGCCCCCCCGATCTGTCGAAAAGGACTAGGCGTGGCCAGCATTGCGGTCGCCACGGTCAAGACCAGGATGGCCGCCATCGAGAGATTCCAAGCCTGAAGGGTCCGCGCGTCCAGCCGACCGGCGAATGGGCATAGCAAGAGCGCGGAGATACCCGGCAGGATGTCGAAGTTGGTCCCGGTCCAGGTCATCGTCGGATTGGCGACGCCCTCTTGGACTGCGCGATGGAGTAGGAGCTCGACCCCGACGCGGAACGCCTGGAAGCCCACCAACCATTGCAGCGGGAGGCTGCCCAGGCGCTCCGTCCAGGGCTGCCGCGCGGACCAGAACAGGAAAATCAGCACCGCGCCCATCACGAAGAACATGCGTGGCGGGTTCCACTGGTCGAGCGCACCCCCCGCAGCGAGGGTCCCCGTGAAGGCCATCCAAGCGATGAGGACCGCTCCCGCACACAGGGCCTCGCTCCGACCCGAGGTGCGCGCGATCGCCCACACGAAGACGGCACCGATCAAAGGGGGCAGCAAAAAGAAACTGTAGGTGAGAAGAGCGGAAGGCTCAGGCAGCAGGAGCATCGAAGGGTTCCTCCTCTCCCGGGTACATCGTGAGCGTGCGTTCGAGGAGAGCAGTAGTGGGGGCGCGCAGCGTGGCTAGAGGCGGACCTGCCAGCCGCCGTCGACAAACCAGGTCTGGCCATTGACGAAGGCTGACTGCTCCGAACAGAGGAAGAGGACGGTATCGACGAGATCGCGAGGTTGTCCCACACGCTTTGTGATCTGGCCCTGCATGACCATGGCCTTGTGTGTTTCGGAGAGTCCCTCCCGCGCAGCGTCGGACTCGACGAAGCCGGGGGCGATGGCGTTCACGCGGATCCCATCGTCGGCGAACTCTCGGGCGAGGGAGGCGGTCAGGCCGTTGAGAGCGAGCTTCGAGACGCTGTAGGCCCCGACGCCCATCGTGGACGAGTTGGAGGATTGGTTGAGGATGGCGCCGTCGCGGCCCGCGAGGTGGGGGCGGGCATGCTTGGACCAGAGGAGGGCGCCGAGCACGTTCACGTCGAGCAGGCGCCGCCACTCTTCGACGGGGAGCTCCGTGGTCTCGTTGTAGATACCCAGATGCAGACCCGCGTTGTTCACGACGACGTCGAGATGGCCGAATCGGTCCACGATCTTCGAGATGGCCTCCCGGGTCGCGTCCTCCGAAGCGACGTCCGCCCCGAGACCCAGCGCGGAGGCACCGCTCTCTGAAAGAGCTTGGGCGGTCTCGCGGGCCCGGGTTTCGTCGATGTCGACGACCGCGACTGCGGCCCCATGCGCCGCGAAGGCTTCGGCGTAGGCCCTCCCGATGCCTGCGCCTGCACCGGTCACGACGACGGTTCGGTTCGTGAAGTCCATGGTCGCTCCTCGTCTCTTCGTCGGAGTGCGGCGCTCGCGGTGGGCTAGGGGGTGTGAGAGGAGAAGCGGCGACGTCCGCCAGGATCGTCCGTGCCGAAGGCGATGACGTCATAGGCCTGGTGGCGACTCGGGTCGGGGTGTTCCATGCCCGGTGAGCCCATCGGCATGCCGGGCACGGCGAGCCCCGCGACCTTCGGCCGTTCGGCGAGCAGGCGCGCGATGTCCGACGCCGGGACATGCCCCTCGATCACGTAGCCCTCGACGGTGGCCGTGTGGCAAGAGGCCAGTCGGCGGGGCACGCCGTTGGCCGCTTTGAGCGCGTCGAGGTTGGGCAGGTCGGTCGCCTCGACCTCGAAGCCCGCTGCGCGCAGGTGATCGATCCACTGGGTGCAGCATCCGCAAGTCGGGGTCTTATAGACCTGGATCTCGACGGGTTCCGTCTTCGCGTCGCGTGCGGTTGCGAGGCCGCCGAGGAAGATCGTTCCGGCGGCGATCGCCGCGAGGAGCATCGAAGGGACGAGTCGGACCTGGGCTGAGCGGATCATCGGCTTTCTCCTCGGTCGGGTTTTCGCGCGTCTCTGGGACCTTAGGCTCCCCGGTTGAATTCTGCTTGCGGGGCCGGTCCTCGCCGAGGCTCGGGGCCAGGCGGTGGGGCGGGCTTTCCCCTGCTCAGCCGTTACCGTCTGCGCCTCGCTGCTCATCTTCCCAGCGTAAGGAGAAGCCACACATGTCCAGTTCCGGCCCCCGCATCGCCATCATCGGCGCTGGCCCGTCGGGCCTCGCCGCGGGCCACGCGCTCCTCGATAAGGGCTTTCACGACTTCACGATCTTCGAGAAGGCCGAGAAGGCCGGTGGCACCTGGCACAACGAGTCCTACCCAGGCCTCGCCTGCGACGTCTGGGCCCACTCCTACAGCTTTTCCTACGCGCCCAACCCGGATTGGAGTGCGAATTTCGTCGAGCAGCCCGAGATCGAAGCCTACCTGCAGAAATGCGCGACGGATTTCGGGCTCGACCCGCATATTCGAACGAACACGCGTATCACGCAGGCGCACTATCAGGGAGCCGGCGTCTGGGACCTGAGGAGCGATGCAGGGGAGACCTTCGAGTTCGATGTCCTGATCAACGCAATGGGTAACCAGCATACGGCGCTCCATCCCGAGGTTCCTGGAATGGACTCGTTCGAAGGCCCCAGCTGGCACTCGACCGAGTGGGATCATGAGGTGGACCTGTCGGGTAAGCACATCGCGATCGTGGGTTCGGCGGCCAGCGCCGTACAGGTGGTGCCCGAGGTCGCAAAGGCCGCGGCGAAGGTCACGGTGCTGCAGCGGACGCCAAATTGGATCATGCCGAGGGGGCGCGTTCTCTACTCCGACGCGCGACGTGGCTGGTTCCAGCGGCTCCCCCTCTTCTTACGGCTCACCCAGAAGGTCCAACGCGCCATGATGGGCATGGTGCATCAGGCCGCGACTCTGGGGCATAAACGAATGGAGCAGTTCGAGGATCGCGCCCGCAAATACATCGCTTCCGTGGTTACGGATCCCGAGCTTCGAGAGAAGGTGACGCCGAAGAGCCGCTACGCCTGTAAACGGGGGCTCGTCTCCGACGATTTCTATCCGACGCTGATGCAGGACCACGTCGAGCTGGTCGCGGAGGGACTCTCGTCCGTTCGACCCGAGGGCATCACGACGGAGAGCGGTCGTGAGCTCGA
>Ga0315331_10000614_pt1 | contig 25154 bp, 18 predicted proteins | sample M160m34915metaG_FD_203456 | JGI IMG/M metagenome (GOLD analysis project Ga0315331, IMG submission 203456) | Ammonia-oxidizing marine archaeal communities from Monterey Bay, California, United States - M1 60m 34915 | ecosystem: Environmental > Aquatic > Marine > Intertidal zone | place: USA...
ACCGCGTGCCTTCTTTTCCCAACTGGTCGATCGCTGGTGTCCGAGCGTAAGGATGCGCATTACAACTCAGGTCGCCGTACCCCAGATCATCTGCAAACAGAAAGACAATGTTCGGTGGCCGCCCGGACGCTGCCTGAGAATGTGTGATGAATACATGGAGCAGCACGAATGCAAAGAACGCTCCAGCAATTTTTTCGAAAAAGAGTCTTGGTTCATTCCTGGTCTTCTGTCTTCCATTGCCCGATTCAGACATCCGACACGCAACCTGCTGGGTGCAGTCACGTGATCGATTCCCGGGATTCTGCCGCCCTTCGGTTCCACAGCGTCACCGGCATTTTATTCAGTTGTCCAGCCCAGGACCAACAAGACGAAAAAGTAAACTGCGTCCGAAAATATTCGCGGTAAGCCGCGTTGTCCTGTTCGGTTTCAGATATACTCCGCATCGCCTCGCGAATTTTAGGGAGAAGTTCACAAAACCGCCTGCGGAGACCGAATAACCGACTCTGTGGGCCCTGAGCCAGCATCGATGCGGTCACGCATACTGCCGCCGCGCGGCGCAAGAGTTCGGACTTGCGCGACTGCTCATTCAGTCGGAATTTTCTTGGCCGATCTCAGGGCCATTTCCTGGCAGCGAGATATGATTCGTCGGCAATTCTACGCGCAAATTAAACTCCGCTGTGCTGAATTCCCAAAGGTTCGCCGGCCAGCAGACTCAGCTTTCACAGAGGACCAGCAACGTTGAATGCTTCACTGCCCAAAGTCGATCTGTTGATCATCGGTGGTGGCGTGCTTGGTGCGTTTCATGCGTATCATGCTCAGCGACGTGGGCTGGAAGTTTTGCTGCTGGAGAAGACTTCGGCTCCGGTCGGAGCGACTGTGCGAAACTTTGGCCAGGTTGTTCCGTCGGGAATGGACCAGCACTGGCAGAAGTTCGGGCGTGAGAGCCTTGAGATTTATGCGTCGCTTCAGAAAGAATTCGACCTGTCCGTTCGCCGGCTGGGAAGTATCTACATTGCTTCGGACGACGACGAACTGACGCTGCTTCATGAGTTGCGCGAAATCGATGCTGCGAATGACTATCACTCGGAACTCTGGAATCCCCGGCAATGCCATGCTCGTTATCCCCATCTAAGAACGGATTATTGCCGTGGGGGACTGTTCTATCCGGATGAGATTTCTATAAATCCCAGGTTGATGATTCACCAGCTTCATCGGTACATGAATCAGCAATCCGGTTACAAATCATACTTCCAGACATGTGTCTGTGATCTGGCCGAATCCGGTGACCTGGTCGAAGCGCGAACCACTGACGGGAAAGTGTTCCGGGCAGAACGAGCTATCATTTGCGGTGGCAGCGAGTTTCAGCTTCTGTTTCCGGAAGACTTTCAACAAAGTGATCTGACAGCCGTTCGATTGCAGATGCTGAGGCTGAAACCACAGATGGATATACAGATACCGGGCAACGTGCTGACCGGACTGTCCATTCGCCGATACGAGAGCTTCACCCAGTGTCCGTCGTGGTCGTCCGTAAAAAGTCGCGAGACCGAGGACAGCTTCTGGAGGAAGTGGGGCGTGCACATTCTCTTTAAGCAGGAGTCCGACGGCGGTATTATTCTGGGCGATTCTCACGAGTACGCGTCAGCTCGACAGGTGGACGACCTGCAGTTTGATCTGCGGCGTGACATCAACGACTATTTCATCGCGGAAGGCAGAAAGATTTTTGACCTGCCGTCCTGGGACATCGAAGCCGCGTGGTACGGAGTCTATTGTCAGACCAGCCACCCATCCGGAATCTTTACGAAGACGATCGGCAGCAATATTCACATCGTGACCGGTATTGGCGGCAAAGGCATGACAAGCAGCGCGGCATTTGCAAATCACCAGTTGAAAGAGATCCTTAATGATTAAGCTCGTCGTATTTGACATGGCCGGAACAACGGTTGATGAAGACAACGTCGTTTACAAGACCGTGCGGGCCGCCATCAATGCGGCCGGGTACGAATTCACTCAGGAACAGGTGCAGTCGGCCGGTGCCGGCAAAGAAAAGTCGCAGGCAATACGCGACGTGCTTGCACTGGATGGACAGGTGCACGAAGAAGATGAAGTCGCGGCCATTTTCAGGGATTTCAAGTTACGTCTCGCCAACGCATATGAATCGCTGAAAGTCACAGAGCAGCAGGGAACGTCAGATGTTTTTGCAGCGCTTCGTGACCGTGGAATCAGGGTGGTGTTGAATACCGGTTATGACCGAACAACCGCTGAAGGGCTGGTCGCGAAAATTGGCTGGCATATTGGAGACGACATCGACGGTCTGGTCACGGCCAGCGATGTCGAAAATGGCCGTCCAGCTCCCGACATGATTCTTAGGGCGATGGCAGATCACGACGTTGAATCGTCAGAAGATGTTGCCAAGATCGGCGATTCCGCGATTGATATCGAGGAAGGAAAGAACGCGGGCTGCGGAATGACATTCGGCGTTACCACCGGTGCACAGACAGAATCGCAGCTGCGGGCGGCGGCTCCGACACACGTCGTGAACAGCCTTGAACAGATGCTGAACCTGATTCTCGCCCAACCATCAGCGACCTGATGTTAAGTCTGCGTCAGTACTCTGACAGACCGGCTTCGTCCGACGTTGCTGCTCGGCCGAGGTCAACGAACAGACATACGAAGGTATTGAATGTAGTGTTCCAGCGGTGGCGTCCGAAGGCCTGGAATCTTGGCTGCGTCGTCCCAGTGCCGCAGACGGACGGCATCCTTCGCGAACGAGTTCTGTTCGAACAGTTTGGTTTCCGGGGCAGACATGGGACCGCCCTGCAACCGCAGACTAACGATCGAAGGCTCACTTAAGCGCTCCTGATATCCGTCCAGTGTTGCACACATGTACCGCTTTGCCGGAACGTGCAGGCGAACCGGCACTGCAACGGAATCTCCGAAGATCCGTTGAAGATAACGCTGCCCCAGGTCTTCATGGGCGTCGTCGATCCCACGGTCAGGTGCGTCGTCCGCAAGACTGTGCAGCAAATGGCCAACATCATGCAGCAGGGCCGCAGATATCAGTTCTGCAGAAGCATCATCCTGTTCTGCCAACATCGCGCACTGGAGCGCGTGTTCAATTTGGGTGACCGATTCTCCTCCATACTCAGAATCACCGCGTTCCCGCAACAGCCTGACGCAATCATCAATCGATGGCATGATTCGTTCCTCATATGCAGATACTGTCATCAATAGTTTTGAACAACCGCCGAATAACGCTGAATTCGCAGGGAATTTATCACGATGGGACGCATCTTCCAGCCACTCCTCTTTCGGTTTGGAGATCGGCTCGCACGCTGCACTCTTTCAGAACGGACCTCACTTCACGTCCACGTTCGCCGACCTTAAGCAGCCAAGCCGAGTAGGGTCCGCTGCTGCGGACCACGTTTGGATCTGCCACTTCATCACATGAGATCGCGACGCACTTTGGTGCTGGTTGGTCTGCTATGGCTGTCGTGTTCGACGCACGCCCACGACCGGCGGTGAATTCGCGGTGGTTGAGGCTCACTGGATGATCCGCACAGCGGACCCTACGTGTCTTTATCCAGCGGTCCGAGGCGACCAATTCACGCAGTTTTGCCAGCAGGCTTTCAGCCTCGGCTGACTCACCCAGACGATGATGTGTCATGGCCATGAAGACGATGGTGTAAGGGTTACTCGCCAGTGTGTAACAAATCAACATAACTCACGCTGTGGTAGTTAGAAGCCGAAGCATCAGAGCTTCACCACGATCAAAACCAAAGAATTCGTTGGAGACGGGAAAATGACTACCCGATCACATTGTTTGACAGGTTTGGCGACTGCTTTGGTGTTGCTGATGGGAATCAATTCAGTATCCGCCGACATCTCCTTGTTTGATGGCCGACTATTAATCGAAGGCACAAGGAACGCGGATATCATTGCCGTCGATGCCGTCGAAGTGAGCAGGGTCGAGCGTTACTTTGACAGCGATTCCGGACGGTGGTCGATCAGGACGACCAGTCACCCACAAGTCCGCGTTACCATACGAATCCTTGGGCCTACGGCAATTTTCGGAACCAATTCAGAGAATGTGACCGTGCTAAGAGAAGACTTCGACCCGAAGAGCGTTAGAGCTATCATGATCAATTGTTTTGCTGGCCACGATACGGTTCACAACAACACCCGGATCCCCTCGGAGATCGACGGGGGCCTTGGCAACGACTTACTGGTTGGGGGTGGTGGAGCAGATATAATCAGGGGGGGACTCGGAGAAGATGATATCTACGGCATGGATGGCGATGATATTCTGGACGGCGACGATGACAGTCCGGTGATGGAGATCATTGGCGGCAGCGACATCGTCGTGGGAGGCGAGGGAATGGATACCCTAAACGGTCGCGGTGGCCACGACGTGCTGATCGGAGGCAGCAACAGCGACACCCTCGACGGCGGAACGGGTAACGACACGATGGAGGGCGACGTTGCGGAAGACCTTGAAACGCATCCGGTCTGGTATTTAGGGTCGGCCATGGCAAATCGTATTGACCTGGAACGAGTGCTGTCCGATTCAGGATCACACGGTGCGGATGTCATGTTCGGTTCTGACGGCAATGACTTCATGCACGGCAACGGCTGTGACGATGAGATGCACGGAGGAAGCGGAGACGACGACCTGTACGGAGACATTGGCAACGACACGTTGCATGGCAAATCTGGCAATGACTACCTCCACGGCGGCAGAGGCTGGCCCCGTCCCGCGAGCTTCGAGCCGCTCTCTGAAGACTTCGGAAGGGACGAGCTACATGGTGGCTACGGCAGTGATAGGCTCTGGGGACAGTCTGGAAACGATCTGCTTCACGGAGGCCTTGGAGTGGATTATCTGAATGGTGGCCAGGGAATCGACACTATCTACTTTAATGCGATTGACTTTTTGGGTTATGCTGATGAAGGTGGTCCGGTCTGGATAGGAGACACGGTTCCCGGCTGGCTACTCGTCTACTACCCTCTTCAGCTCGTCGGCCCTTTTGCAGGGTACAAAGTCTACACGGGATAAATATAAACCACCCCCTCCCCTTTCCAACCGCTCTTCGTAACGACTCGCGCGCGACCCGATTGCGGAAGTCGTGAAGCAGTAAAGCTTTACAGAAGTTCGAGTCCTTTACGGTGGCCTGGAGGTAGACAACTCTCCGCGAATTTTTTTGAATGTGGTTAACAGCATGCGCGACAACTGGCGTGTACTCGCGCTGAATAGTCCCGTATGTCCTGGCAGACAGAATCGAGTGCCGAGAACGACTCGGTGGCATGCTGAAGTACTACCACCGTCGCGCGGCCTGACGTCACTTCCCTGCTGACTGCAGCGTGGTCCATCTGAGACGAAGGTGCGCGCTCCGCATGGCCCGACGCTCATTCCACGGCTTGTGGTCGCTCTCTCTGGTTGAGGCTCGACCGAAATCACGCTCAATTCCTGCAGCGAACACCTGATTGTCAAAGAGCTTTACCGTCGGTTCAGTTTTTTGACCTTACGACGTGCCGTTTCGATGCGTCGGTGAATCAGTGTTGCAACTGAAAGAGCCGTGGCCACGGAACAAGGCCTTCAGCTTCGACAATATTCCGCTGCGATTTCGCGAGATCGCAGCGGCTATCGAGAATCGATCAATGACGACTATCGGTTTGCGGGTGAGGCGAATTGTCTGGGCTTCTGCAGTCTGGACCAAACCCTGTCGAAATTTCGCTGGCGGGCGATTCGAGCCCTCCCGTAAGACGTGTCCGCAAGCGTGCTGTTCGCGTGGGCGGTGGTAGGTGTTGCGATCGACCGTTGAGCGGCCCGACTTAGGTTGCCAGACAGGACCGTCGCCGGTCTGGAGTCGGTTCGAGGCCGCGCCGAACGTAATTGAGACAGGGCCGTTTCGAAAGTGTGCGTCTCTCGTCCGCTCAACCGCTGCGGCGATCGGCCCGTGACGGGGGAATCTGCCAGTAGCTGCCGTTCCAGTTCCTCAAAATCGTGAATGTAGACCGAAACTCGCGCACCGTTATAGTCGGTATACCGGCCGACCGACGAACCAGAACGAAACGGGCCGGTCGTCAGCCGACTGGAGCCCGCTCGGCTGACGCTGCCCAGAAACGTACTGCCGCGATCAGGGACTGAAACCATCGTGCTGACTCTGAACTGACTCACGACTGGCTGCTGGATGGTGATTCGCTGAGCGAAACCTTCGCCGACCGTTACAAACACCATTAGACAGCCCATCAACAACTGCATCAGGGTCGACATGTCGATTTCTCCTGGCCATTCGGCGAATGGGTATAATTCAGCAATGATTCTCCGAACTTCCGTCTGGCGGTCAAGTGCGATCGAACTGTCCCGACCGCAACGTTCTCAGATTCTTGTGTCGGCAGACTGACAGATGAAAGCTTCGGTCGACTCTTCCGCGAGGTGCGGAGACCTCTGTTGGCCTGTACTGTCAACAAACTCCGCCGAACTCAAGACACCGTGAAACACGGGACTTACGGCTTACCAAAGTCTCGCATCTCAGCCGCTTGATTTCACCTTTCTGCTTGCCCTTTTCAAACGCTCTTCGTAACGACTCGCGCGCGACCCGAATTAGGAAGTCGTGAAACAGCAACGCTTTACAAAAGTTCGAGTCCTCCACAGTGGCTCGGAGGTAACCCACTCTCCTCGAACTTTTTTGAACGGCGTAGGGTCAAAAAACTCCGCCGAACTCAAAACGCCGTGAAACACGGGACTTATGGCTCACCAAAGGCTCTCAACTCCGCCACTTGATTTCATCTCGCGGCACCGGAAACTGATCGATTTTGGCGCCGAACATGCCCTTCCTGCTCCAGACTTGGCACATCCTGCTTGCTGCACTCTGCGGCATGGTGAACCAGCGACAGCAACAGATCATCGAATTCCAGAATGCGCAGATAGAAACACTGCTCAAAAAGCTCGGAAAGAAGCGACTGCTGCTGGATGACAATCGGCGTCGGTGGCTCGCTGTGAAATCTCATTCGCATTTCATCTTCGCCACGGACTTCACGACTGTTGAAGTTTGGACGCGAAACGGTCTGGTCACGTTCTACGTTCTCGCCGTGATGCATCTGAAAACCCGTCGCGTCCACATTGCCGGTATTACGCCGAGTCCGAATGCCACGTGGATGAAACAGGTCTGCCGCAGCCTGACGGACGTCGAGGATGGCTTCCTGAAGGACGCCAGTCACCTGATCGTGGATCGGGATACCAGCTTCATCGCCATGCGAGACTTTCTCGATCAGAACACCGATACCGAAGTCGTACTGCTGCCACCGAAGAGTCCCAACCTGAACGCGTACATGAAGCGATGGTTTCGCAGTCTCAAGTCCGAGTGTTTCGACCGCCTGATCTTCTGTGGACGAAAGTCACTGGTGAACGCTGTGCACGAATACGTGCAGCATTACCACGGTGAGCGGAATCATCAGGGACTTGGGAATTCGTTGATTGCGCCGAACGGTGATCCTGAAGTCGTTGCTGGCAGAATCAAATGCCGTGAACGACTCGGTGGCATGCTGAAGTTCTATCACCCAGGCGCTGCGTGAACGTCGCTGTAATCGACTCTGGCGATGGCCTTCCGCGATGAAGGTACGCACTCACCGCAGATCGACGCGATTTCCACGCGCTGAAGTCGACGCTTCCGGTCGCGGCTCGACCGAAATCGGGATCGATTGCTGCTGCGAACCCCCGATTGTCAAAGGGCTTTTATGGCGTCAGTGTTTTTTGACCCTACGGGACTGCCATGGCGCCCTGCAAAAAGCAGAACATGAACTTCTTCGATTTCCTGCAAGCCTCGATCATCATCCAACTGCGAAATCAACTTGCACCAAGCCTCAGCGCCTGAAAGCTCCGTGAACGGTTAGTAAATAATCGGGTTCACCTCGTAACGATTCTTCAGATACGCTGTGGCATCGGTCACGGAGCTAAGGTCAGTTTCGGCAGTGGCTGTTCTTCTCTCACTGACCGGACGGATCATTCGTCCTCGTGATTGGGATTTCAATCGTTCCGTTGAAGGTCGTCATGTTAGTCTCCGGGTCATAAGAATCGCCGCTGTATGCCAGTCGAGCAGCCTCGTACTTCCCCGGTTCGAAGCGGATTTCGACGCTGCTGTCGGGCCAGGGCAATTGCATTTCATCATCATGCTGAACCGATATGTCATTCATAAAATAGCGGTCATATCCATCAGTCATCGTTCCAAAACTCTTGCTGAGAAATTGCCACTGAAACTCACAACTCTCCCCATTGGGAGCCGTATAAGTCGCCCGATACTTATAGCCAAAATCCGGCTGATCTGTCTTTGGTCTTGGCTCGACGAAAAACTTCAGTTTCCCGCCATCTTCCAATGCCCATTCACCGGCAACGACTTCGTCTCCATTCGGAGATTCCGGCCATTCAAAATCATCGAATGCTGCCTCGGCAGCAGCCATACTGTCCTCTGATGGCTCTGATTCAGACGAGCCACAGCCACACAGAAAACTCAGCGGCAGCAAACTCAGTGTAAAAAAACAAAACCTGACCAAGTTCATATGCTACTTCCTTCAGAAACATCCCCTGCTGGCAGACAAGGGCGTTAAATTGTCGGTCCGTTTTCCCCAGACCGGCCTCGGAATTGTTGATGTGTCTCAGTTGAGTGAGTCCACAAAGGGAAAATTCAACTCTTCCTCCGAGTCATTATTCTAACTGATTTTGCAGTCATAACAACCGGTACCTTCCCTTTCCAAACGCTCTTCGTAACGACTCGCGCGCGACCCGAATTAGGAAGTCGTGAAACAGCAACGCTTTACAAAAGTTCGAGTCCTCCACAGTGGCTCGGAGGTAACCCACTCTCCTCGAACTTTTTTGAACGGGGTTAACAGCAGACGCGACATCTGGCGAGTACTCGTCGCTGCCAGCAGTCAGAAGTCGATTTGACTTTTCCAGAGCCGATGAGGGCGGAATCATTCTCGACATGTCTGAAAACTGCCGAACTGGCACGTCAATTGAGTGAAGTCAGGTTTCTGACACCGTTTCGCCTACGACCATCAGCACGCCTGCTGTCATCTCGGCGTGGTAATGACCAGTTGCGACCCAAGTGGCGAGGACTCGCGTCCCAAAGTCCCAAAGGTCGTGGTGTTCAGCGCTGCATTTGGAGTCGTCTCAGTGGCTGCGCCAGAGACGACCGCCTGGCCTACTTGATTCTGAATCACTTCCGAAGCGCTTTGACTTGCCGAACCGACCGCTATGACAGGATCTCGTGCACGACACGACCATGCACGTCAGTTAACCGGAAGTCGCGACCGACATGGCGATACGTAAGTCGCTCGTGAGCCAGTCCAAGCAGGTGCAGGATCGTCGCATGCAAGTCATGAATGTGAACTCGTCCGTCCACCGCACCGGCTCCAAATTCATCCGTTCCCCCGTGGCGGTATCCCGCCTTGACTCCCCCCCCGGCAAGCCACGTTGTGAAGCCATAACGATTGTGCTCTCGGCCGGGGCGACCAACGCGACGGGGATCGTCCTGAAAGTATGGTGTGCGTCCAAACTCGCCGGTACAGACGACCAGGGTCTCGTCCAATAGACCCCGCATCTTCAAATCGGTGAGTAAACCGGCAATCGGCCGATCCACAGCATGGCAACTCTGTGGATGAGAGTTTGCGATGTCGCCGTGATGGTCCCAGGAACTGAGAGTAACACTGACAAACCGAACACCCGCTTCTAGACACCGCCGTGCCAACAGGCACTGGCGTGCGGCGCGGTTGGTGGGCTCTTGATCGACTCCGTAGCGTTTCAAGATGGCGGTGGATTCGCGAGTGAAATCAGCCAGGGAACTGGCTTCGACCTGCATGCGAAACGCCAGCTCCATGGCCCGAATCATGCCCTCCATTTGCTCATCCCCGGCTGTATTGCGAGCAGCGGACCGGTTGAGAGATTGAATGAAGTCGAGCTGCCGTCGTTTGTCACTTGCGGACATCGATCGGTCGGTAAGATGTCGAATCGGATTGCCCTTCAAGCCGGATGAAGGCGGGCTGAATTTTGTCCCCTGATGCTCCGCGGGCAGGAACGCGCTGGCACGTTCAAAACTGGGACCGCCAAGAGCGATGAACGACGGCAGGTTCTGATTCTCCGTCCCGAGTCCATAACTGACCCATGCGCCGATCGAGGGTTTGCTGTGCAATGGCACGCCAGTAAACATCTGCCGACGAGCAGGCTGGTGAGCCGAGTTGTCTGCGTACATACCATTGAGAACGCACAACTCGTCCGCACAACCGGCCAGGTTGGGAATCAAGTCACTAAAGAACAGGCCCGACTCGCCGCACGGGCGAAACTTTGCCAACGGTCCCAGCAACTTCGAGTTGTCGACCCCGAATGTCATATCGTTGTCGGGTAGGGGAAACGGAAGCGGCTCGCCCGACCGCCGGGCCAACTCCGGTTTCCAATCCCACAGGTCGACGTGGGAGGGCCCTCCGGTTAGAAACAGCAGTAGAACTCGTTTGGCGCGGGGGACAAAGTGAGCACGTCGGACTGTCTTTGGGGCGACCGTCTCAGCAGCAGTGGACCGCTCCGCGAGGATTCCGGCCAGCGCAATCTGCCCGAACCCGAACGTCGATCTGCTGAGCATATCGCGGCGCGTCAGTTTCTCGGATCGATTGTCCATGGCGTCTCCTCAACGGCGAAACAGGAACTCGTTGGAAGCCATCATGCTGTGACACAATCGCACCCAGGCCGTCTCAGAGTCCGTGTTCGAACGGAGCTGGACAATTGCAAGATGCCTTTGTCCGTCCGTGGCAGGCTTGCCGAGCGCGCGAAGCCACAACAGTTCAATCCGTTTTTCGTTCGTTGTCATGGAAGCGTCTGTCAACAAGAGCCTCGCCAGTTGTACCGCTTGGTCCTTCATGAACGGCGAGTTGAGCAGAAACAGCGCCTGAGTCGGGACGGTTGTGCTGACACGCTCTCCCACGATGTGGTTGGGCGAGGGCATGTCGAAGAGTTCCAGAACATCGAGACTTTTGTGAAAGTACGACCGAACAACCGGCTGGTAGATCGATCGTGCATGGCGCAGCGAGTCCGGCACCTCGAATCCCGCCCCAATCGTAGGTGGGTTTACCAGGTCGCCGGGACGCAAAGACTTGCGATCAAGCGGGATGGACGGACCACCAGAATGCTTCTGCAACTCCCCGCTGACAAACAGAACGCTATCACGAATCATCTCTGCATCGAGTCGGCGGGGTCTGGCGCGCCACAACAGCCGGTTTTCTGGGTCGATGGTGGCGTTTGAATTGCTAATTGACGCGGACAATGCGTAGCAGTGCGACAATGCGATCTCTCTGACAAGGTCTTTGAGCGACCATTCGCTACGCCGGAGTTTGCAGGCGAGATAGTCCAACAGCTCGATATGTGTTGGCTCCTTCTCTCCGACGCCCATGCCGAAATAGTCGAGCCGTTCCACGATTCCGCTGCCGAACATCTGCGCCCAAACGCGATTTACCAGCACGCGCGATGTCAGCGGATTTTCTGACGAAAACAGCCAATCGACTAGTTCGAGCCGTCCGCTGGACGAACTTTCGATCGCCGGCGTCTGCGGAGCGATCGCAGATATAAAGCCGCGAGGAATCTCATCACCCAGGGCGTGCGGGCTGCCCCGGAGGTTGATTCGCACATTCTGGATGGCGGCCTGCTCGACCACCGCATGGGCTCGCGGAACGTCGGGAGTGTGGAATTCCAGGAATCGCCAATCTCCTTCCGCCTCCGTGGCGGCCTTTTGGGCCTCCTGCACCTGCTCTTGGTCCTCCGGCAAGCGAGATTCGATTTCCTCTAGCGTCTGCGTCGCTTCCTCCCATTTGCGAATTGCATCGGCAAACTCGGTCTCGCGTTCAGCCGCCGCCGACAAGCGCCGCTGCTCTTCACTGGCCAGCTCCGGGAGCGGAACGTTGACCACCGCGCTAACGTTGCTGCGCCAGATTCCGTCGAGCACGTCGATGTTCGCGAACACACCGGCAAGAGCGTAGTAGTCTTCCTGGCCGACCGGATCGAACTTGTGATCGTGACACCGAGCGCAATCGAGCGTCATCCCCAGAAACATCGTGCCGATTCGCGTGATGTGGTGATCAACAATGTCCATCCGCAGTTGGACTTTGTCCTGTTCGGCAAGCTGCCAGGGACCGATCGCCAGAAACCCGGTGGCGATCATCTTCTCGCGCCGCTCCGTGGGTGAGTCAGCAGGCAGCAGATCGCCGGCAACCTGCTCGCGTACAAATCGATCGAGAGGCTTATTGGCATTGAGCGAGGCAATGACGTAGTCGCGATACCGCCAGGCATGCCGCATCGGCATACTGGCGCTGCCCACGGTATCGGCATAACAGGCCAGATCGAGCCAGTGACGCGCCCACTTTTCACCAAATGCCCGCGAGGCTAACAGGCGGTCCACCGCCCGTTCACGAAACCCAGGAGAGACGTCCGCGACAAACGCCTCGATCTCGTCCACCGAGGGTGGCAATCCGGTCAGATCGTACGTTACGCGCCGCAGCCAGGTGTAGCGGTCGGCATCGTTCACCGGTCGGATGCCGACAGCAAGATGTTTCTCGGCAATGAAACGGTCAATCGACGTGCGTGACCACTTCTCTTTCGTCACGGGAACGACAGGGTCTGAGATCGGTTTGAAACTCCAATGGTTGTGTGCATCATGTCGTTTCGATGTGATCTTGACAGGCACACGAGGGTCCGGAGCGCCACGTGCGACCCAAGCTTCGAAGATCTGAAGGGCGCTTTCAGGTAGATTCTTCTTCGGCGGCATGCCGCTGACGCCTTCCTCATGCCTGACGGCTTGAATCAATAAGCTACGATCCGGCTCTCCCGGTACCAGGGTCGGGCCGCTTTCCCCACCCTGTTGCCACCCGTATCTGGAATCAAGACGCAATCCGCCCTCAGGCTGAGTACCGGCATGGCACTTCAGGCAGTGCTCGGCAAGCAACGGCCGCACCTTCGTCTCGAAGAATCGCTCGTCGTCTATTTGTTGACCTGCGGCAGTTCCGGCATGAGCCAAGAGCGCCGCGACAAGGAGGACGCACCGACGCATGATGAACAGTCGTGTCCGTCGGGTAACCAGCCCGTGGTGGCATCTGCTCGGGGGCACGACTCTGTTCCAATTCGATGTTCAGATCGCTTCCAATTCGATGTTCAGGTCGCTTCATGCTAGCACCGCTGCCAACTGACGGCAACCTTCCCATGCCAAACCCTCTTCGTAACGACTCGCGCGCGACCCGATTCCGGAAGTCGTGAAACTGCAATGCTTTGCAGAAGTTCGAGACCTCCACGGTGGCTTGGAGGTAACCAACTCTCCTCGAACTTTCTTGAACGGAGTTAACAGCAGGCGCGACAACTGGCGAGTACTCGCGCCCAAAAGTCCCAAAGGTTGTGGTAAACAGCACGGCAAGAAACGGGCTCGGGAGTCGATTTCTGAGTGTTCCGCGTTGGTGCGATCCGTTGGGACGGTTGGCAGTGTTGGATGTCGAACAAAGACTCCCGACCTTTCAACTTTATCCCAAAGCCTAATATCTTCGATCTCGATTCACCATTTAATGACAACACATACCGTCCTGTATTTCCCCCCAGATCTGAAAAAATGATCGGTACAAACTCCAAATCATCTTCCTAATACCCGCTCCCACCTTCTCCAGTTGTTCTCCGTGTTCGTTGACTCGCCTCGTCCATTCCTCCCCTATGCTCCTGATCGATTCCTCTATTCTCTTAATCAATGAGTGTATATCCCAATCCCACCCATTCTCATATAATGCCTCAGGCGGTAAACCGTCGCTTCCCCTTTGGTTTGGGTGCCAAGGTCCCATACTTGTGGACGTCGTGCGTCCTTCGTCATTGGTTCGGTATGATGTCTCGAAAAAGACATACCGAGCTCTCTTTTTGAATTGTCTCGCGATCGCGTAGTTGCCTTGATTGTTTTTTTGATCCGCCGATGCTGGTCCTTTGACAACGACACCGATAAGTCGCTGGAGAACGTCGGTTAAGTTGCTGTCGTCATCGTTGTTGTTTAAGTCACCCACCTCAATGTTGTCTGCGAATGCCGTCGGGCCTGTTGCCGCCGCCAGGTGGGACACGGCCGCCAGTATCGCGATCGGCGTCAGTCTGATAAATGGTCTCTTGTTCTTCATCTCAGTTGTCCTATCACGTGTAATAGAAATAAAAACTGCGGAGCGGTCACCGATGTATAAGTTAGCTTAACGCCATCTATTTATTGCAGGGTTTACGTCAGTTGCTCAGGGGCAAAGATCATTCCATGCACTAAGAATGGCTGTAAAAGTTTGTGAATTCAGAGTTTGCGACGAACCTCAAACTGACGGACGGCTGGTAATCTTGAACCTGTTCAATTGTGCCGCGGTAAAATGCCGTAGGGTCGAAATACTCCGCCGAACTCAAATCGCTGCAAAAAACACTCGACTTACGGCTCACCAGAGCCTCGCATCTCCGCCGCTTGATGTCATCCGTCTGCCTCCCCGTGCCAAACTCTCTTCGTAACGACTCGCGCGCACCCCGAGTCCGGAAGTTGTGAAACGGCAGCGCTTTGCAGAAGTTCGAGTCCTTTATGGCGGCCTGAAGGTAGACAACTCTCCGCGAATTTTCTTTGAACAGAGTTAACAGCAAGCGCGACATCGCCCCGGATGGGGATCTGCGCAAACTCTGCGGCCCAGCAGTGGGCAGAGCGCCGGATGGCCCTTCAGGAGCCCGGCGACCGGCTGCGGACGGCGTCCCAGCGGTGTATCAATAGTTTTGAACAAACGCTGAAACCCGCTGATTTCGCAGGAATTTTGCCTCGATGGGACGCATCTTCCAGCCATTCCTCTTTCGGCTTGGAGATTGGCTCGCACTCTGCACTCTTTCAGAACGGATCTCACTTCGCGTCCACGTTCGCCGACCTTAAGCAGCCAAGCCGACTCGTACCGCAAAACGGGAACTCGGGCTTGAAAGTCCAGAATGCTGTGAGAAACTGCAAGGCTGGCAAAGACAGTCCACAGGCCCCGCGTGACGTCGGGCTGGTCGAGTCGCGGCTGAATCCAAAGACGGTTAACGCCGAAAGCACAATCCGAGACGCCGCCTTCGACTCCGATCTGCGCAACGTTTTTGACCCGAAGGGGTAGGATCATGCTTCGACAAGACAAGTGTCATCGAGACCGTAACGACATACCATCGGCCTGCACGATGCTAACCGCAGTGCTGTTCATGGCGGGCGGCCTGATTCCTCTCTCGCGTGTGCAGTCCGAGGAATTGTCCGTCTCGCTGCGGGTCAGCCCTCGCGTGGAGAAAGGCCGCATCAACCCGTACATTTTCGGCGCTGGGGTCGACCACAAAACCAATCCACTGCGCACGCCCCGGTATCCGGAGAAAGTTCTCAAGGACATCGAGGACTCCGGGCTGAGGATTGCCCGCTATCCCGGTGGGTTTGTTTTCAATCGCAACGATCACCGCGGCTCCTGGTCGAATTTTTATTGGCAGGATCACATTGGGAAGAATCCTGATCGCAAGCCAACGGAAGTCTATGACCTCGACACGTTTCTCCAGCTCTGCGAACGGTTCAAGATCGAACCGCTGATGCAGATCAACTTTGTAGGCGAGAAGCAAGAGTCTGTGCAGGGCTACATTGAGTATCTCGTCGGCGAAGGCGACATCGACAAAGACGGCATCGACTGGGCAGCGAAGCGCAAAGCCAACGGTCGAGCCAAGCCGTATAAGATCAAGTATTGGCAACTCGGCAACGAAGTCCACAGCTACGCGCAGGGCTTTCATGAGAATGCCGCCGGGGCGAAGGAATACGCCCGCATGCTGGACCGACTGGTTCCGGTGATTCGGATGATGTCACCGGGCGCGAAAGTGATCGTGCCCTTCATCAATATTCAGCGTCCGCGCTCCGAGGCGAAGCTGAAACCCGGTGATCCGGACATCAATTTCACGACGAGTCACGAATTCGCGTTGGCTTTTCTGGAAAACCTGAACGTCAAGGTCGACTACTTCGACTGGCACTTTTACCCGGCGAACGGCTGGAACGGAAAATACGATTTCCTCGACACCGACGACGAATGGAAGCACCTTTACTGCTGGGGCACGAAGTTCCGCGAGTGCCACGAGGTCATCAATAAGTTGATTCGTGAGAAGTGCAAACAGCTACCGCCGCCGAAACTCATCGTCGGCGAATGGTCGGGCGACTGGACCGCCGGAATCTTCCGACAACATGAAAACAGCTTCCGCGGGTCGCTGATGCGCACGATGGCGACCGGCGTCTTCATGGCTGACCAGCTTCTGTACATGACGAAAAAAAGCGTCCCTTCCGAAAACATCCACGCAGCGTTCTGGCACAGTTTCTCGAACGATGCCCAGGCGATGTTTTCCATTCAGACAAGTCACGAACAGGGACTCGCTTACAAGGGGAAGAGCACCGACGAAGGCTACGGTTATCGGATGCCCATCTATTGGGTGTTCAAGCTGCTTAGCGAGCAGCGGGGCGAGTTGCTGGTCGAGAGCCTTCTGCATGGCGACAACGCGATTGCGGCCCCCAAGACCGGTCTGTACCGCGATCCGAAATACAGTTTCCAGCGAGTATCGCACTGCGCTTCCGTTTCCCATGGTGTTGCAGGGAACGGTGACAAACTCTACCTCGCGTTGCTGAACAAGGATGCTCGGCAACGAGTTCGGGTCCGCATCAACATCCGAGATTGGCAACCCCGGACGGAAGTCGAAGTCCACGAAGTCCGGGCCGACAGCTACCTCGCCGAAAACACCATCGATAAACCAGACGCCGTGACGCTCAGCGGTCCACGCGTTGAACAGGCCGGAGATGACGCTGGCGCTATGACCTTCCTCCTCAAGCCGAACACACTCGCGGTTCTTCGATTTGATCGTGATAGCGCTGGCGCAAATTTAGAATAGTGGCAGTCGCAATGCCCGATGTATGACTGTTCGGCTGAGTCGACCTCACCGTGACCTCGTAGGGTCAAGAAACTACGCCGAACTCAAGACGCCGTGAAATACTGGCATTTCAGCGACTCGGAGTCGCTCATCTCCGCCGCTTGATTTCACCTCTCGCCACCGGAAACTGGTTATTTTCGGCGCCGAACATGCCCTTCCTGCTCCAGACTTGGCAGATCCTGCTTGCTGCACTCTGCGCCAGGTGAACCAGGGACAGCCACAGATCATCGAATTCCAGAATGCACAGATAGAAACACTGCTGAAGAAGCTCGGAAAGAAGCGTCTGCTGCTGGATGACACTCAGCGTCGGTTACTGGCGGTGAAGGCTCACGCCATCGGTCGCAAGGCTCTGCTGGAACTGACGACCATCTTTACGCCAGACACGATTCTCCGCTGGCATCGCGAACTTGTGGCCAGAAAGTTCGATTCGAGCGATAATGTCGATGCCGTTGCGAGAAAGATCGAGTGCCGAGAACGACTCGGTGGCATGCTGAAGTACTATCTCCGTCGCGCTGCCTGATTTGATTCTGATCCGCACCGAATCGTGGTCATTCTGCCGTGAAGGTATGCGCTCAGTTGAAACAGATACCGATTGGCTCGTCTGTGGTCCAATCGTCTCAACCACGTTCGGCCGAAATCGTGACTCAATTCGCTTGCTAACAACTGATTGTCAAAGAGCTTTTCCGGCGTCGGAGTCTTCTGACCCTGCGGCCACTTCGAAAGGACTTACCGGAAGAACGCGACACGGTTGAGTTGTCAGACGTGGTCTGTCGTGAACGACTTGGTGGACTGATCAAGTCCTTCGAACGCGCCGCAGCTTGAGAGCGAGCCTCGGAAACCTCAATCGTCAGCGAAATCGTTCGGCGCTCGTCACGATTTCAAACTCATGTGAAGTGTCCCTGCGCCAGTTCTCGTGATCTCCCGCGGCACTTGCTTCGCTTATGATTTGACACAAGCTGAATCCACATGGTGAGTTGCCTTGTGCACTCGATTTGTACCGCGCGGTCTCCGTCAGTCCAAACATAGTTGAAATCAAATTTCCTATCAGCAGAGTGCGTTCGCAAATGAAGGGCGGAGCAGTTATCGTGTTGGTGAACGTCCTGCAGATGGGTCTGCAAGTCATTGACATGGAGACAGTTCTTGCGCCATCAACAAATTCTCATCCCCATGCAGATTGTTCTGATCTGCTTCTCAACCTGCCCGTTTTCGATTTCCGCCGACAATCTGCACGGCATTCCCTGGCGGAAGCACACCGTCAATGATCAGTCTCCGTTTGAAGCAGCTGGCGCAGCGGATTTTAATGGTGACGGTAAGATGGATGTTTTCAGTGGAGACTCCTGGTACGAAGCGCCGCACTGGACAAGGCACAAAGTTCGCGATGTTCTGCCTGGCACAAATCCGCATTACTACGAGGATTTCGCCGACCTTCCGATGGACGTCAATCTCGACGGTCATGTAGACATTGTCACGTGTGCTTATTTCAGTCGACGCATCGCCTGGGTCGAAAATCCGGGGGATGATGCGACGAAGCTGTGGATTGAACACACAATCGATCTGCCAGGAGCCATGGAAACAGGGCAGTTGGTCGATCTGAACCGCGACAGCAGGCCGGATTTTCTGCCAAATATTGGTGGTGCCGTTGCATGGTATGAAATCACGGCAACAGCTCCGGAGGTCACGTGGAAGAAGCACGATCTTGGCAACCGAGGATCCGGACATGGGGTGGGGCATGGTGATGTGAACGGGGATGGCAGGACAGACATCATTACTCCGAAAGGGTGGTACGAACAACCGGTTGGTGCTGACCTGGACGATTGGCCCTTCCACCCGGAATTTCAGCTGGGAACGGCCGGTATTCTGATCATTGGTCGCGATTTTGACGGAGACGGCGACACCGACGTGATGTGGGGTATGGGCCACGACTATGGACTGAAATGGCTGCAGCAGTCAATCGACAGTGAGGGAAAACGCAGCTGGAAGTCTGAGCAAATCGACATGACGTTTTCCCAGGTGCACACTTTGCACCTGGCCGATCTGGATGGCGATTTGGAACCGGAAGTGATCACAGGAAAACGAGTCTATGCACATGAGACAGAACCCGGGGCTACCGCATCGCCGTGTGTTTACAGTTTTCATTTTGATCGTGAAAACGCAAAGTGGACTCGACAGGTGATCTTTGAAGGACAGCCGGCAAAGTTCGCCCCGGCGAAAGCCGAAGACCGGTGGGCCCTTAAGGATTTTGAACGGGGTAGTGCCGGCACTGGATTGCAAATGGATGCTCGTGATATGGACGGCGATGGGGACACGGACCTGATTTGTCCTGGCAAGTCCGGTTTATACTGGTTTGAGAACATGCGGGTTTCCAAGGCATATCCGGCTTCCGTCAGATGACCCATTGCAGGGATGGTTGTCCGATGTCGGGGATCACGGTGCAGTTGCGGGACCTGAGCCACGCTGTCTTGAACCTGTGCTTTTACCGTTGAACATGAAAGAATCGAAGGTCGTGTCGACATTGCTACTTACGATTTCAGGCGGCGATCCACCGCAGCACCGGCATGTGGACCTCAAGAAGGGGGCCGTTATGCGGATCGGCCGTGCTGCTCCTGAGGGCATTTCATGGGATCAGCATATTTCACGTCAGCATGCCGACTTGTGTTGGGATGGTGAACATTTGCGAGCGACTTGTCTGGCAGCCGCACGTAATCCGATACTCTACAAGGGAGAGTCAACTCGCGAAGTCATGCTGACTCCTGGTGAAGCTTTCATCATTGGCGAGACCAGTTTTCAATGTGCTGTTGCAACTGAGCAAGAGCCCATTGGAATCGAGACTGTGCAGCTGCCGGTGCCCACACGTCGAGGTTCACTGCTGGGCGAGCATACTTATTCTGAGGAGGAACTTCGGCAGTATGCGTTTCGTGACAAGGAGCAACAGCTGGAATTGCTTTCTCGTCTTCCCGGTATGATTTCTGAGTCTCAGTCGGATACGGAACTGGGACAGATGCTGTGCGGATTATTGATGGCAGCTATTCCTCAGGCTGTCGCAGTCGCCGTGGCACATTACGATATGGAAACGCTTCCGGAAGACGAAACTTTGATCGACCGTTTTCCCAAACCGCTGACAAAGCGGGTGCGAACTCAGGATGAATTTTCCGGTCGCTTCCAACCGAGCCGTCGTATCATTCTGAAGACGCTTCGTGAACAGGCCAGCGTTCTGCATATCTGGCCGCCTGAAATCGAGCAGGCGACGTTTACGAACACGGACGGACTGGGCTGGGCGGTCTGTGTGCCCATTCGTGGTGAGTCCTGTCAGGGCTGGTGCATGTATGTGTCCGGCATGGGGGCCCGAGACGGCGGCCTGACTCTGTCTGAAGCCGACCTGGCCTCGGATGTTCGTTTCACCGAGCTGGTTGCTCAGTTCATTGGTTCGGTCAGACAGGTCCGGGTACTGCAGGGACAGAAAACCAGGCTAAGCACGTTCTTTTCGCCAAAGGTCATTGACAGTCTGACAGCTCTTGACGGCGGTGGCGCACTGTCCCCGGCAGAACGAAAAATTACAGTTCTATTCTGTGACATTCGTGGTTTTTCGAGAAAAGCTGAGCAGTTGCGGCAGGATCTCCTGTCTCTGCTGGGAAGCGTCAGGGCGGCTCTGGGTGTTATGGTCGCCGGGATTCTTAAGCGCGATGGCGCCATTGCCGACTTGCAGGGCGACGCAGCCCTGGGCTTCTGGGGCTGGCCCGTGGCCCTCGAATACGGCCCCGTGCCCGCGTGTCGCGCTGCGCTTACAATCTGCGAAGAGTTTCGCAAGGCAGCAGAACAGCCAGACAGTCTGCTGCACGGGTTTTCAGTTGGAATTGGCGTTGCTCATGGCCGGGCCGTAGCGGGGCAAATTGGCACGGACCAACAATCCAAGGTTGGTGTCTTCGGTCCAGTTGTGAATCAGGGGGCGCGACTGGAGAGTTTGACGAAGCAGTTCAATGTCTCAATCTGTATTGACGGTCCAACAGCTGAGTTTGTTGATCGTTATATTTCATCTTCGGAAGGACGCCTCAGGTCGCTGGCTCGTGTACGTCCGAAAGGTATGGACACACCAGTCGATGTCTTCAATCTGCTTCCTGCAGAACAGGAATGTGGCGAAGTCAGCCAGAAAATGATTGAAGACTACGAAGCCGTTCTGGGGGCTGTCAAAGTCGGAAAGTGGGAAGACGCCGCAGGCCTGTTGACCCGTTTACCGGCCGAAGATGGTCCCAGCCAGTTCCTTATGAAGCAGATGGAGGCGTACGGGAATTCGCCTCCGCCAAACTGGGACGGTGCTTTTTGTCTGGCGGGCAAGTAGCCCCTGCCTGCAACGCCCGGTCCAGCAGTCCAGGGTCCCCAACGTTTTCTGATGCATTATAGGCCGGCTGGTTGTGGTCGAAGTGGATCCAATCGCCAAACATCGATCGGTTGGCGGCGCGAGGCACGTTGTTCGCGAAGAATTACTGCCAGGTTGCATTCTGCGCGCCAACTAGGTTCAGCCTTCTCACTGGGCTGCGTCCGGATTCAACCGGTGTGTATCTCAATCCACCTCGGGCCAGCGACATGCTACGCAGCCACTTGCCGGATGTTGTGACGCTGCCCCAACAGTTCAAGAATCATGGCTATATTTCTCATCCGCTCCACAAAGTTTTTAATGGTCGGACAGTCGATGACGGACACGACAGGATTTCGTGGTCTGTCCCTTATGGTCCGTGGAAGCTGGCCCCAGGCGAGAAGCCGGCGCCGGGCGGCTATCAGGATCTGAAAATCAAATCGCAACTGGCCGAAGCCGCGAAACAAGGCCAACGTATCACGGGACCGGCGACGGAGGGTTGCGACATTGTGGACACTGCGTACCACGATGGCAGTGTGGCACACACAGCGGCAGCTCGCATCCGTGAATTCTCGAAGAAACAGCAACCGTTTTTTCTAGCAGTCGGTTTGATGAAACCGCACTTGCCCTTCATCGCTCCGAAAAAGTACTGGGACTTATACGACCGCTCGACAGTACCGCTTGCGTCGTTTCAGTCGCTTCCGTCAGGAAGTCCACACCACCTTGGCTTTTACGGCCACTCGGGAGAACTGCGTTACTATTCGAACGTGCCGAAGACCGGCCCAATTCACAAGCCTCTACAACGAGAACTCGTTCACGGCTACGCGGCTTGCGTGTCTTACATCGACGCACAAGTTGGCCTGCTGATACGTACGTTGGAGGAGTGCGATGTTGCGGACGACACAATCATTTGCTTCTGGGGGGACCATGGCTACCATCTCGGCGAGCAAGGCCATTGGGGTAAGCTGACCAATTACGAAGACGCTGCCCGTTCGCCACTTATTATCTCCGCGCCCGGTGTTTCAGGCGGAAGACAAGTCACCACACTGACAGAGCTCCTCGATATCTACCCCACGTTGTGCGAATTGGCCGGCATTCCAGTGCCGACTCATGTCGAAGGCAAGAGCTTGGTTCCGCTCTTAAATGGCGAAGAAGTCGCACTTCATGAAACAGCGGTCACCCAAATGACACGCGGTCGTGGCAAGAATGCGACGATGGGTTGGTCGCTCCGTACGTCGCGCCATCGTTACATCGAATGGCGTCCTGTGGATCTCTCCGGCGACAGACCAGTTTTCAGCGAAGTTGTTTATTCCATCGAACTGTATGACTACAAGTCGGATCCTCGAGAACGGAAGAATGTTGCGACAGACTCCGAGTACGCAGTTGTCATTGATCAACATCAGATACTCTTCGATAAGCTTCTAACGCACTTACCGACACGAGTATACGGACGGTGAATTCAATCAGTATTGATGTCGCGTTTAGAGCCTCGTCGAAGTAAACCGCTGTCTTGGCTGATTTTACCGCGTGCCAAGACTCGTCGGCTCAGGTTCGATTCCCCAAGCATGCCGAAAACCTCGTAGGGTCAAGAAACTTCGCCGAGCTCAAATCGCCGTAAGAACACTCGACTTACGGCTCACCAAAGTCTCCCATCTCAGCCGCTTGATTTCACCTGTCTGCCGCGGTCGCTGCCGTTAGAATGGAGATCTTCCTGATCATGTGCTTCAGGTGATGAATGCCGCAGACCAATTCGAGTTGGTATCGGTGGCGGGGGAACTGTCCGGATTGCCTTGATCTGACTTCGGAGTCATCAGTGCAAACTATGTGAACAGCATAACGTCCTGAAATGACCGGGCCGGGATTCGATGTTAGCGAGGCGGAGCGCGGTACAATAGGGGCAGCCTATCCCGCGTAGTCCGAGCCAGCCCGGCCTTTCCGGCTCCGGCTCATCCGTTTGTCATCCCGCGATTTGCAGTATCAGTAAAGTTCCAGGTATCAGGTCGTGTGACAGCGCACAATTGAGAGTTTTGCCACGAATCTTTGACGATGTCTCATTCGTTGCATTCTGGGCAACGTCGAAAAATCGCGGGATTCGTAAATCTGCCCGGGTGATTTAGTCCAGTTCAATCCATAACAGATTCGACACATTTGCGAAAAACGCGACCGATTGCGATAGGGAATTAAGTCCAAAACCATCGTGAACGACTCGTGCGCAGGCAAAGTCAGTGGCCCCCCTGATTCAACTTCTCGCCAGTGGCACTGCTGAGGGCTTGCCAGGTATACGGAATGAACCCGATCCCCAGAACGATTGCTGTCACAATGGCCACAAGGTTGAGATTTGGCGAGAATTCAAAAACCTGACCGAGGAGCCACATGGTCAGCATTGTCAATGAAATGCCAGCGAACATAACGACCGGTCCCAGCCAGAGAAGGCGAAGAAACAGTCTCGACGGTGAATTCGAAATCGAGACGCTGCGATCAGGGTTCGGCGATGACATGGTGAAAACTCCATTGATCGGAAACAGTTGGCTCGACGCTCACAACATAACACATCGTTGGGGTCACGGGAACAAGCTTCGAAGCGCTCGACAGGCCACGATTGAGGTTGTACGCCTTCCGAATATCAACGAGTGGTACCATTGGGCAGGTCAGAGATCTACCGGTCCGGTTTCGACAAGGTGTTCCGGGACGCCGGCATCAAGGTGAAGAAGAACAGCGTCCGTGCGCCGAACCTGCAGGCCGTAGAATCAAAATACTGCGCCGAACTCAAAACGCAGTGAAACACGGGACTTATGGCTCACCAAAGTCTCTCATTTCCACCGCTTGATTTCGCCTATCGGCACCGGAGACTGGTTATTTTCGGCGCCGAACATGTCCTTTCTGCTCCAGCCTTGGCACATTCTGCTCGCTGCACTCTGTGGCCTCGTCAACCAACGGCAGCAACAGATCATCGAGTTTCAGAATTGCTCAGATTGAAACACTGCTGAAAAGGCTGGGGCAAAGCGTCTCCTGTTCGGCGACGACTCCTTGCCGTCAGGGCTCATCCCACAGGCCGTAAGGCTCTGCTGGAATTGGCGACCATCATTATGCCAGACACAATTCTCCGCTGGCACCGCGAACTCGTCGCGAAGAAGTTCGATTTGAGCGAGAAACGAAAGCCCCGACGCGGAACGGACTGGTGACGTTCCACGTTCTCACCGTGATGCACTTGAAAACGCGCCGCGTCCGGATTGTCGGGATCACGCCGAGGCCCAATGCCACGTGGATGAAACAGGCCTGCCGCAATCTCACCGATTGCGAAGACGGATTCCTGAAAGACGCCAGCCACCTTATCGTCGACCCGGACAACAGCTTCATCGCCATGCGGGAATTCATTAAGCCGAACACGGACACTGAAGTCGTCCTGCTGCCACCGAAGAGTCCCAACCTGAACGCGTACATGGAGAGATGGTTTCGCAGTCTGAAGTGCGAGTGCCTCGATCGCATGATCTTCTTCGGAGTTAAGTCACTGGAGAATGCCGTTAGTGAATAAGTCGGCCACTATCACGTTGAACGGAACCATCAGGGACTTGGGAATTCGTTGACTGAGCCGGGCGATGATGTTGAATTCGTTGCTGGCAGAATCAAATGCCGTGAACGGCTCGGCGGAATGCTGAAGTATGACCACCGACAAGCTGCGTAAACGTCGCTGTAAACGACTCTGGCGATGGCCTTCCGCGATGAAGGTACACACTCACCGCAGGTCGACGCGGTTTCCACGCTCTGCCGTCGACGTTTCCGGTCGCGGCTCGACCGAAATCGAGACCGATTGCTGCTGCGTACCCCCGATTGTCA
>Ga0315331_10000616_pt1 | contig 25062 bp, 25 predicted proteins | sample M160m34915metaG_FD_203456 | JGI IMG/M metagenome (GOLD analysis project Ga0315331, IMG submission 203456) | Ammonia-oxidizing marine archaeal communities from Monterey Bay, California, United States - M1 60m 34915 | ecosystem: Environmental > Aquatic > Marine > Intertidal zone | place: USA...
CGTAATTCCAGAATGGTACAGAGACAGAATCCAAAAGAAATATTCTATCACTGTAGAGGAATGGGAAGAACGTGAAGGTGTAAAACTTGAAGATGGTCTGTACAGAGGTCTTATGAGACGTGGTGCAGGTGATGAACTTGCTGCTGGCTGTGCAAAGAGTCAGATGTTCCATGATGCATCTCAAGCAACAATGTAAGATCTCCCCCAAAGAGTAATAACAGTTTAATCAATCTTTGATTTATGATAAGTAGTAAATTATTCCAAATTGGTTCTTTTAATTTTAAATTACATCATCTTGCTGTAATTGCAATTTTGTTATTATCTTTTTCAATATCATATTCAATAAAATCTCAGCCTCTAGATTATGGAAATGAGTTACATGAATTTGATCCATTTTTCAATTTTCGTGCTACTGAATACATGGTAGAAAATGGATTTTTTGAATATTTCCAATGGATTGATGAAAAAAGTTGGTATGTACCAGATTCCTCAATTACTGATAAATGGGAAATTGGATATGATGGTGCTAGTGGGAGAGATGTTTCTGCAACTTCTCAAACCATGCTTCACATAACCGCAGCTATTAGTTATCAAATCTTTGGTGGAAATTCAGATTTATATGATTTTACAATAATTTTTCCTTTAGTAATTATTTCATTAAGCATATTTGTAATTTTTGGATTAGTTAGATTATTTGCAGGTACTACAGCTGGACTGATTTCATCTTTATTATTTGCTGTATCTTTACCCATTGCTATAAGAGGAATGGTTGGTTGGTTCAAATCTGAACCTTTAGGAATTTTTTATGGTTTATTAGGAGTTTATTTATTTTTAAGTGGAATAAAATCTGAAAATAAAAAAATTGCAGTTTTAAAAATTATTTCAGCAGGAATTATTACAACGTTTGGAATGGCTTCATGGGGAGGGAATCAATTTTTTATAATCCCAATTGGAATTTTTATTTTGGTACTCCCATTTATTAGAAAAGATCATAAATTTTTGGTTTGGAGTATTCCATTATTTGTAATTACACTTCTTGTTAGTGCAAGTATATTTGAAAGACCTGGATTAAATTTTGTTTTTGGTTTAGGTGGATTTGCTCTGATTTTACCTACTGTATTTCTAATTTTATGCATATTTGTTCAAAAACTAAGTAAAGAGAAAAATAAAACAAGAAATGGATTATTTTTATTATTAGCTATAATTATTGTTGGTTCATCTTTAATGATAATAAATGAAGATTCTAATTTTATTAAATTACCTAGTTATCGTTATCTAAATGCATTAAATCCATTCATGCTAACAATTGATCCATTAACTGATTCAGTCTCAGAACATGAAACTACTGATATTTCATCATCCTTTATTTTTAATTCAATTTATATGATTTTTGGAGGAATTGGAATTTGGATAATTTTAAATAAAAAAATAATTCAGAATGAAATTTTTATAAAAAAAGACCTTATTGTATTTATTCTAATTTTTGGAATGACTGGAATTTATATTAGTTCTGCATTCATTAGATTGGAATTATTTGCATCTCTTTCATTAATTATTTTTGCATCAATTGGATTATCAATTTTAACTAAAGAAATTTTTAAAAATAAATTTTCAGGGATTAAAAATTATACATTTAAAATTTCATTTATTACAGTAATTTTTGTTTTATTTACAGTTCCTCTTGTATATCCTGATTCTACTGGTAATTGGATTAGTGTAGTTGATATTCCTCCAACACTTCTTACTGGAGGAACAAATAATCCACCTTCAAATGATTGGTTAGAGACTCTTGAATGGATAAAAAATAATACTCCTGAAGATGCAGTCATTGCTTCATGGTGGGATTATGGATATTGGATTACTACAATTTCTGATAGAACGTCGTTGATTGATAATGCTACGTTAATTGATTCTAGAATTAAATATATGGCACAAATATTTCTTAGTTCTTCTGATGAAGGATGGAATATGTTAAATGAATGGAATGCTGATTATGTAGTAATATTTGTAGCAGCTGAAAGATTAGAAAATTATTCAAATTCAGGTGAACGTTTGTATGTATTAGGTAGCGGTGGTGATGAAACTAAATCACAATGGTTTATTCGTATTGCTGGATTACCAATTCAAGAGTATTTGTACTCTGATTTCTTTACCATCAATAATAATTTCTTAAACAATACTCTACTTGGAAACATGATTCCATTCACCCCAATTGCATATTATGATCAATCAACAGGTCAATCATGGACTGAATTCAGACCTGGATTTATTCCCCTATATGTTGAAGATGTAAAATATGAATCCGAAAATGAACCGCTAAAATTAGTATATTCATCACCAAGTTTCAATAATGATCAAAATGGATCAATGAATCTTGTTTTAGTTTATAAAATAAATGAAAATTATACCCCACTTAATTCAAAATAATTTAATCACAATCATGACTAAATTTCCACCTACTTTGAATATCTTTTAATCCAATACCTTTTAACCTCAATAATTAATTTTGTTTTGTGAAAATTCTTTTGATATCTCCTACACAATCTGGAATAGGTGGAATAGCTAAACATGTACAAGGATTAACAAATTATTTAAAATCAAAAAATCATACTGTTACAATAATATCCTCAGAAAATACTTTTACTATACCAATTAAGGGATTAAAAAATCCAAGTTTTATGTTATCTGCATTTATCAAAACAAAATTTAGTAAAAATTATGATATAATTCATGCTCATCACCCAATTGCAGCTTTTGCATTTAAGGGAAATTCTGCAAAAAAAATTGTAACATTTCATGGAGTTTTTAGTAATCAAATTGGAATATTACATGGTAAAACTGCACAAAATTTATCAAATAAATATGAAAAAAATGCCTTAAAATGGGCAGATGCAATTACAACTGGATCAAAGGAATCATTTGATTATTACTCAAATCAGGGATATGAGCCACATTATATTCCAAATGCAATTGAACTTGATTCATTATCTCTAGATATTAATCAAAAATATGAAAAACAAATAATTTTTGTTGGACGTTTATCTAAAGAAAAAGGAATTGAATCTTTAATTCAATTATCTGAAATTTTACCAAAAAATATACATTTAGTAATTGTTGGTTCTGGTCCTTTAGAAAATGAAATTAAAAAAATATCAATTAAACATTCCAATATTGACTTTTTGGGATTCCTTCCAAAAAATAAAGTTATACCATTAATTCGTGGTTCTTTTGCTTTACTTCAACCATCTTTTGCTGAAGGAATTAGTACTACAATATTAGAAGCCATGGCTTGTAAAATTCCAATCATTGCATCAAATTTAGGAGGCAATAAAGAATTGGTCATTGATAATGAAAATGGATTCCTTATTGATCCTCAAAATATTAATGAAATAAACGAAAAAATTACAGAACTTTCTGAAAATAAAATTTTAGTAAAAAATTTTGGTCAGAAATCATCAGAATTAATTAAAAATTTTGAATGGAGAAATGTTGGTGAAAAATATTTGAAATTATATGAATCTCTACTTATTTAATATTTTTTAAAATAATTTTCTCTAAACCTTCTACTAAATTATATTTTGGATTCCAATCTATCTCTTTTTTGATTTTTCTAGTATCTGCTTGAATTTTAGGTATATTGTTTATTTTGGATTTTGTATATTTTCTTTTTATTTTTTTATTAATATTATTTTCAAATAATTGAATTATATTTTCAAATGAGTACGCTTCTCCTGAACCAATATTAAAAATTTCAAATTTACATTTATAATCAATTAATTTTATTATTGCATCAATTAAGTCATCTATAAATAAATAATCTCGTTTGTTATTTTTATTAACCACTGTTAAATTATTATTATTTTTAATTGATTTAATAATATTTGAAATAAGTGAATTATCTTTTTGTAAATTTCCATAAATATTGAATGGCCTTAATATTATTATTTGGATTTTGTATTTCTTTGCATATATTTTACATAATTCTTCAGATAAAACTTTACTTTTTGCATATGTGTTGTGAGGTTTTACTTCTTGTTTTTCATTTATTGGATTTTTATTTGGAATGCCATAAACATAACTACTTACAAAGATCATTTTCTTTATTTTCTTTTTTACACAATATTCTAAAATATTCAATGTTGTTAAAACATTATGTTCAAAAAATATATTTTCTGAATAATTTTTCTTTGATGGAATTTTCCCTGCTAGGTGTATAACAATATCTGATCTTTTAATTTTTAATACTTCATTTCTAATTCGTAAATCTATATTTTTTCCATATTGATCTGTTGCAGTGTTATAATTTGGAATTTTTTTGATTAAATGTTTTCCAATAAACCCTGTAGAACCTGTAATCAAAATTGAATTTTTCATTAATTTTATGATAATATAACTTGAATTTAATCTAAAGTTTTTGAATTATGTGGGATTAAATTTTGTATAGGAAATAATTTATTGCAATTCATTTTAGAATGAAATATGACTTCTCTTTTAAAAGGAAAAAATATTCTTGTAACTGGTGGTTCAGGCTCTATTGGAAAAGAATTGGTAAAAAAATCTCTGTCTGAAGGTGCTTCACAAGTTAAAATATTTAGCAATGATGAAAATGCTCTATATGAAACTGAATTAGAATTTTCTGATAAAAATATTGAATATATTATAGGTGATATTCGTAATTTTGAAACTGTTAATTCAATCGTACAAGATACTGACATTGTATTTCATGCATCTGCATTAAAACACGTTGATAGATGCGAATTAAATCCATTTGAAGCATTAACTGTTAATAGTATTGGAACCTATAACATTTGCAAGGCATCAATTAAAGAGTCTGTTTCCAAAGTAATTAACATAAGTACTGATAAAGCTGTAAACCCAATTGGTGTTTTAGGAGCAACAAAATTACTTTCTGAAAAATTAATCTCTGCTGAATCTTTTCATAATAAATCAAAAACAATTTTTTCCTCTGTGAGATTTGGAAATGTATTACAAACAAGAGGTTCTATCATCCCAAGAATTGAAAATCAAATTAAAGAAGGCGGTCCTGTAACTTTGACTAATAAAAATATGAAAAGATTTTTTATGACAAAAAATCAATCTGTTGATTTGATATTGAAAGCAACTGAATATGCTAAAGGTGGTGAGACATTCGTTTTAAAAATGCCTCTAATTTTATTAAATGACCTATTTGATGTAATGAAAGAAACTATCGCACCAAAATATAATTTAAAACCATCAAACATTAAAACAAAAATTATTGGTGTTCGTCCAGGTGAGAAAATTACCGAATATCTTTTAAGTACTTTTGAATTAGAACATGTTTTAGAAACTAAGGAATTCTTTATTATTCCATCTATGTTTGAAACCTTTAAAGAAAAAAAATATAAAAATGCAAAAAAACCAAATAATATACAAAATTATTTTGAAAGTTTAAAACCTATTACTAAGTCCGAAATAAAAAAAATGTTATTAGAAATTTACTAGCAGATTTTTTTGACACATTTTTCATAATATTCAGTATGATATTCACATATTCATGATTAAGAAAAAGGTTTTAATCATTATTGAGATCATATAGAAAAATGAACAAAGTATCAATGATTACTGAAAGAAAAATTGATGGTTTTGATGCAAGTGGAAATAGAGCTGAATGGGAACTAAATGCTCTTAAAAAAAATGGATTTGATAATGTTGAATTAATTGATGAATTCGATGAAAAAAAAGTCTCTAATTTACCAAATAATTTAATTCATGCTCAACAATTGAGTGGTAGATTATTAAAAAATCATCGATATATTGTTGATGCACATGGACTTGAATTTGTTTTTTCTTCACATATGGTAAAAGGTTATTCAATTAACTCATGGCGAAAATGGGCTTTTTTAGCTAAATCATATCATTACAAAAAATTAGAAACTAAAATTTTTAAAAATTCTCAACATATTATTTGTGCTGGAGAAAATATTCTTGATAAAGTAAAAAATATTCAAAGTTCAACACTAGTACGAAATGCTGTTTTTCCAGAAAATTATATTCCAACTCAATGTGACGAATTAAAAATTGCTTTAGTAGGTCCATTTTTACCTGGAAAATTAAATTATTATGGTTTTGACATGATTCAATATATTGTTAAAAAATTTCCAGAAATTCAATTTGTATTTATTGGTCCAACTGATAAAATTTTTTCTGATGCATTACAATTTGAAAATACAACATTTACTGGTCAAGTAAAAAATTACATTGATACTCTAAGAACATGTAGTGTTTTACTAGCTCCTTATCCAGAGTTTGCATGTTATTTGGGTTCTAAAACAAAATTTATTGAAGCAGCTGCTTGTCAAATGCCAATAGTTACAACACCTATAGGTAATCTTGATTTTCAAAATGATTATGTGTGTCTTGGAAAAACAAATGATGAATTAGTAGATCAAATTGATTATCTAAAAAATGAGGGTGTTAGAAATGATTTAGGTAAAAAATTAAAAAATGAAATTTTAAAAAATTACAATGCAAATATAGAAATTAAAAAAGTGATTAAGCTTTATAATGAATTGATATAGTATCTATTTTTTATGATATCTTAAAATATAATAACTGATGAATTGTGATAATAAAATGAATTTAGAAGTATTTAATATTAATTCACATGAAAAGAAAATTTATTCTCAAAATGGTGAAGATGGAATTTTAGAATTTATTTTTTCTAAAATTGGAACTACCAATAAATTCTCTGTTGAATTTGGAGTCGGAAATGGATTTGAATGTAATACTGTTTATCTTTTAGAAAAAAAAGGTTGGACTGGATTGATGATGGATTATGGTGCAGATCAAGATATTCAATGGAAAGAAGTATTGAAAAAAGCTTGGTCTAATAGAAATAATGGACTTGGTGAAAATATTAAAAAATATACTAAATTTTCTAAAAAAATAATTAAACGCAAAGAACGGTCAATACATTTTAAGCTGGATATTAAAAATGAACGAATTACTGCTGAAAATATTGAAAATTTATTTCAAAAATATCAAGTTCCTGAAAATTTTGATTTATTATCAATAGATATTGATTATAATGATTTCTGGGTATGGAAAGCAATTACTAAATTTCATCCACGTGTATTGGTGATTGAATTTAATTCCTCTATACTTCCTACTGAAAGTAAAGTAGTACCTTATGATCCTAATGCTCAATGGGATGGTACAAATTATTTTGGAGCAAGTTTGTTAGCATTAAAAAATCTCAGTCTAGAAAAAAATTATACTTTATTAGGTTGTGATAATAATGGTGTAAATGCTTTTTTTTGTAAAAGTGAACTTGTAGAAAATTTTAAAATTCAAAATATTGAGGATTTGTATCGATCTCCAAAATATGGTGAAAAAATTAATGGTGAGCATATAGGTCACCCTCCAAGCTCTAAAAAAATGATTGAAATTTAAATAAATTATTTATATTTAGAATATGCTAATTTTTTAATTTATACTTTTGAAATATAATGATTATATGTTATTTCTAATCCTTTTTTTAATGAAATTTCAGTTTTCCATTTAAATTCTTTTTTCATTTTAGAAATATTAGCTTGTATGTCTGTTATTTCATTTTCCCTTCTTTTTTCTTTTAATGAAATTATTTTCAATTTTTTATTTGATATATCTAAACAATTTTTTACTATATTTTCCACAGATGTACTTTTACCACTTCCAAGATTATAAATTTGAAATCCTTTCTTTTTAGAATTTAAAATTTTTGTTAAACCTATAATTACATCACTAATAAAAATAAAATCTCTTTTTGGATATGTATTTCCTAAAATAATTTTTGAATTATTGATTATCTGATCAATAATATTAAAAATTAGATTTGATTTTGGACTTTTAGGACCATATACTGAAAAGAGTCTTGCAACTTGTATATCTAAACCATATGTTTTTGCATATGTTTCACATAATATTTCACTCATTCTTTTACTTGATGCATAATGTGTTGATGGGTTGCATAAGGAATTCTCTGTAATAGGTTGTTTAATTGGATTACCGTATACATGACTTGAACTTAAGAAAATAAAATTAGAATCATTTTTTCTTGCAATTTCTAACATTTTTTGAGTAGATTTTACATTTAATTCATAGCATTTTGTTGGATTGAGATTACAGTAATTGACATCACTATGTGCTGCCATATGTATAATGTCTGTAAATTTATTTTTAATTTTAAAATTTTTATTTGTAATGTCTACACTAGAAGAAATAAAATTTTTTGAAGATTTTATTTTATTTTTTGATATCCCTACAACTTTGTGATTTTCAATTAATTGTGGAATTAGATGAGTTCCAATAAACCCTGTAACACCTGTTATGAGTATTTTTTTCAAAATCTTACTTTTCTAATTTATTGTATTATTTCAATTACTCTTTTAATTAATTTATTATATAGCCTTAAAAACTCAGTACAGGGTAAAATATTATGAAAAGAGCACTAATTACTGGTATTACGGGCCAAGACGGTGCATATCTTGCACAATTTTTACTAAAAAAAGGATATACTGTTTTTGGTACTTATAGAAGACAATCTTCAGGAAATTTTTGGAGATTACATTATCTCAATATTTCTGATAAAATTAAATTAATTTCTGCAGATATATTGGATTCAACTTCTTTATATCGTGCATTAGAAATTTCAAATCCAACAGAAATCTATCATTTAGCTGCTCAAAGTTTTGTTGGTGCATCATTTGATCAACCAATTTACACTAGTGATGTAACTGGTTTTGGTACAGTTAGAATTTTAGATGAAATTTTAAAATTTAATAAAAAAATTAAATTTTATCAAGCATCATCAAGTGAAATGTTTGGATCTGGAAAATCTCTTATTCAAAATGAATCAACTCCTTTCATGCCTTCTAGCCCTTATGCAATTTCAAAATTATATGCTTATTGGCAAACAAAATTGTATCGAGAGGCATATGGTATTTTTGCAGTAAATGGAATTCTATTTAATCATGAATCCCCTTTAAGAGGTTTAGAATTTGTTACTCGAAAAATTTCTAATCAAGTTGCAAAAATTTCACTTGGAATTTCTAAAAAATTGGAATTAGGTAATATATTAGCAAAAAGAGATTGGGGTTATGCTCCAGAATATGTTGAAGGGATTTGGAAATCATTACAAGTTAAAAATTCTGATGATTACGTTATGGCTACAAATGAATCACATTCTGTTAAAGAATTTGTTGAAGAAGCATGTAAAATTGCAAATATTTCAATTAAATGTTTAAAAACTAATAAAAAAAATCTTAGACCTTTTGATGTTAATCACCTTCAAGGTGACTACTCTAAAGCAAAAAAGAAATTAGGCTGGAAACCTAAAACAAAATTTACTGACTTGGTAAAAATTATGGTAAATGAAGATATTCATAGATGGGAACAAAGATTAAAGGGTAAATATTTACCATGGGATGCAGGTAATTTTTGATTTTATATTTTGATTTAATCTAAATGAAATGAAAAATTGATAAATCTTTTCATGTAGAAGTAGAGCAAAATTATAATGTTGAAATTAAAATTATAAACTTGTATAAGGAATATTTGTATTAGAATTTTTTTATATTTTGGAATATATTTCATTAGCCATTAATTTAAAAGATTGTTTGTATTTTTCAAAATATTTTTCGAAATGCTCTATTGTTAAATCAAAATTATCTTCATATCTTTGAATAGATGATATCATGACAGCATCTTTTAAAAGTGCATAAAGTGGTATTGATATTGATAAATTTTCAATAGCTTGCATCATCACATTCATTTCTTTATTGTTAAATTCAAAATTATCTAATGTATTTCTAATTTTTTCATATAATTCTGGAAATGAATTAATTTTTGTTACATTTGACAAGTCTTTGTAATGGTCATTTCCAAATAAAAAAATTGGTTTTTTATAAAATAATCCTTCAAAACCTGTAGATCCTAAGGATGTTATCACACCGTCTGTTTTTGAAATTAGTTCTTGTGAATTATAATTTGGATGTATGAATCTTACATTTGGTATATTGATTATTTTTTTATAATCTTCAATTGATCTCCATAACTTACTTTTTTGGGCTGGATGTTCTTTTACATATAATACATAGTCAATAGGAATAGATTTTGCAATATTTTCAATAACTGTTATCTGATTCGAATAAAATGGAGTTGTAATCAAAATTTTTGCTTCAGGTTCAGTTTGTAATGCAAAATATAGAAATTTTTCATTTTTTATATATTTTAAGGTATTATTATCTACAAATTTTTTCCTACTTCTAACTCTGAAAAAATTTTGAAATTTATATTTAATTAAATTAAATTTAGTTTTTCCAATATTTTTGTAAATAGGTTCTCGATTATTTGATAATCTTTTGATGTAATAATTAAATTTTTGAAATAAACTAAGTTTAACATGAGTAAACTCTAATTGTATTTTCAACATTTGGTCCAATCTTTGTTTTTTTAAAAAATTTTCATCATAGTTTTTAAGTGGATTTGTAAAATTTTTTAGTAATTTTTTGAACTCAATTGATATTTCATCTCCAGTAGGATTATCTGATATGATCAGCTGACTATACATGTGAACTGGAACTGGCATTAGTATTTTGAAATTTTGATTTTTAGCAATTTGATACAAAATTAGATTTGAAATATTCTCACCTATTTGTTGTGTTAAAATAAATTTTGGTTTGTACTCATCTAAAATATTAATAAAAAATAAAATTGTATTTTCAACAATTGAATAAATCTCTTCTTTTTTAAATTTATGAAAATCTGTCCAATATTTATAAAAACTTCTTTCACTTAAAATATCCATAGAAAGATTCAATTTAAATTTTTTTTCATATTCTCTTAAATTTTCTAAATTATAATTTTGTTTATTAATATAACAATCTGGATAATAGATAATTTTTTTAAATGGAATAATTTTTTGATTTTGAAAAAAACTTATGTCTTGTTTTGTAGTGACTATTCCAATAAAATTAAATTTGTTTAATTTTGCTAGTTCTATTATAATTCCAAAATTCAAATATGCATAGCCATCAAAATCTAGCCATACAACAATATTTTCTTTTTCATTATCTAATTGAATATTTTTTGTGACTTCCATTGTAATACTTTTTGCTAGTAAGAATTAAATGTTTGAAATTTAAATTCATTTAAAATTTTATTCATTTTATTATACGTTGATTTAATTTTGTAAAATGTTATTAGTTTATTTTTTATGGGTAATTTTATTTTTGGAATATATTCAGGGGTTAATTCCCATGAATGAACATAGAGACTTGTAGGTATTTCTTTTTTTTCATATGACTTTATTGTATTTTTTATAATTCTTAATGGTAGTAATCTTAAGTAAAAACCTCCAGCTGCTGGTATTGTTTTTCCTAATAGTTCTGTAACCATTAATGGAAATTCTGTTAAAATACCCTCGGGATTATTTTTATTCAAATTTGTATTGGTGATCTTATATGGAGATCTTTGTGCATTAGGCATTCCGTATAAATTAGTTTTTGCAGGCATAATACTACTATCATATTTGTAACCATTATTCACTAATTCGTTAATTACCCAAGAACTTTTTTCATTTAATGAAAATGTTGGAGCTCTAAATCCTTTAGATTTACCTGAAGTGAGTTTATCAAATTCTTTTAATTCTTTTTCAAATTTTAGTTCATAATTTGGAGAATCTAATCTGGTATGTTTCATAGTGTGAAATCCTATTTCATGTCCTTGTGATGTAATTTTATCTAATATTTCTGGATTAGATTTTAAAAGTTCTCCAACAGTAAAAAAAGTGGCTAGTGAATCATTTTTTCTTAAAAGTTCTAAAATCTTATCCAGACCTTTGAACATTGTAGGTTTTTTATTTTTTTCAGATATGAAGGGTTCAACTAATTCTGGATGATACCAATCTTCAAAATCAATTCCAAGTAGATTCAAATCTATTTTGCCTCTAATTTAGTATCTTTTAACTGATTTATTTTCTTAACTAAGAATTGATATGTTTTACTTTAATTCATCTAATTTTCTTATAATGATATTTGCGTTCCTTCACCTAAAAGGAATTTTTTAGAATTTTCATTTTTTTCTTTAGTTATTTTTGAATTGGATGCAATAATACTATTTTTTATAGTTAATTTTCCATTAATTGTACAATTCGACATAATTATTGAATTTGATATATTACAGTCATTTAAATGACAATTTTCACCTATGCTTGTATTTTCATCAATTACAGTCTTACCTTCAATTATACAATTTTTTCCAATAATCACAGATCCTATAATTTTTACTCCATTTTTAATAATTGTTCCTTCACCAATTATTATTTTTCCTTCCATAATCACATCGTCTTCTTTTTCTCCTGCAAATGATTCTGGCATATTTTCTAAAATAATTTTATTAGCTTCAATAATATCATTAGGCGTACCTGTATCTTTCCAAAAATCAGTAATCATTCCGTAAATAATTTTTTGATCTTCTTCAACCAGTATTTGCAATGCATCAGCAATTTCTAATTCATTTCTCCAGGATGGTTTTAATTTTTTTATCACTTCAAAAATATATGGTGTTAAAAAATAAATTCCTGTTACTGCAAGATTAGTTACAGGATTTTTAGGTTTTTCAGTAATTTTTTTAATTTTATTATTTTTTATCTCTGCAATTCCAAACTGTGATGGATTATCAACTTCACATAATAAAAGAGAAGCTGAAGCATCAGATTTTTCAAAATCTAAAATATAATCATTAATTTTACGCTGAATAATATTATCTCCTAAAAATACTACAAATTTTTCATTATTTACAAAATCTTCACATAATGAAATTGCATGTGCAATCCCCTTAGGAGAATCTTGTTTAATGTATGTAAATTTAACCCCAAATTTTTTACCATCTCCATAATATTCTTTAACTTTATTTGATCCTATTCCACCAACTATGAATGCAATTTCTTTAATTCCTGCATTTGCTAATGTTTCTACACAGTATTCTGACATTGGTTTATTTGCAATTGGAAGTAATTGTTTTGGACCTGTATGTGTTAATGGACGTAATCGTGTTCCATGACCTCCGTGTAAAATTATTCCCTTCATATTATTCCCATTTTTTTTTGGCTAATAAAGTAATTCATATTTTTATAGAAATATTTAAAATATTTCATTTTGTTAGAATTTTTTTATTAAAATTCCTTAATATCTCCTTTTTCAATATCAGTTAAAAATTTTCTAAATTCTTCTATTTCTTCTTTATTATATACGCCTTCTTTTACATTCAATAAACCTTTAATCATTTTTGCTGTCATTGGTTCCTCCAACATTTTCATTTCCCATTCTACGCTAAGCTGAGTATCTGTATGCCATTTTCCAATTAAAATTGAAATTGGAATATAAAAAATTGTTACAATTGTTACAAATACCCACAAATCAGACATAAATGTTTCAAAAACTTCATTTCCTTCTATCAAAAAATTGTATGTAATTAAAAGAAAATTTACTAATTGTAAAGCAAACATCAAATATGAAGAATGACCCATTCTTCCATCCCACCACATTTTTCTTAAAAGATTTTTTTTCATAATTTACTTTCCTGATTTTTTTTCAATTTTTTCTAACATATCTCTAAATTCTTTTATCTCTTCTTCACTAGCTGTTCCTGTTTGAACGTCCAACAAGGTTCTAATCATTTTTGCTAGTATTGGATTTTGTTGATTGATAATTGTAGTTTCAACTCTTAACTGTGTTCGTCTGTGCCAAAACCCAATTAATGTTGCAGCAGGAATATAAATAATAATAAACAATAGTGCAAATATCCACAATTCTGGAATAAATTCCTTAAAAATTGCAACTCTTTCAATTAATAATCTATATGCGATGAGAATAAAATTTACAAATGTTAACATGAAAATTAAATAAATACTATGGCCTTGTCGAAATTCCCACCAACGTCTTCTTGCCCATCCTTGATTCATTACAAATATTTTTTAATATTCCTTATAAATAAAGGTAGAATAGCTAAAAATTGTATAGTCTAATAAAATTTCTCAATTAGATGTATACAAAATAAATTAAAATAATAGGCTCAAAATTCACTAAATATTATTTTTTTATTTGTAAACCAAATTTTTGAAAGTCAATTTCAAAAACTTTAACATGATAAATAAAACCATGTTCCTTTGAATCAAATATTTTGTTTAGATATTCAAATTCTTCTTCTTGATTATAAACATCTTGTAAAAATTTTGGAAGCTCATCATTATTGTCAACTACAAGATGAGTTACATTATCTCTTGATTTGGAAATAAAATCTTCTAATTTATCGTAATTTTTTGTTGAAATTGATTTGATTTTATGATCTCTTTCAAAAAATAAGAATGGCCATTCTTTTGGAATTTCAGTAGATCTAATGTATTGTGTTTCATTTGGATGGAAATTCACTCCAGAAATTTTATTTGATATTATTTGAGCAATTTTATTTAATTCTCTCTCTTTGTCATAATCTATTTTTTTATATTCATAGAAAGATATTGATGCTATAAGAATTCCAATTATTAAAAATAAAATCAGAATATTTTTTTTTGTAAATTTTGAGATGTATGTTTCCACTGCAAATAATGATATTAAACAAAATATTGGATAAAGAATGTAGAAATATCTAGTATCATTTGCTTGAACTATGTATGCATATAATATTGGAATTGAACTAGAAATTAAAAATATTATAATAAAATTTAATTCTTTATTTCTTTTTCTAAAATATTGAATCATTCCAAATGGTAAAAATAATAAAAAGATTGGAACCATTATCCATCCTAAATATTTTAGAAATAATTCACCTCCTTTTAATATCTCATTATCATTATTGTCATTTGAAATTTTTATTACTTGGTTTGTTCCATGTACCACTCTGTCAAACATTGCATCATTACCTGAAACCTCTGTTTTGTATGATGAAATTGGGGTTAATATTAAAAGAAAAATTACTAATGCTGGTAGATATGTTTTCAAAATTTCTTTTGATAATTTGTATCTGATAAAAAATAATACTGATAGTGTTATTAGTAAAAATATTCCTTCAGAACGAACAATTGTTGTAAATGAAGCAACTAAAAATGCTATGATAATTCCTTTTCTACTATATCTTAAAAAAATTACAAGGGATGAAATCCCTAATAAAATAAAAAGTGGTTCTGTAATTCCTAATGTGGAATTTAAAATTATTCTTGGTTCAAATGCAAATAATGCAACTCCCACTAGGGAAATTTTACTACTAAAAAATTTTTTACATAAATAATAAATTGGAATTGTTGTTAAACTAGATAACACAATTGATATAATTCGTTGGAATTGCATATAATCTAAAGAACTATCTAAATCTACTAACCAAAACCAAAATGATAAAAACATTGACCATCCTATATTTGCTGGTGCCCATTCGTTTGGTAAATTTCCATAAAAATTTATTGCAGTTGCATAAGTGAAATTATCCATTGCATCAGCAATTAAAGGTAATTCATCTGGAAAATAAAAAAATCTTAAACCTAAACCAATTAAAAATATAATCAAAAAACTAATTTTTGTTTTCTTCTTAACAATTAATGACAATCTTTCATCTAATTTGTTTTTTGATTCTACTTAATTCTTGTTATTCTATACGCATTCTATTTAGTCTAATTTCTTCACTAACAAGTTGTTTATCAAAACTAATTACAAATTCAACATATTCTGCAACTTCTTCTGGTTTAAGAAATGTTTCAAATTTTTGATCTTTTGATAATCTGCCCATTTTTGTTTGGGTTGAACCTGGGGAAATCGAATATACACGTACATTATTCTCTTTTAATTCTGAAAATAATGCACGTGAAAATCCTAATAATGCATGCTTACTAGAACAATAGGCTATACTATTTTTGAATCCGTTATATGCTGATGATGAACCAATATTTACAATTCTTCCCCATTTTGATTTTTTCATATCCTTTGAAAATTCTTTACTAAAAATAAAAGGGGCTCTGACATTGATTTTAAAAATTTCATCAAATTCTTTTATTGTTGTATTATCTATTGATTTAATTAAAAATGACCCTGGTGTATTTATCAAAATATCGATTTTTCCAAATATTTTTCTTATTTTTTTGATAGATATTTCAATTTGTTTTTCATTTGTAAGATCTACTGATTCAATTTCTACATTAATTCTCTCTTTTTCTATTTCTTTTTTTAATTTTAATAATTTGTTTTTATTTTTTCCAATTAAAAATAAATCATAATTTTTTTCAGCAAGTTTTCTAGTAATTGCACTTCCAATACCTCCTGATGCTCCAACAATTAAACATTTTTTATTACTATTCATGTTATTTAATTTCCTTAATCTCTACATATCTTTTTTCATTATTTGATATTCTGCATGCTTCCATGACTTTTGCTTGATTTAATAGATCTTCTTCAAAATTAAATTTATTATAATTTGATTTAATTATCTCATTACCAAATGCTTCTACCATTAATTGAAAATGATTAACTGGTTCAATTAGTATTTCTTCACTTTTATTGCTATTTTTAATATTAAATTTAGCTGGCATATCTGGTGGTATGTTGTAGGCTCTGGTCAAGCTTAGAAATCCATCGCTTGCCCATAGTTCATAATTGGATTGATATTCAAGATCATATCCTACATTACTCTGAGATTGTTTGTTTCCATCAAAATTCATTAACAATGTTGCCTTAGTATCAACATGTGTTTCTTTATCTATGACCAAATTACAATAAACACCTTTAGGTTCAGATTCAAACAACATTCTTGAAGCATTAATGGGATAACATCCTGCATCATTTAGAATACCTCCTCCTAAAGATTTGTTGTATCGTATATTGTCTTTTGAGATTGGTGGAAAACCGTATTTTGAAGAAAATAGAAATATTTCTCCAATTGTTTTTTCATTAATACATTTTTTTACTTTTTGATGTGATGGATGAAAACGATACATAAAACCTTCCATCAATCTAACATTATTTTCTTTAACTATGCTAATCATTTTTTTTGCTGAATTAAATGATGTTGTAGATGATTTTTCACATAGTATGTGTTTCCCTGCTTTTGCTGATTTTAATACCCATTCTTCATGATTTCCAACTGGTGTAGAAATATAGACTGCATCTACGTTTTCATCATTAATTACATCACTATATGTTCCAAATTTTTTACAATCAAACATTTTTGAAAATTCTAGAGCTTTATTGTTTGATCTACTTCCAATATGTTCCAATTTTGTATTATTTGATTTTAATATTGCAGGTAATGTAGAATTTTTAGCAATTGTTGAACAACCAATTATTCCAATTCTAATTTTATCAGCCATTACACAATTATTTTACCAAATAGTCCATCCACCATCTACAACAATATTGGCACCTGTCATATAAGATGAATTTGATGTACATAAGAATTCCACAAGTTCATTCAATTCATCTTTTTTCATCATTCTTTTCATTGGTGTTAGTGCAGCATATGCTTGTTTAAATTTTTCATCCTGATCAAACTCTACTCCTCCTGGAGCTATACAGTTTACTCTAATTTCTGGAGCTAAATGAGTTGCTAAAAATTTTGTCAAATTAATTACTCCTGCTTTTGAAATACTATATGCTGGATGTTTATGTCCTCCATTGTATAAGTCTGGTCTAGCTGAAACTATTCCAGTTGATGCTGAAAAATTCACAATTGCACCACTGTTATTATTTGATGCAAATTCTCTACAAACTGAAAATAATGTTGTCAAATTAATATCTAAAAATTTTTTAAATGAATCTAAAGTTAAATCAAAAATTGTTCCTCTTGTCTTACCTTCTTCAACATGATCATTCATTGCAAAGCAATTAACTAAACAATCTGCTTTATTTTCTGAAAACCATTTTTTTACAAAATTTTCATCAGTTAAATCATGACCTAAAACCAAATCAAGACAAATCACTTCGTGATTCTTTTTTAAATAAGCTGTAATTTCTTTTCCTAGTAATCCTTCTGAACCAGTAATAATTATTTTCATTTTTAACTCTTTTTTATAATTAAATGTAGTATTTATCTACATATTGTTTTACAAATTTTTGATATGATTGACATGTTTGTTTTGGTTCAATTTCTGTTTCTAGTTGTCTTGCTCCTTGAATAATTATGTCTTCTGAATAATTAATTTTAGATAATGTAGAGAAAAATTCCTCAAAATTTGTATTACCTTCTCCTAGTGGGACCGTTCTGCCACCAAAAATCCTATCTTTAACATGAACATTTTTAATCCATTTTTTTAAAATAATTAATTCTTCATTTACATCATAACCAAGTGATGTACTATTTCCTGAATCATAATTAGCCATAATAGATTTGTGTTTAAATTTTGTCAAAAATTCCTCAAAATCTTGTGGATTAAGATCGGTTTCTAAAACTATTGTAACATTGTTATCTTCTGCAATTGAAATAACTTTTTCTAAATTATTTTTTATTTCTACTTTATTATGATTATTTTTTAATGATGATGAATCAACAAGGGGAATTTCTATCATCGAAATTTCTAATTTATTTGCTTGAATAATTATTCTTTTCAAAATCTCTAAATTTTTTTCTATATCTGATTTTGATTCATTAAATAGTTTTTTGGTCATAAAATAATCTGCACAAATTGCATTTATGGAAATATTATTTTTTTGCATTAGTTGTTTAATTTCTATTATTCCGTCATCAGTTAATAGTGGATTTGGTTGTATATCATCAAATATCCATTCCATAATTTCAAATCCATAATTTGATGCAATGCTAAATTCTTCTTTCCAGGTGAGTTTTGGGAAAGCCTGAATTTTATTTTCATACATTTGTGAAAGTCTTCCTTGCATTATCCCAATTTTTGGTTTCATTATACAGAAGTGATATAATTTCAAATATTAATCATAATTGTTTTATTTTTTCCAATAATCATATTCAATTGATTTTTACGTATAATTATCTCTAAAAAACAAAATATTTTCAAAATTATGTGTAGTTATGTTTAAAATGTAACTTTAAAAACAATTTTCATGACTTCTAAACATCGTCTTTTATTTTGGTTAGATGGATTTTTCATGCATTATTTACTTGCATATTATCTTCAATCTCAATTAGATGCTGATTTTTTTGCAATAACTGATATTAATTCAAAACCAAAAAAATTTTTTGAAAACCAAAAATTAGTTAATTTTCAAAAAAATTGGTATTACCATGATCATATTAATCTAAATGAAAAAAAACCTGATATTGAATATTTAATAAATTTTGAAAAAAAATATAACATTAATTTATGGAAATTAGCACTAAATGAACGCTATTTCTACATACATAATCGATTTTATAAATTTGAAAAAGAAGAGATTTTATTAATTTTGGAACAGGAATTAAAATTATTTGAAACAATTTTAGATGAAATTAAACCTGATTATTTTCTTACTTATAATCCTGTATTGCATAATCAAAAATTATTATTAGATCTTTGTAAATCTAAAGGAATTAAAGTTTTAAATGCATGTAGAACTGGAATTGGTGATCAAACTGTTATTGTTGAAGATGGTGAAACATTTGATTTAGATTTAGATAAAAACATTAATGATTTTGATATTGAAATTCATCAAAATAAAAATAATAATGATTATGATCTTGATCAAAAAAATTGGATTAAAGGTAGAAATGTGAGTTTTTCAGACAAGTTATCTGGATTTAAAAATTATTTATTTGATTCAGATAGTGATTTAATTAAATCAAATTATATGTATTTTGGAAGAAGTAAATTAAAAGTTATCAAAGATACATTATGGGTAGAATATAAAAGAAAAACTAATTATAATTTTCTAAATAAATTTTCAATTTTGGATCCATCATTAAATATTCCCTTTGTATATTTTCCAATGAATATTACTGAAGAAGCAAGCCTTCTTCACTATGCACCATTTTTCACAAATCAACTTGAAGTAATTCGTCATATCTCAAAATCAATCCCAATTGATCATTTACTATATGTTAAAGAACATGTTGCTGCCGGATTAAGATTCTGGAATCATATTGATTACTATAAAGAAATCCTGGAGTTGCCCAATGTTAAATTAATTCATCCAAAATTTGATAATAATGTTTTAATTAAAAATTCCAAATTAGTAATTACTCTTAGAGGAACTTCTAATCTAAAAGCTGTGGAATTTAGTAAACCAACTATTACATTTGGAAAACAGCCATACCAAATAATTCCGTCTGTATATGGAGTAGAATCTCTAAATTCTCTTCCTGAATTAATAAAAACTGCATTAAAATCTAAAATTGAGCCGTTGGATTGTAAAAAGTTTGAATCACTTTTTAAATCAAATGATTATGTATTTCCAATTAATGTTTATGAGGTAATTAGAAACCAATATCTTTTTTCAGGAAATGGTGTATATTCTAATATTGATATTTCAGATAATACCATGCTTGAATTTCTTGAAAAAAATAAACAATTATTTTCTGAGGGTGTAAAAGCTCATTTGAAGGTAATATCTAGTGATAAAAACCTAAATAATGAAATATGAGTGATTACATAATTTGAAAATAATAATTGGAATTCCTGCATTTAACGAAGAAAAAAATATTGGAGCTATTGTTGCTAAATTAAAAATGAAGTATGATCATGTAATTGTTTGTGATGATGGTTCTTCTGATATGACTCAAACAATTGCATCGTCTTTAGGTGCAATAGTTGTCAAACATCCTAAAAATTTGGGATATGGCGCAGCCATAAAGAGTATTTTTAATGAATCTAAAAAGATTGATGGTGATGTACTAGTAACATTTGATGCAGATGGACAACATCAAATTTCAGAAATTGATTTGGTTTTAAAACCTCTATTTGAAAATAAATCTGATATTGTAATTGGTTCTAGATTTTTAGGAGAAACGAAAAATTTACCAAAATATAGGAAAATTGGAATTAAAACTATTACTGGATTAACAAATACTATGACTGGAACAAAATTATCTGATGCTCAGAGTGGATTTAGAGCATATTCAAAAAATGTAATAAATGAAATTTCTTTAACTGATTCAGGAATGGGAATTTCCACCGAAATCCTAATCAAGTCTTCCAAAAAAAATATGAAAATTACTGAAGTTCCAATTACTATTAGTTATGAAAATAATTCTCATTCTCAAGAACCAATATCCCATGGAGCATCTGTAATTGTTAGTACAATTAAACATGTTGCAATGGAAAGGCCACTTCTCTATTATGGTATTACTGGTTTATGTTTTCTAATAGTTGGTTTAATTTTTGGTGGTTGGACAATTCAGATGTATTCTGAAACTGGTTCTGTAATTACAAATATTGCTCTTGTTGGAATTGGGGGTGTAATTTTAGGTACTATTTTATTAATTACTGCAACGATTCTATATTCTATTGCTAATGTAATTGGAGAAAAAAAATAATTTAAATTGTAATATTATTCAAAGTCTTTTTCAACCATTTCACATATTATGTGATAAATTACTCTATGCACTTCTTGTATTTTTGCAGTGTTTGTAGATTCTACTATGATTGGAATATCTGTAATGTTGCTGATTGTTCCACCCTTTCCTCCAAGTAATCCTATTGTAATTGCACCCATTGTTTTTGCAGTTTTAATTCCTTCTGCAACATTTTTTGAATTTCCACTCGTAGAAATGCCCATTACTACATCTCCTTTTGAAACAAGACTTTCACATTGTCTGCTAAAAACTATATCATATGAATAATCATTTGATAGTGAAGTAATGATTGATGAATCTGTAGTTAATGCAATTGCTGGCAAACTTTTTCTTTCTTTTTGAAATCTTCCAATGAATTCTGCAACTATGTGTTGTGCATCTGCTGCACTTCCACCATTTCCAAAAATAATTATTTTATTTCCTGTACTAAAACATTTTATTATTTCATTAATTGCTTTTTCAATTTTCTCTGATAAATTTTCAGCACTTAAAATTGTGTTAGAGCTTTTTCTAATATTATTTTTAATTTCTTGATTTATTGAATTCAAACTAATCGTTCTCTAAGTTTTTTCATGGCAGATTTTTCTGAATCCCATATCTTCTTTTCACCATCACCTAAAATAACATCTAATGCTCGTACATCTCTTACAAGCCTATGTATTCCATCTGGTTCTAATGAAGCTGCTTGATCACTTCCATACATTGTTCTATCTAAAGTAATGTGTCTTTCAACTGAAGTGGCACCTTGTAAAACTGCTGCAACACAAATCAAAGATGCAGCTGCTTCATGACCACTATAACCTACGTTGCATTTGAATTTCTTTTTAAGAGTTTGAATAATTTTTAGATTAGCCTCTTCTATCTTCATTGGATAACTGCTGTGTGAATGCATTAATTCAAATGGGCATTTATGTTTCTTGAAAATTTTAATTGCTTTTGAAATTTCATTTATCGTACTCATTCCAGTAGAAATGAATGTATGTTTTCTCTCTTCGGCAATTGTTTCTAATAATTTAGTATGAATTAACATTGCAGATGCAACTTTATTATATTTAGTTTTAAATTTTCTCATTTCAATTTGACTATCTATATCCCAACATGAAAGATACCATTGAATCTTTTTTTGTTTACAATATTTATCGATAATTTTATAATCAGAAATAGAAAATTCTAAACCTTCTTTTTGTTCACGTTGTGTTGCTCCCCATGGACTTTCTCTTGGTCCATCTAAAACTTCTTTAGAATATACTTTGTTAACAGTTCTTTTTTGAAATTTAACTGCATCACATCCAGATGATACTGCAAGATCAATTAGCTTTTTAGCAATCTTGATGTCTCCGTTATGATTTATTCCAATTTCTGCAACAATGAATACCATGTTTATTCTCTAAAATATGTCCTATTAAATTTGACTCAGTACCAATTAGTTTTGTTTGCAAATTTTTCTTTTAAAATAAGATCAATCATTTCTCGCAAGGCTCCATTTCCTCCTGAAGTCTTACAAATATAATTTGCAATTTTTTTTGCCTGTAGAATCCCATCCGAAGGAGTCACAGAAAATCCTACTTTTTTCATTAATTTGATATCGTTAACATCATCACCAATAAATGCAATTTCATTAGGTAGAATTTTGTAGTATTTGCATATTTTTTCTAATTCTTTTTCTTTAATTTTAATTCCAGAATAAGTTTTTGAAACGTTCATTTCTTTTGCCCATTTTTTAACAATTTTTGAATTTTCTTTTGTGACTATTGCCGTTTTAATTCCATTTCGTAACAAAATATTGATTCCCATACCATCTCTTACATGAAATCGTTTAACAACTTCACCTTTTTCTGAATAATATCTTCCACCATCTGTTAATACTCCATCAACATCAGTTAATACTAATTTGATTTTTTTACATTTACTTTTTATCGATTCATTCAATTTCTTATCTCTAGTTTAGAATTTTGACATAATAAATATAATTATGACAAATGAATTGATTTCATATAGATGTCATTAAAAATAGAAAATCTTGATTTAGGCGTACAAATTTTCAGTCCTCAGATTAATCTAGATGAAAGGGGATTTGTAACAGAAATTTTTCGTTCAGATTGGCTTGATTTTTTTGATAAATCTTTACCTAAACAAGTTAATTTCTCTAAAAGTAAACCTGGAGTTATTCGTGCATGGCATAGACATAATCGTAATCAGACTGATTATTTTATGGTTACAAAGGGAAAAATGAAAATTTGTGTTTATGATGGTGATGAAAAATCTAAAACCTTTGGAACATTACTAGAAGTCTTTGCTACTGGTGATGATTTAAAAATTATTAAGGTCCCTGGAAATTTTTGGCATGGAACTAAAACTATCAGTTCAATTCCTTCTGAAACAATTTATTTTTTAACAAATCTATATGATTATGAAAATCCTGATGAAGAAAGGATGGATTGGGATAATTCTACTGTAATTAATCCGAAAACAAAAAATCCTTATGATTGGAATGTTGATGAGTAGGTACTGATTTGAAATTTTTAATTTGTGGTGGTTATGGGTTTATTGGAAGTGAATTTATTAGAAATCACTTTGAGCATAATCCAAATGATGAAATTATAAATATTGATAATTTATCGTTGGGTTCAAACAGACTAAACCTTGAAACAATTGAAAATCATCCTAATTATGTCTTTAAAGAAGGAAATATTACTGATGTTGAATTTGTAAAAAATCTTTCTAAGGATGTTGATGTAATTATTAATTTTGCAGCAGAAACTCACGTTGATAGAAGTATTGCAAATCCAAAACCCTTTTTGGATACTAACATGTATGGAACATATTCTCTTTTGGAGGCATCTAAAGAATTTGAAAAATTATTCATTCATGTTTCGACAGATGAAATTTATGGTGATTTAGAAAAAAATGCTAAACCATTTTCAGAAACTGATAATTTAAAACCAAGTAATCCTTATGCTGCTACTAAAGCATCTGCTGATCTATTGGTTCAATCTTATGCAAGAACTTACAAAAGTAATTGCATAATTACTAGATGTACAAACAATTTTGGTCCTTTTCAATTCCCAGAAAAACTTATTCCAAAAACAATCATTCGTGCTCATAAAAATTTAAAAATTCCTTTGTATGGAGATGGAAATCAACTTAGAAGTTGGATTTTTGTAACGGATCATGTCCAAGCAATTGATTTAATTGCTAAAAAAGGGCTTTCAGGTGAAACTTACAATATTTCATCTTGGAATGAGATTTCTAATAGAAATATTGTTGAGAAAATCCTACAACAAATGGAAAAATCTACCGAATTAATAGAATTTGTTGAAGACAGACCTGGACATGATAAACGTTATTCAATAAATTACGAAAAAATTAAAAATCAATTAGGATGGTCACCACAATTTAATTTTGAGAGTGCTTTAGAAAAAACAGTCGAATGGTATCTAAACAATTCAAAATTATGGGAACCTTTAGTGAATGAACAGACTTTACATCCACAGCCTTGGACTTTAAATTGGAATTAGTTATTTTTCATCAATACTATGAGGC
>Ga0315331_10000618_pt1 | contig 25024 bp, 19 predicted proteins | sample M160m34915metaG_FD_203456 | JGI IMG/M metagenome (GOLD analysis project Ga0315331, IMG submission 203456) | Ammonia-oxidizing marine archaeal communities from Monterey Bay, California, United States - M1 60m 34915 | ecosystem: Environmental > Aquatic > Marine > Intertidal zone | place: USA...
TGTTATTAACTTTTGGATTGACTGTTTTTGCTTGGATATTTTTCAGAGCAGAAAATATGGGACATGCCTATAGTTACATATCTGAGATATTCTCTTTTTCCCTTTTTGAAATTCCAAAATTTGCGGGAATGGGAATGGCAACTATAACAATTATCCTTGTTGGGCTATTTGTATTAATTGAATGGAAAGGAAGAGAAGGTCAATATGCAATTTCACATTTAGGAATTAAGTGGTCACCACCTTTGAGATATGCTATGTATTATGCCATTATCATTGCAATCTTTTGGTTTGGCGGAAAAGAACAAGAATTTTTATACTTTCAATTCTAACTATGAAATTATTCATAATAAAAATAATATTTGCAGGTGTCATCCCTCTTAGCTTAGTTTTTACAATTAGCTATTTATGGTCAACTAATATTATCGAAAAAGGATCGTATTTTTCAATTCCTAACGAAATTCACTCTGTTATATTGGGTCATTCACATTCCGCTTGTGCATTTAATGATTCCATTATTGATGGATTTTACAACCTTTCTCAAAACACAGAGGGTTATCCATATACATATTTCAAAGCACAAAAAATAATAGAAGACAACAAGCACGTCAAAAATATTTTCATAGAATACACAAACAATCAAATAACCCCTTGGGCATCTAATCGAATTTATGGAATATATCTTGATATCAATGTGCCTAGGATATTTCCTGTTGCAGACAAAAAATTCATTTTAAAATCGTTTTATAAATCTGGCAACATTTCAGACATCACTAACGCTATTATTAAATCATACAAAAGCAATTTAGAATTTATTATAAGCGGTAAGCGTAATTATTTAGAAGAATTTTGGCACAACAACATAACACCTCAGCATGTTTTTAGTGCAGATACTTCTCACATGCCTTTGGATTTTTATTTTAAATCATCTGAAATTAATTTTGGTAAGAACTTTATTGATATTTACTCAGTTCACAGAGAGAATTTAATTTATTTATTTAAAATGAAAGCGTTGTGCAAAAAACACAAGGTAAACTTGTTTTTAATAAGAAGCCCTCTTCCGCAGCATGTGTCATTTTCCAATGAATCAACTTTCATCAATATAAAGGAAACATTCTTTTCAGACATAGCCTTTTTAGATTTTAAGGACTATCCGATGAATTTATGTTTTTTTGCAGATAACCAACATTTAAATAGAAAGGGCGGTATTGAGTTTTCTCATTTTTTTAATGACAGTATAGTTCCAAATGGTTTGATTGATAAATCATCTTTATTAAAAAAAGCTAAATAACAAATGAATAAAGCCCGAACGCACAACAATCTATATACAAAAATGCGATCTAAATATAAATTCAAGACACATTGCCGTTTAAAGCTTTTTACGGTTTGAAAAGTTTGAAGTTCGCAATCGCCTGCATTGCATATACTCAACGGTAGATAATTAAATGTCAAGAAAATGAATCAGAATTATTATAGTAATAACGATTTACCAAAAAAAACCTGAAGGAAATTAAAACGCCGTTTATTTCAAAACGTTGAGCGCTATAATAGTTAAAGAAGAAGACGAAAATTTAGATGAAATCACGTGACAAATAAGGGGAAAAAGCATTTCATAATATATTTAAGTCTTTCACTATCCTTATTGAGTTGTAGTACCAAACAATACCAGAAAGATTCGATCCCAATTTTTCTTCCCTCCAATATTTTAGATTACAATGGAACTCCTTCTTCACCAAAAGACCGATTATCACTCGCATTTTCTGACCAAGGTGCCTGGTTTGCTTATGGGTTTTATGAGGAAGAAACAAATAAAATATTGGGATTTTCCGGTCCTTTTTTGATGGCTCAAGGACATGGAGAGTGGAGCAGCAAAGTGTTAAGTCAATTAGAATTGATTAACAATAAAACGAAGACAAAAATTGATTTCAATGATTTCTCAATATCTCAAACAAGCTATAATAGTCACTTAAACCAAGTCATAGAGAATAAAAACCTCAAGCTCGAACAGAATCTTTTTTACAATTCTCCGCACTCTGCAATAATTACAACTCAAATCACCAATTTCTCGGATGAAACAATTAACCTTCAACCCTCTTGGAAAGGAGCTACTTTTTCGATTGGATTAGTTATAACCAAAGAAGATAATGCGGTAATTTTGACCACCGATCAAAATACTGCCAAAGGAATTATTCAAACTTTTAACGACGACATAAATAACATAACAACAACAGATTCTTCTTATTCTATATCATTAAACCATATTACGTTAAAAGCCAATGAAACGAAGAATTTAACAATTGCACAAACATTTATTTTCCCTGAATATGATGCCGTTAAAGAACAAAAAGAGCTAAAGATCACTGCTAAAAAGCCATTAATTCGACTTCTTAAAAGAATAATAGAAAAAGAAGCACAATTCACAACTTTAATCAACAAATTAGACCCTCATTGGCAAGATAGCACATACAAAGATTTAGTTGCTAAAACCATACTTACCTTGCAAAACAATACTCGAATTGGAGCGGGAGAATTAAAGCATCGGGGAATCTTTCCTAGTTACCATTACGAATGGTTTTTAGGGTTTTGGGCTTGGGACAGCTGGAAACATGCGACAGCTGTTACTCATTACAATCCTGAATTGGCTAAAGATCAGATAAGAGCCATGTATGGCTTTCAGTTGGATAATGGGTTTATTGTAGATTGTATTTATAGAGATACAACAATAGAAAAACATAATTATAGAAACACGAAGCCTCCACTCTCTGCTTGGGCAGCATGGAACATATACAAGAATGATGGAGATATTGACTTTATAAGAGAAATATATCCTAAAATTGTAAAGCAACATAATTGGTGGTACAACTTTAGAGACTCTGACAGAGATTGTATTTGTGAATATGGCTGTAATGATGGAACTTTAGTGGCAGCTAAATGGGAAAGTGGCATGGACAATGCTGTACGTTTTGACAAAAGTAAAATGGTTAAAAGTGCACAAACAGCTTTTTCTTTAAACCAAGAAAGTGTTGATTTAAACGCATACCTATATGCTGAAAAATTGTACCTGGCAAAGATGGCCAAAATAGTTAAGTCCGAAAAAGACCTCACTATTTTCACTAAACAGGCAGAGGATTTAAAAATAAAAATTCAAAATCAATTCTATGATGAAAAAACAGGGTGGTTTTATGATACTTCTATAGATGGGGAAACTTTTATTGCTGTTATGGGGTGTGAAGGATGGCTTCCTTTATGGGCAAACGCAGCTACACAAGAACAAGCCGAAGCGGTTAAAAACAATATGATTAATTCTCGTTACTTTAATACAACAATCCCTTTTCAAACATTAAGTGCCAGTCATCCAAGTTTTAAACCGGACAGAGGATATTGGAGAGGTCCTAACTGGTTAGATCAGGCCTACTTTGGTGTGGTAGGATTGCATAATTATGGATATCATAAAGATGCCTACAAAGCAACATATAAATTAATACATAACGCTGAAGGTGTTCTAAGTAAAGGAACGTCAATAAGAGAAAATTACCATCCAATAACCGGAAAAGGCTTAGAGGCTAAGAACTTTAGTTGGTCGGCAGGACATTACTTATTATTACTATTAAATGAATAATACGTGCTACAACGTTGTGTAAAAGCAATAGTGGTTAATAAGTTGTCACCATGCAAAACCAATTTCAGTAACTTATAAGAAGTTTATAAGCACAGTGTATTGGAGCCAGTAACATTGAAGTTGAAGAAATTAAATAAAGTGCCTAACAAAATCTGAACTGGATTGAAACGCAGTTTATCCTAAATTTGGATACTATTAATTAAAATAGAAAATGGAAAATCATGAAATAAGGTACTGCAAACTAAATGAGGCAGATAAACTACAAAAATTCATTGACACGTATTGGAAAAAAAATCACATCCTAGCTCACAGCCAAGAATTATTGGATTATCAACATAAAAACACTTTAGAGAATCGGTATAATTTTGTCGTAGCGCATAATGTAATAACGGATGAATTTGATATTATTCTTGGTTTTATTCCTCGAAATCAATATGATTCCTCTTATAAAAACAAAGATATATGGCTCGCCATTTGGAAAAGAAATGATAAAGAAATACCTAGAGGTTTGGGTAAAAAAATGCTCGATTTTCTCGAAGAAGATTATCAACCGAACAGTATTGGCAGCATAGGTATTAATGATGCTATTGAGCAATTATATCTTAAGCGTGGCTGGACTTCCGGAATTTTAAATCTTTGGTATTTTATTAAACCGAATAAATTAATTTCATTTGAAAAGTCTGACGTGGAAGAAAATGATTATTTCTTAAATCCTTCTCCAAAATCAAACGCATATTACGAAAACAGGTATGATAAACACCCATTTTACAATTACAAAACTATCCAAGGTGTAGTTTACAGAAAAATAGAAACTGATTTGGGCACATGTTTAAGAATAGTAGATTTTAAGCAGAAATATTATTTGGATGGCTATTGTTTAAACGAAATTTTAACCACTGAACATGCTGATTATATCGATTGTTTGAATCATGGCATATCGGATGACCAATTTCATAAAATGGGTTTCCATAAAAGAGCAGACAATGTATTTATCACTCAATGGTTTGAACCTTTAAGCCAAGGTGTAAAGAACATCAAATTTGCGTACAAAAGTAAAAATGAATACACCATCATGAAGGGTGATTCTGATCAAGATCGTCCTAACCTAATCAAATAACCATGGATAACTCTTTCTGTACAATTGTGATGTACCATTATGTACGAGATTTAACTAACACATCTTATCCCGACATTAAAGGATTAGATACATCACTTTTTATTGAACAAATTGAATATTTACAAAAGCATTATCATTTTGTTACAATAGAAGAAGTGATTGACGCTTTTGAAAATAAAAATTCTATCCCCTCAAATTCCGTGTTATTAACTTTTGACGATGGTTATATTGATCATTACAATAACGTTTTTCCTATTCTAGATCGCAAAAAAATTCAAGGGAGTTTTTATATACCAGTAGAGACTGCATGTAAAAATAGAATATTGGATGTAAATAAAATCCATTACATACTTGCAAAAATTGAGAATAAACAAATATTGATTGATGAAATTTACAGTCTCCTAGATGTTTATAGAACTACTTTCGAACTAGAGTCAAACAAATATTATTTTAAGAAACTCGCTGTTTCTAGTAGATATGATTCTAAAGAAGTTATTTTCATAAAGCGCCTTCTACAAGTTGAATTAGAAGAAAAACTTAGAATTAAAATCATATCCGCATTATTTAAAAAGTACGTTTCTTCTGATGAAAAAGCTTTTAGCAGAGAGCTCTACATGAATGAAGAACAAATCAGTTGCATGCAGAGAAATGGAATGCATATAGGAGGGCATGGCAACAGTCATTACTGGTTAGGTTCACTTAATAAAAAACAACAGGAACTAGAAATAGAAAAATCATTTGATTTTATTCAAAAAATCGGTGGAGACATGAATTATTGGACAATGTGTTATCCTTATGGTAATTACAATGATGATACGCTCAAGATACTTCGGCAAAAGAAATGTAAGTTAGGCTTGACAACTAAAGTTGACACACTTGACTTTGATACTTACAATCCGCTCACCTCTCCAAGGCTTGACACCAATGATATTCCCAAGAACAGAAATGGACATCCTAATGTTTGGTTAAAAAAGGTGTCGAACAAAACCTAAACCATATTGAGCAAATAATTGAGCCCAAAATCAATTAAGATAAATGCCAATGTTTTAATACATCAAGATTTTTTTCGGACAAATCCAAGGACATCTATGCTATTTCATTCACTCAATAAAATGTCAACTGAAAAACGAGAAAATCATATAAAAAATGCAGATTCGTTTATAAGAACAAAGTTAAACTTTGAGTAGAAATGTGTAAAAAGAAATGTAAGGCATTTTATACCAATCGTCAACGAATATGTTTATGTTCAAAAGCAAACTCAAATAATATTTTCGTGTTACTTACAATTTCTTTTCTCACCACATCAAATCAATCCCAATAGATTCAAAAGAGACTTGACATCGATGGTTTTGAACATTATAATGTCTAAATTGGGATATTATTTAACAGACTGGAGAATTCCAAGCTGCCAACCTCTTATTACCATGAAACCTAACCATTATATACTGCTATTTGTATCGTTTTTACTTTTTACCCATTCAGCTTCAGCTCAAACCTGGAAAGAGATGAGCCAGGACCCAGGGGTGAACGTGTATACTGTAGTTCAGGAAGCGGAGGAGTACTTTCAAAATATAGATAAGAAGGCCAAGGGTTCTGGCTGGAAAACCTACCAAAGATGGCTGTTTGAGAACGAACCTAAGTTTTACCCGTCAGGCGACAGAACTAATGTCGATCCGTATTTTGTATCCAACAGCTATAAAGCATTTAAGAAAAATAATTCCTCTGTCGCAAAAGCATTATTTAACAATGGATGGGAGGAATTAGGACCACATTACATCGAACAGGTTACAGGCCATTATTCGGCCGGATTAGGAAGAGTAGAATCGTTTTACGCCGACCCCAACGACAGCCTTAGAATTTATGTTGGCTCCAGAAGTGGCGGGTTCTGGAGAACAACGGATGGTGGTGCTACATGGACCTCAAACACTACAGATTCTTTATTCGCTACGGGTGTTAATACCATGTCTGTGTCGCCCACAAACCACGATTCTATTTTAATAAATGTGAGAAATGCGAACAATGGTGCTACACATGGCATTTACCGATCAGTTGATGCAGGAGACACGTGGTCAGTAACCAATTTCAACCCAACCAATTTGGGTTGGGGAGGAATGGGAACGAACCGGAGCATCTATAAAATCGCCTACCATCCCGTAGTGCCTGACCTGGTCTTTATCGGAACTCAGGAAGGCTTATTTCGTTCTTCGGATGATCTGGCAACTTGGACCATGCCGGTTGCAACACTCGACTTTAGGGCAATTGCTTTTCACCCGACAGACCACGATATTATTTATGCGGTGACTTCAAATGATGATAACCATATCTATATTTCAACTGATAGCGGAATCACATTTAATACCTCTAATACAATCACGGGTAATACCAGTGACATCAAAATATCTGTTTCAGCTGCTTGTTCAAACTGCGTTTATATTGGCAGTAGTGATGGTATTTGGAAGTCTACCGACGAAGGACAAAACTTTAGTTTGCAATCTACCCCCGGACTTTCTAATTACGGTGCCTTCGCCGTGAGTGATCTGGACACCAATTACATTCTCTTTGGAAACATTGATGTTAACATGAGTACAGACGAAGGCCAAACGTTTGATCAGGCCACTATCTGGAGTCAGGGCAATGCCAATTATAACACAACAGGCACGTATGTGCATGCAGACATTAGAGGGTCAAGATGTGAAAACGGTGTGTTCTGGGTTAATACTGACGGCTTCTTATGCAAGAGTACAGACAATGGGGTCAGCTGGCACATATTTGAAGGACAGTCTATCCGAGAAAACTATAATCTGGGGTTGAGTCAATCGAATCATGAAAGAACAATTTCCGGATCTCAGGACAATGGTACGAGCATTAAAACGGAAGACTCCTGGGTCGAATTTTATGGAGCGGACGGAATGGAGGGCATCATACACCCTTTGAACGACGACTGGATGATAGGAAGTGTTCAATATGGTACAAGAAGAAGAACACAAGACGGGGGAATAACACAGCAGGGTGTAACTCCTTCAGGACAAAACGGTGGCTGGATTGCACCTTTGTTCTACGACCCTAACGATCAAATGACAGTTTACCATGCCGGAGACACGCTCTACAGAAGCAATGATTTTGGATCGAGCTGGACAAAGTTGGGAACACCAAGCTTTACCGGCACCATAAGCTATGCAACGATCGCTGAAAACAACACAGATATAATTGTAGTCACCCGATCTGAGAACATTGAGAAATCTGTAGATGGAGGCAACACCTTTGTAGACATTCAAGGCTCGTTGCCCAACAGCTCGATCACAGATGTTGCTTTTGATCCAAATGACGACAACGTCATTGTGGTGACGTATGGAACGCATCAAAATAACAGTCAGAAAGTTTTTCTTACTACTGACCAGGGAGCATCCTGGCAAAACATAAGCTACAATCTGAATGATATGCCTATTCGGTCTGTAGTGATCGATCATACGGACGCTTCTACAATTTACCTCGGGGCTGAAATAGGGGTATATAAAAAGGCAATGTCAGAAGTGACTTGGAGCCTGTACAATCCGGACCTGCCCAATGTGACTGTTCGGGAGCTTGAAGTAATGTATGGATCGAATACATTACGTGCGGCTACATGGGGAAGAGGTTTGTGGGAATATACTTTGGATGGTAGACAAAGCTTTCCTTCAATATTGACAACAGAAATTACTAATCAACCCACAGACACAGAGCCATTGGTTGGTGTAGACCAATTCGTTACATCCGTCATTTCATACGACAACACGATTTCCAGTGCCTACGTTGAATGGTCGGTGAACACGCCGGTTTTTGGCAATGTTATTTCTATGACCAATACGACAGACTCTACCTGGGTTTCGGATTTGCCATTACCAAATTCACCTGAGGGGACCAAGGTATACTTCAAAGTGTATGCTGTCGGCAGCACAGGAGACACAACAGAAACTTACAAGTTCATGTATGATATTGAGCCCATTGACTATTGTCCGTCATCCGGGAATATGTCTTGGGCAACAGCTATTACTTTAGTGGACATTGATGCCATTTTCAATTCTACGGGTAAAACACAACCCTATACAGACTACACAACAAGCGACTCAATTATTGTTGAAATTGGCAGCACACACAACCTGACTGTAAATGTCAATACCGATGGAAATTACACGGTGTATGCCAGGGCATGGGTAAATTGGAATCAGGATTATGATTTTTCTGATGCCGGTGAAGAATATGATCTTGGCTCAGCCGTAAACACTCCGGATGGACCCACCGACCTTTCACCACTTAATATCACGATACCGCTCACTGCAGCGCTGGGCAAGACCACGATGCGCGTATCGGCGAAATACAATGTGGCTTCCGACACGTGTGAAACCGGCTTTGACGGAGAGGTGGAAGACTACGCGATCATCATCACTAAAATGCAATTACTGGATTCCGCAACAGTAACAATTTGTCCCGACGATAGTATCTACGCCGGAGGGCAATGGCAAAATAGTGCAGGGACATATTACGATACGGTCTTTGTATCTGCAATTGCGGATAGTATCTACATCACTAATCTTAACATTAGCGCTGTTACAGCAGGAACAGATGTACAAACATCATGTGGCTCTTACACATGGATAGATGGGAACACTTACTCCGTCAGTAACAACTCTGCAACTCATACCCTAACCAATACAGCGGGCTGTGATTCCGTAGTTACACTTAATTTAATTATTGACAGTGTCGACACAACTGTTACACCATCGGGATTATTATTGACCGCCAATCAATCAGGAGCAAGTTATCAATGGTTGGATTGCCCTGCTATGACTCCAATAAGCGGGGCTGTTGGCCAGTCTTATACGGCGACCGCTAATGGCGACTATGCCGTAATTATCAATCATAATGGGTGTACAGATACTTCCGAATGCTATACTGTGAATAGTGTCGGAATTGTAGAAAATGATTTTGAAACTGACGTATTAATATATCCGAATCCAACGGACGGAAACTTTTCTATTGATTTAGGCGGCGTTTACGAGACCATTAATGTTACCATTAGGGACGCCGGCGGGAAGCTTATCCAATCAAAGACCTATACAAGCTCTCAAATACTGAAATTAAAGCTAGACGAAGCTCCAGGGATTTACGCGGTGGTAATTGCATCTGATTCAAAAAGGGCTGTGGTAAAGTTGTCCAAAGAGTAGGCATACTATAGACGTTTAGGAACGTGAAAAACCGACGCAAAGGCCAGCTTTTGTCCGATGCATTAATGCCAAACTAAAAACATGAGCATGCAATTTTCATTCTAACCCTCACTTTCTGGCATCACTTGTTTCAGGCAGAGGAACTTAATGGTTCACAGTTTTAATGTTGAATTGTAAATTTGTTGCGATTGGTGGTATATAAAAATACAACACTATTGAAATTTCTTCTTTTAATAATTCTCCTCCGCTTGTCTGCCTTACCTGCACATAGCAAATAAATATTCAGAACAGACTTGGTGATTTTCGTGATACAGAACAGGTCGACGATGTATGCGTAATTAGCGTAAGAAATTAGCTCGAAAAATAGAACCGTTTTAACAAAAACGGATTTTCGTGAAAAGTTGATTATTTCAAAAGTAAAACAATCTGCATAGACTGCAGTAGTACAGACAATCAACTTAAAATATTAGCTGAATGCAATAATAGAAAAAATACAATTTCATCCTGAAAACGTATTTTTTATTCCTTTTATGGTTGTTTTTTGCCCTTTTTTGTCATTTTATTGTGTTTTTTGATATTTATTAAGTCGGTATTTTTAATTGTTTCAGGTTAAACGACCAATCTAAATACTCTACATAGAATTGTCTAAAGACAAAACCTACCAATCCGTTTTACGTATTTTAGCAAAAACTATATAAATAGGCACACACACAAATGTGGATTCAACATCTGGGAATCACACAGAAAATTATGTTTGGGCCAAAGAAAATAGCGTACATCGTATGGCCTCAATTGGCAAATATGTACAATTGTAATATCGTATGAAACCTAAATCCTTTAATCAAGAGCCACAAAATATCATTCAATCAGACAGCAGAAATATTTATTGTTTTCCTACTGATGTTGAAGACCAAAATATTGAGGATGTTATTGTTGATTCTTTTGGAGAAGAGTGGGAAAAGTTTAATCAATTTAGCGACCATGAAATCAATAAAATTGGCAACATGTATTTTGACATTATTGATGACAAAATAATAAATTCTAATACCTATGGAATAGATATTGGTTGCGGAACGGGAAGGTGGACTAAATTTTTATTAGATAGAATCGGATTTATGGAAGTGGTTGACCCAAGTAAAGCCATAATGGCCGCAGACAAATTACTTGAGAACAAAAAGAATGTGAGACTTTCTATGGCATCAACAGACAACTTGCCATTCAACGATGAAACATTTGATTTTGGTATGAGCATCGGAGTTTTACATCATATTCCAAACACTGAAAAAGCTTTAAAACACTGTGTGAATAAGATCAAAAAAGGCGGATATTTTTACGTTTATCTCTACTATAATTTTGAAAGTAGAGGCATCGTATTTAAAACGCTGTTTTACGTTGTCAATACAATGCGTCGCATGATAAGTAGGCTACCCTCCCGATTTAAAAAATGGGTTTGTGACGCAATAGCTTTGTGCGTTTATATGCCAATTGTTTTAAGTGGAAGATTTATTTCATTTATTGGGTTTAAGAAAATAGCAAAGGTTTTACCACTAAGTATGTATCAACATTGCAGTTTTTATATTATACGAAATGATGCGTTGGATAGGTTTGGCACTTCATTAGAACAACGTTTCTCAAAAGAAGAAATACGAGACATGATGATTAAAGCGGGATTAGAGCAAATTGTAATTTCAGAATCAACTCCTTATTGGCATGCTGTAGGTAGAAAACTGTAGACACTATAAATTAATGCCCATTTCAGTAGGTACTTTGCAAATCCAAAAAATGAAACTTTATGAAGTTCAGCCAACAAATATTTTTGATTGTTCATTAGAGCGAGCTTTGGCTGACAATCCAACGCGTAATAATATTTACTTCAATTAAAAAAATCGGAACGATTAATAAAGCTATTTTGCTATTTGAAAATGAAATAAAATAAACCTATGCACAACAATGGCAAAAGCTAATTTACAACTACCTTTGGCCGCAACTTTATTTACAATAAAAAACTATGAAGAAGAATATCTTAGGTGTACAAGCAAATTTTCTTACACCAAATGGAAAAACAAATGAAACAAGTGTCTCTTTTGTTAAAGATGGTACACTGTCGACTTGTATCGCAGAGGAAAGGTTATCAAGAATAAAGTTAGATGGTAATTTCCCCCACAGAGCCCTTAAAAAAGTACTTGAAATTGAAAAATTATCCGCAGAAGATATTGATACAATTGCAGTTCCATTCTTACATCCTACAAAAACTAATTTTAACTACCTGAAGAGCGCATGGAGTACCTTTTTTGATACAGGTGTTTTCCTAAAAAATCAGATACCTGATTTCACTTGGAACACCGTGTATAATAAGCTAAAAGCACCAAAATTTTTTACATATGATATTGATGGAAAGGAATTTAAACTAGAATTGTATGATCATCATGCCTGCCATGCTGCAGGTGCTTATTATTGTTCTCCATTTGAGAAGGCTCTTGTTGTAACGTTAGACGGAGGAGGGGATGGATATGATGGCAGTGTTTATGTAGGACAAGGCACTAAGCTGGTTAATCTATTTAAGATACCTCATTTTCAATCACCTGGGACAATGTATAGTGCAATCACTAGTGACCTTGGGTTTAAACGACATAGGCACGAAGGAAAAATTACTGGGCTTGCCGCATATGGCAACAATGATTTAAAAAGACTCGGACTAGAGAATTTGATAAATTTTGATGATAAAAAACTTAGGTTCATTAGTAAACCAATAGCCAAACACCATTTAAATAATGACTTAAGTGCTCATTCCAATTTCTTCCACTCATTATTGGCAGAATTTGGCAAGGAAGATCTAGCTGCTGCAGCGCAAAGAATATTGGAGGAAAGTGTAATTAAGTTAGTAAAAGCTGGTTTTAGGGAAGCCAAGAAGAAAGGGTACGAACTGGATAAAGTTTGTTTAGCTGGAGGGGTTTTTGCTAATGTAAAAGCCAACCAATTTATAAGTGAAATTGACGGAGTTAAAAATATTTTTGTCTATCCGGCCATGGGAGATGATGGTTTATCAGGAGGTGCAGCATTGTTATCGTACTATAATCAACCGGAAGTCAAAAGTAAGGAAAACGCAATCATTAAAAATATTTACAAAGGGCCTGAGTTTAGCAACGAGGAAATTGAATTAGCATTAAAAGATGCAAGCATTGAATTTGAATATTTTGAAGACGTTGAAAAACAAATAGCTCTTTTGCTCAGCGAGGGTAAGGTTGTAGGAAGGTTCAATGGTAAAATGGAATATGGTCCTAGATCGCTCGGAAACAGGTCTATAATTGGAGCACCGTTCGATCCAAAAATCAATGACTGGCTAAATAAAAAACTAAAAAGAACAGAGTTTATGCCTTTTGCCCCAAGTATTAATGCCGAGTACGCACATGATTACTTTGAAAAGTATTCAAAAGAAGATATCGCTGCGGAATTTATGACCGTCACCTATAACGTCAAGAAAGAGAAAATTGAAAAAATGCAAGCTGTTGTCCATGTTGATGGAACTGCACGTCCTCAGGTGGTAAAAAAAGACATCAATCCATCATATCATAAGATAATTGAAGAATTCTATAAACTTACAGGAGTTCCTGTTTTAATAAACACGAGCTTCAATGTTCATGAACAGCCAATAGTTTGTAGTCCTAAAGATGCGATTGCTGGATTTCAAGAAGGTAAATTAGATATTCTTGCAATTGGAAACTATATATGTAAATAACAGCATCAAAATGCTATAAACCGCATTTTACAAAAAACGTCGGCATTTATTAAACATAGAAAATGAAAAAAACAGTTCAAACTATTATTAACCTCCTTGAAGATGAATATGAAATTCAAGGGAATGGTAACGATAATTATGTGACTAATGTAAATTCAACAGGAAATGCAGACACCGATTCTTTAGTATGGATTAGTCCTACAAGAATCGATAAGGAACAAATTTTAGCCACAACTAAATCGAAAGTAATTATTGGAGATCATTCGCTATCTTTAAGAGGTTCTGACTTGGAAAATAAAATTCTAATTCGAGTAAAAAACCCGAAGTTAGTTTTTATAAAAATTGTAAATGAACTTTTTGTAGATGTACCATCCTTTGAAATTGACCCTTCAGCCGTAATCCATCCTGAGGCAACAATTGCAAACAACGTTCATATCGGACCATTAAGCTACATCGGAAAAGTAAACATAAAAGAAGGAACGATAATTCATGGAAACGTACACATTAAGGATAATGTGTCAATAGGCGAAAACGTTATTATTCAAGCAGGTTGTGTAATTGGTGGTACTGGATTAAATTTCACAAAAGATGAGGAAGGAGCTTATCATGATTTTCCGCATATAGGTGGTGTAATTATAGAAGACAATGTCGAAATTCAAGCATGTAATGTTATCGACAGAGGTGTGTTAAGTGATACGATTATTGGAAGTAAGACAAAAATAGATAGTTTTTGCTATATCGCACATAATTGCATTATAGGTAAAGAAAATATCATTATAGGTAAAACCATGATTTCTGGTAGCGTTAAAACCGGAGATAATTGTTGGTTTGGACCTTCATCTATAATACGTGATCAGTTATCAATTGGAGATAATTGTTTCGTTGGCATGGGAAGTGTCGTAACATCAAATTTGGATCACAATTCGAAAGTCATGGGAAATCCAGCAAGACCGGTAGATGATATGAAAAAACTTTTAAAAAAATTCAAAACTTACATAGTAGATGAAAACTAATTTTACGTTAGAGAGTTATGCTGATCTCCTTAAATACTTTCAGAAAAAATATAAATTTTACAGTTTTAAGGAATTTGATAATGAAGCTTCGGATAATGCAATTATACTCAGACATGATATTGATTTCTCCTTAAAATACGCCTTTAAAATAGCAGAACTAGAAGCATCTTTAGGAATCAAATCAACCTACTTTTTACTGTTTAGTTCTCAATACTATAATATTCTTGATTCTGAAAATATTGAGATTGCTAAGAAGATTAAACAACTCGGACATGAAGTTGGTTTACACTATGATGTCAGTGTTATTAAAAAAGGGGGAGAACAAAACCCGCATTTGTTATTTGATGCTCAAATTAAGCTCTTAAGTACATTAATAGAAAATCCTATTACAGCCATTGCTATGCATAACCCATCAGTATTAGGAGAAGATCTTTTTAGAAAAGAAAACTATTTGAATGTTTATCATAAAAAATTTACGGAGGAAATCGCCTACTTTTCTGATTCATGTATGGCCTGGCGTGATAATTTTGTACAACACCTTGATGACAATAATTTTCCGAATAGATTTCAATTGCTGATTCATCCGATTCTTTGGCCCGAAACAGAGTTGAGTCGCTATAAATTGTTAGACACCTTTAAAGTTAATTGCATTACTCAGATAGAAAACGATATTGAAATAGCGAAGAATATGTGGAAAAATCATTCTGGGGTAATTGAACATGATTTAAGAGAACTCAATAATAAGTGACTAAATAAGTATGCATCGCCACTTCTTGATTCATAAACCGTTAGGCTATTTGTCACAGTTTGTAAATAATCAAAATAAACGAAAAAACAAGAAGCTATTAGGTGAACTATATATCTTTCCCAAGGGGACAATGTCAATTGGAAGGTTAGATGAAAACTCAGAAGGTCTACTATTACTTACAACAGATGGAAAAGTTAGTGAGCAAGTTCGAAGCAAAAAGGTAGAAAAGGAGTATTATGTTCAATTAGACGGCAATATTACTGATAAAGCAATTGAAAAAATATGTAATGGTATAGAGATTGGTATTAGAAACAAGAAATATTTGACATTACCGTGCAAGGCTAATCACCTTAAAAAATCTCCAACATTTGCGCCTAGAATTAAGAAAATAAGAGATGAAAGGCATGGTCCAACAAGTTGGATTACTATTACAATAACCGAAGGGAAATTCAGACAAGTTCGTAAAATGACGGCGGCGGTAGGGTTTCCAACTTTAAGATTAATCCGAGTTCGGATTGGTGACATTTATCTTGATCAATTAGCACCTGGAAAAGTCATTGAAGTGGGAAGTTTCAACCTTGATTGAGCGAATTTCACATGTTTTATTTATGCCTTTTTTATAGTATTAATTTACGCTAATGCACACTTCTTTATTGATTATGTTACCTGTAAAATTAATATTGAAAACCCTGAAAAAGACATACAACTTGGAGCGAAAAGCAATACTTAACTCGCAATGAGAATTGCCGAATGTCTGATAGAATCAAAAAAAGCAATCCCTATTCTTCCTCTTGTAATTCAGGCTAATCACATTATCTTTATTCCGGTGTCGGGTTTATTCAAATACATGCAACTTCATTTAGGTTCACGGTTCTTTTTAGGACTTTGTTTATTGTTTCTAGTGCCAACCTATTTTATCAATAATAAAAACACACACGATTGGGGGGGAGACTTTGCTTTATACATTCAACAGGCAAAACTAATAAGTAATGGTCAGGACTTGACACAGAATCATTATCTATTCAATGATGAACACAATCGTGTTGGGCCGAAGGTATATCCAGTAGGATTCTCTATCCTATTATTACCTATTTATAAAATATTCGGTAACGATATCTGTGCATTTACCAGTCTCATCTCCTTCTTCTACATTTTAATGGGAATTCTTTCTTTTATTTTTTTCAAATCAAGATTAGGACAATTTTATGCTTTGCTACTGGTGTTGATTTTATTTTACAACCCGTTAATGCTTCAATTCAAATTGGAAGTGATGTCAGAGATTCCTTTTGCCGTATTTCTGCTTTTAACAGTATTGCTTTTCGACAGATACAGATCAAATCTATTATGGGCTATTGGAATAGGAATCTTGTTGGGTTTTACTGTTTCAATTCGAAGCATCGGATGGGCCTTGTTAGCGGCAATACCCGTATTTTATTTACTAAATAGAAAGCTAGAATCCTTAAAAAACTTGTCCGTGATTTTTGGAATTGGAATTTTAACAGCTTTAACAATTAATCAAATTTTTATTGGCAACGCCGCCGGTAGCGGATACACAATGCTATTTGATAATTATAATTTTCTTGAAACTTTTTACACGAACCTAGAGCATTCCTTTATGATTTTTGAAATTTTCTTTGGTGGAAAAGAAACACATGTCTTGTATCTGATTGTACTTCTTGAAGCTGCTGGGCTTGTCTTTGCACTTATAGGTATAATTAATAAAATAGCTACAAAAACATTGGACTATGCCGACTTGGTCTATTTAGGATCCATGATACTTATACTTGTATTCCCTTACTCAACCGTCGTTGGCATTCGGTACACGATTCCAATATTTCCTTTTTTACTTTATTATACGGTACTGGGTTTAGCTGCGATTGATTTGAAAGTCAATTTTTCAAAGAAATTTATGGCTTGTCTTTTATTTTTGTTGATTGGAATGGTTTACCAACCCGAAATTGCAATCATCCTTGACCATAACAAAAGTAAAATCCCCGGTCCATTGAGTCAAGAATCAATTGAATGTTTTAAGATGATCAAGTCGGACCTACCTGAAAATGCCGTTATACTCTTTCAAAAACCTAGAGTACTTGGACTATACGCTGACAGAGACTCTTGGAGTATTAAAAAGGATGCTTCTCAAAAGGACCTGGAGCGACAAAAAAATAAATTTAAATGTAGCTTTGTTTTGTCATGCAAACAGCTAGTTAATCCTGCAATTGATAGATATGTTGCTCAACATCAAAATAAGCATGAAGTATGGTCGAACGAACAGTTCACTCTAATTAAAATTTAGCTTAGATATTTTAGTAACATGACCCGTAAAGAGTTTTTAAAAGTATGTGGAATATTAGGAATTAATATGCCGTTGTATTCCTCTTGTCTTTCGAGTAATTTGACAACTAATTCAGACACTGATTTTTCGGGTAAAGTAATTATTATTGGAGCAGGTTCAGGAGGTTTGTCCGCTGGATACCTGCTAAAACAATTAGGTATTGATTTTGAAATTTTGGAGGCTTCTTCAAATTTTGGCGGTAGAATGAAAATAAATAATGACTTTACAGATTTCCCAATTCCATTAGGCGCTGAGTGGATAGAATCCAGCCCAACTGTATTCTCAAAAATTATTAATAATGCTTCAGTTCAAGTAGATATTGATACTATATCTGATTCGCCGGATCACAAGTTCGTTAATTCATCTTGGTTCAATTTCTTTGAAGAGTACATCGTACCTTCTATATCCGATCGTATTGTTTTTGATTCCGTGGTTAATTCCATTAATTATTCCCGAAACAAAATTGTTATTGCAACTAAAAACAGAGAATTAATAGCGGACAAAGTAATAATAAGCGTTCCATTAAAAATCCTTCAAAACAAAGACATTGCCTTCATCCCCGAGCTACCCAAGTACAAACAAGAAGCCATAAATAATGCTGAGATATGGGATGGGTTTAAAGCTTTTTTTGAATTTTCTGATCGTTTTTATGATTTAGGATTTGAAAAAATACTAGAGAATTCCGCTTCGGGTCAAAGGATTTATTACGATGCATCCTACGGGCAGAACAGTAATAAAAAAATCATTGGGTTATTCGCTGTTGGCCATACTGTGCATAATTATACTGGTTTATCTGATAGCCAACTGAAAAAAATTGTCTTAACCGAGCTAGATGTTATGTTCTCTAATCAGGCGACGGTCAATTATATAAAACACCTTAGCCAAGATTGGAATAAGGAACCCTTTATTCAAAGTGGTTATCTTACAGATCATGCAGACTGGCGTATGGTAAAAAAATTGGGCGAAACAATAAATAAAAAAGTATACTTCGCTGGTGGAGCCTATACAGATGGCGAGGATTGGGTTTCAGTTCATACTGCTGCGAAATCAGCAAAAAGAGTAATCGATGAAATTAAATTATAAAGCATTCACAATTATTTTTGTGTATATAACAGTGGCCTGAACTAATAACGTAGACCAAAGAACTTGCACATACTACAATACAACTGCTTGTTTGCATCATGTTTAAATTAGTTTGATTCTACAATACCTCCAGTCTTACCGTTTACAATACGAAAACTACCTTTTGTTGATTTATCAAGGCAACTTTTTCATTTTTCTTGTACTTTGCCTATCTAAACAAGAAAAATGAAAAATACTTTAACCGCGATATTAATTTTCACAGCATCAGCCTTATTTGGACAAGTTCCAAGTTTAACCTCAGCTAACATCAATACCATTGGATCGACCAAAATGTATTATGTTGCCGATTCCAATGCCACTAATCTGGATGGTATAAATGGAGCCAATGTTACGTGGGATTATTCAAGCCTTCAGGGGTACACCACAACCGTTGACAACAACCTAGTGGATGCTACAACTGCTGCTAACGCTTCCGACTTTCCAACTTCTGTTTTTGCAGACGAATTAGAAGGAAATTTTATGGTCTATGAGAATCAAGTTGCAGACTCAATTTTCGCACAAGGATATACTTTCAATGAACCCAGCATAGGAGATGTCCTGGTACTATTATCGACAGATGAGCTCAAAATAATGCATTATCCATTCACGTACATGGATTCGTTCAACGATTCATTATCAGGAACCTTGGACGTGGTAGGTGGCTTCCCTTTATCAGGAGATTATATTGGTGAGGCTGTAGTGAGCGCGGACGGTTATGGAACACTATTATTAGGTACTAATACTTATTCTGATATTTTAAGAGTGAAGATAGTTGAATCCTCTACTGCCAATTTGGGTTTATTGGGCACCATCCCTTTAACCCGAACTCAGTACAATTATTACCAACCAGGAACACAAAATTTCCCCGTATTCATGCATACTTCTTTAGATGCTGCAGGGGCAGTTCAAAATATCGTATATAGCCAGGACTTATTGTCGATTATTGGTGTTAATGAAGAAAGTCAACCCCTCAGTTTTTCAGTTTTTCCGAACCCATCAACGGATAATCTTTCTATTGAGCTAAAGTCAGCAACAGAATCTACTGCAATCATTACAATATCAAATATTTTAGGTAAAAAATTGCAGCAAAAAACAATTCAAGCCAGCTCAGCATCTTTTAAAGCCAATTTGAATGTGAATGACTTAGCTACTGGAGTTTATCTGGTAACGGTGAATGCAGGAAGTTCGCAAGCAACTAAACGTATTGTTATTAAGTAACAACTTTTGAGTTAAAGTTTAAAAAAGGTGCATTAATGGCACCTTTTTTTATGTTCAAATGTAAAATAAATGTTACATTTTTACAGTTGTGTTTTGGAAAATAGTTACACCATTAGTCGTAGTATTGTTGTTCACCTGGACAGCCATCTGCTTTGTGCCAACATTTATTTTTCGATTTCTATTGTTCAATGAAAAAGTATTTGGTTTTGTAGCAAAGTATATCTGGAGTCCAGGAATCCTTTTTTTATCCTTTGCTTCAGTTCATGTAAAAGGAAGAAAAAACATTCCCAAAGGAGAAAATTTCATTTTTACTTGTAATCATGAATCCATTTTAGATATTCCTGCATTATTCTATGCCTCCCCTACTTTTCTTTATTTCATTGCAAAAAAAGAATTGAAAAAGGTACCGTTTATTGGTTGGTCAATTTGGGCCGCAGGAATGATTTTTATTGATAGAAACAATCGAAAAAAAGCCATGAATAGTATGCGAGAAGCTGGAGTAAAAGCCCTAAAACAAGAGAAAGACATCGTTTCTTTTCCCGAAGGAACCAGGGGCAATGGAAGAGATATTAGACCATTTAAAAGAGGAACTTTTATAATTTCTAAGCAAGCAGATATTCGAATTGTGCCGTGTTCAATTTCGGGCGCTTTTAAAGTATGGCCATCAGATCAGCTAAAATTAAAACCTGGTAAAATAAAAGTTAATTTTGGCGAACCAGTAGACCCCAAGGACCATGCTGATAAATCTGATGATGAATTTGCTGCATTTATTCGATCAGAAATTATTAAGCTAAAAACTACACCTCAATAGTTACTTTATAGCCCGAGTGACTTCTCAAATTAAGTACACTTTCATCATCAAAAATCAAGTACTGTCCCTTAATCCCATTTAACCTTTTTTCGACACATGGAATTTTATCCAGTTTCATGCTAACTACTTTTTTGGGATATTCAATTACGGGATAGTTAATTGCGGTAATTTCATCGTTGTCAGAAATAAAATCATAATACGCTTCAGGCAACATTTCAATAAGCGCTTCTTTTTTGTCTAATAAATTTTCGGATGAATATTCATTTTTCAGCATACCACGCCAGTTGGTTTTATCAGCAACGTATGGCTTTAAAGCGACCTCTATAAGCCCTGCAAGCTGCCTGTAAGGAACTTCTGCTAACAATATAGCTCCAACTGCACCTTGATCAATCCATCTTGTTGGGACTTGTGTAGTTCGGGTAACGCCCACCTTTATTCCACTGGTATTCGAAAGGTAAACCACATGCGGCTGTAGATGATGCTTCCTCTCCCACTCCTCATCTCTTAGGGCCACGCCCTCATGAATCCTACTTAATTCTGGTCTGATAATACTTGGCGTAGCCAATGGTGACGACATAAAAGCATCATAGCTCATACCGTCACCAAAAGACTTTTTAATTTTTTTACCTGTGACAACACAGTTGATCTCATTTTGAAATTCTATCCGGATGGTTTGCCCAACCAAGTCAGTCATATCTATGAGTTCTTTCGGCTCCAGCGAATGGAACAACGGTAGCTGATATGCAACTTCATTTAAAAGTTCGGCACGCATTTTCCGTATGTTACCAGCGAACAACATTACAATTCGGCTGCAAGTCGAGAGCCTTGATCGATTGCCCTTTTGGCATCAAGTTCAGAAGCGACATCAGCACCTCCAATTAAATGAACATTAATTCCAGCGTTCTTCAACGGATCGAACAAATCACGAAAAGGTAATTGACCGGCGCAAATAACCACATGGTCCACATCCAAGATTAAATCCTTTCCATTCGAAGTAATGTGCAATCCTGCATCATCTATTTTGTGATAAGTTACGGAGCTCATCATAGTAACGCGCTTCTTCTTTAAATTTGCTCGATGTATCCATCCGGTAGTTTTACCAAGATTTGCACCTAGTTTTCCTTTTCTACGTTGTAGCAGATAAATTTCTCTTGACGCAGTATCAAACTGAGGTTGAATTCCTTCAATTCCACCCCTCACCTTGTTACTCATATCAACCCCCCATTCCTTCATAAATGCCTCTGTATTAACGGATGAAGATACTCCACTATGAGTTAGGAATTCTGCAACATCAAAACCAATCCCTCCAGCACCAATAATGGCTACTTTATTGCCTATATTTTTTTCATGTTTTAACACATCTAGGTAGCTCAACACTTTAGAATGACTAATCCCAGGTATATCTAATTTTCTTGGTGTAATACCTGTAGCTAAAACAACCTCATCAAAATTCTTCAGCTCATTTAAAGCCGCCTCTGTATTCAGACGAAGTTCGACACCCAATAATTCTAATTGTTTTTTAAAATAACGTAACGTTTCGTGAAATTCCTCCTTGCCCGGAATCTTCTTAGCCATATTGAATTGCCCCCCTATTTGAGCTTCTTTTTCAAATAACGTTACCAAATGGCCGCGACTTGCTGCAACGGTTGCAGCCGCCATTCCTGCTGGACCTGCTCCAATTACTGCGATGTTTTTTTGTAAAGGAGCCGTGGTATAATTCAGTTCTGTCTCAAAACCTGCTCTTGGATTGACCAAACAAGATGCCTGTTTATTTTTAAATACATGATCCAAACAAGCCTGATTACATCCAATGCATGTATTGATTTCATTGCTTCTTCCTTCTTCAGCTTTCTTCACAAAATTTTCATCCGCCAAAAACGGCCGAGCCATGGAAACCATATCTGCGTGCCCATCTGCAAGAATTGATTCGGCAATCTCAGGTGTATTAATGCGATTGGTTGTTATTAATGGAATATTTACTTCACCCATCATTTTTTTCGTTACCCAACTGAAGGCCCCTCTTGGAACCATTGTAGCAATTGTAGGAACTCTGGCTTCGTGCCAACCTATTCCGGTGTTGATAATTGTGACACCGGCTTTTTCCAGCTCCTTTGCAAGTATTACCACCTCATCCCAACTACTGCCTCCTTCTACTAGGTCCAACATGGATAGCCTAAAAATGATAATGAATTCTTCACCGACCTCATGTCGAACACGTTTCACAATTTCAAGTGGAAACTTTATTCTATTTTGGTATGAGCCACCCCAAGAATCTGTACGTTGATTGGTTCTGGTAGCAATAAACTGATTAATCAAGTACCCTTCAGAACCCATAATTTCTACACCGTCGTAACCAGCATACTGTGCTAAGGAAGCGCATCGGGCAAAATGATCAATTGTTTTGTCAATTCCAGACTCAGTAAGCTCCTTTGGTTTGAAAGGGGTAATTGGAGATTGAATCTTAGATGGTGCCACATTAAATGGATGATAGCCATACCGCCCGGTATGCAATATTTGTAAACAAATCTTCCCACCTTCTTGGTGCACCGCATTGGTAATTACTTTGTGTTTATTCGCCTCTTTCTTGCTTGTTAATTTGCTTGAAAAAGGAGCAACCCAACCAGCTCTATCTGGAGAAATACCACCCGTAACCATTAAAGCAACACCCCCTTTAGCTCGTTCAGCAAAATAAGCCGCCATCTTTTTATGACCATTTCGTGTCTCTTCTAGGCCCGTATGCATTGAGCCCATTAAAGTTCTGTTTTTCAAGATTGTAAAGCCTAAATCCAAAGGGCGAAATAAATTGGGGTAATGCTCGTTCATTATTAGATTTTTGTTAGTTCGAAAGTAGTTAAAAGAACTAAAATTAAATTGCCCGCGTACTATTATTTAAGAATATAAGTAACTATTTCACTTGATGTACTCACCTCTTTTCACAATCGCAAACTTCTCATCATCCAAAGACAAATAGCCGTAATCATAACAAAAGAAATAGGTTAATCCAGCCTTAGTCTTGTAAACATTGGTGTAATAATCAAAATTAAATCGCTCAAAAAGAAGTTCATCTTTATGCACTTTTCCTTTACCATTAGGGCAAAAACCCTCCAATATTTTCCTGTTTCTTCTTAGTGTATTATTGATATTACGAATGTACTTATTCGCATCTCGATTGAGATTATTATTGTATGCATTACGGCAATAATCAGAACAAAATCGTTTGTCTACTCTTCCTTCTATTTCAATTGCACATTCGATGCAGTTCCTATTGCCTTGTTCTTCGACCACAGTTTAAAGATATGAACAGATAAAGCGGAAAGCAAATATGAAATTGTACTGTTATCCGAAAAGTAAGCGTTGTAAATAATTAAATGCAAACCATATATCAGCCAGCAAAAGATTAAATCAATAGTTATCAGTTAAATTTTATATAAACTAAAGATTTAATTATCAATAATTAAAATCATGATTTTCAATTACTTATTAAGCTACTATGAGACTTTGATTAATCGTAGATTCTAATTTATGGTACAACTCATTTGGATTAAAGGGCTTTGTCAAATAGTCATTCATTCCTATTGCCATCAGCTCAATTTTTAACGAAATATCTGTTGAAGCGGTCAATGCTATTATAGGGACGTGCTGGTTAAATTTTCGAACTTCTATTGTCGCCTTTCTTCCATCCATAACAGGCATTTGAAGATCCATTAACACCAAGTCATAATTGTTTGCTTCAATCATTGCTACAGCCTCTTCGCCGTTCGAAGCGAAATCCAATTGAACTTTCCAATCTTTAACAATCTTTTGAAGAATCATTAAGTTGTATTCTAAGTCATCCACAATTAAAATGCTGGCATTAGATAAATCTCGCGAATCGTGAATCTGGGTTGGAATAACTTCCTGAACATTTCCTTTTTGAAGTGTGATGTCAAAGTAAAATGTTGATCCAACTCCCTCTGTAGACTCTATTTGAAGTTTACTATCCATTATACCGAGTAAGTCTCTGGAAATTGTCAAACCCAATCCGGTACCGCCAAACTCACGTGTAATATGTGACTCTGCCTGTGTAAATTTTTCAAATATTTTTTTCTGATTGTCTTTAGAGATTCC
>Ga0315331_10000620_pt1 | contig 24989 bp, 26 predicted proteins | sample M160m34915metaG_FD_203456 | JGI IMG/M metagenome (GOLD analysis project Ga0315331, IMG submission 203456) | Ammonia-oxidizing marine archaeal communities from Monterey Bay, California, United States - M1 60m 34915 | ecosystem: Environmental > Aquatic > Marine > Intertidal zone | place: USA...
TCTGGGTTGTGGCCAGCGCTGCGACTGAAAAATCTCTGCTCGAATCTTCTATTCGTCTGTCTGTGCTAGTGGTGCTGCCCACCGTATTGGGTTTTCGTGCATGTCGGACTTGGAATCGTTTTCAAAACTGGGCTGAGGTGTGGGGACCCAGAATAGCCTCGTGCACCTTGCTATGGATCATCGTCATTGTGGTCGCAGGTGACCGCGAAAATCTGATGCATGTGGGCATGGTGCTGGTGTTAGCGTTGTTGGTGATCAATGTGGTTGGCTATCTGGCTGGATGGTTTGTTGGAGGCGTCGCGAAACTCCCGGAGGCTTGTCGGAGAGCATTGACCTTGGAGGTGGGAATGCAAAACGCGGGTCTTGGGACTGCATTGGCCGTGACTCTTTACGGCGAGGACAGTTTGGCAACCATTCCAACGGCGGCTTACACCTTTGGTTGCATGCTGACGGGGACAATTTTGGCCGTAGGTTGGCAAAGAGGCGGGAAATGCGTTGAGGAGACTGATGCATAGCGGGTTACCAATGAGTGACGCTTCCAGATCACCCATTGCCTTCACGCAGCCTTCACCGAGGTCAATTTTGCAAGTCGATTAGCGTGAAAAGCCGCAGATCGGGCTGTAGGCGTGTGACGGGGTAGCGGTATGATATTGGGCGGGAACCACCTGATCGCACACCTTCAAGAGAGCTGATGTCAACCTCGCCATCGAATTCGGAATTTGCCATTGAACGCGGTGTCCCGCGGGCGGCTGCCGTGATCGACATCGGCGCCACCAGTATTCGTATGGCGATTGCTGAAATTCATCCTGATGGAAAAGTGCGAACGCTTGATACATTAGCGCAGCCGATGGATCTGGGGCGAGAAGCTTTTGAGAATCGCCGCTTGTCACGTAAGAGTATTGAGCGGTCTGCGGCTGTTCTGCATCGCTACCAACGTGTTCTGCAGGAGTATGGAATCAAGCCCGCTGATGTGCGTGTTGTGGCAACCACCGCAGTCCGAGAAGCATCAAACCGCTTGGCGTTCGCGGATCGTATCTATGTCGCGACAGGTTTGAATGTCGAGCCCATTGATGAGGCTGAGGTCAATCGCATTACCTACATGGGAGTCATGCCCCAGTTGCAGGCGCATCCTGCTTTGTCAGATGGCAAGTCGCTAGTCGTTGAAGTGGGGGGGGGCAACACCGAGGTATTATTGGTGCGGGGTGGTAACGTCCTTGAGAGTCAGTCTTTTAGACTTGGGTCATTGCGTTTGCTCAGGACACTCAAAGGAGTGCGGTCTAGTGCGTCCCGTCGACGCGCTATGATGGAAAGCCATATCAGGCGGGCTTGGCATCGTTTGACAGATGAAAAACAGGATGGAAGCCCTGTTCATGTTGTGGCGATCGGCGGTGATATCCGCTTTGCATGCAAGCACATTCTAAAGAATTGGGATGGTAAGTCCCTTGCTGAAATGCCAACCCGTCAGCTGGATGAATTTACTTCGAAAATTCTGAAGCTTGATGAAGATGCAATTGTTCGTCGTTATGGTGCAAGTTATACGGAGGCAGAGACCCTGGGGCCAGCGTTACTGGTTTACACGATGCTTGCGAAGCATCTGGCGCTCGAGCACATTTTCGTTTGTGATACCAATCTCAGAGATGGCCTGCTGCAGGATATGGCATTGGGCGGTGGTTGGACTGCTGAATTTCGCAATCAGATTGTTCGTTCGGCAATCTCGCTGGGGCGTAAATTTGATTTTGACGAATCGCACTCGCGGAATGTGGCGGAACTTGCCCGCAAATTGTTTCAGCAATTTCAGCATGAACATCTATTGGATAATCGCCATGAGGTCATCCTGTTCGTGGCTGCCTTGTTGCATGAAATTGGTTTGATTGTGAATGTGAAAAGCAATCACAAGCACGCTTTGTATCTGATTCGTCATAGTGAGTTATTTGGTTTGTCAGAGGGTGAATTGCTGCAAGTTGGGCTCGTCGCCCGTTATCATCGTCGCGCATTCCCGCAACCCTCGCACGTCGATTATGGATCGTTGTCGCAGGAGGATCGTGTGACCGTTTCCAAGTTGGCTGCGCTGCTCCGTCTTGCAATCGCTCTGGATGACACCCGAAGCGGGCGGATCCTCGAAATCGAGTGTGTGAATGATGGTCAGCAATTGGTGATTAATGTTCCGGGTGTTGATGACGTCTCGTTGGAACAGATCGCCATGCGAGAAAATGCAGGCCTGTTTCGAGATATCTTCGGAATACCTGTGCTATTGCGTGCTCGCAGGTCGTAGGTGCGTTGATGACAGGCACGACGAACACTGCACTGCCCCTCTTTCTTGGCTGCCCAGTTTGGGCGTGTGCCCAATGGGGCGGAGAGGTTTATCCGGCGAGAACACCTCGGAAGGATTGGCTGCACTGGTATTCGCGGACTTTCAATACGGTTGAAGGAAATAGCACGTTCTATGCGTTGCCCGGTCCCGATGCCATTCAGCGTTGGGTTGAGCAGACGCCTGATCATTTTCGATTTGCCTTGAAATTTCCGAGGACAATATCGCATGAGTTAGAGTTGGAATGTTCTCAGGCTGCAACTCGGGAATTTTTGCAACGCATTGAACCTTTGCGGGACGCATCCCGCCTGGGGCCTACGTTTTTGCAGTTGGGGCCGCGATTTGGTCCGGATCGATTGCCGCTGCTCGCCCGTTTCCTTCAGGATTTGCCGCAGGACTTTGCCTGGGCGGTGGAATTAAGGCACCACGATTGGTTTGATTCGGGTGAAAACGAAAAACGAGTGAATGATCTCTTACGACGTTTGGAAATTGATAAAGTGCTGTTCGACAGTCGGCCGCTGTTTCAGGCTCCGCCAGAGGACGAAATTGAAAAAGTCTCGCAGGAGCGGAAACCGAAAACACCTGTTCGTCAAACAGTTACTGGCAACCATCCCATGTTGCGTCTTGTGGGACGCAACCGAGTTGAGCTGACGGATCGATTTCTAAACCAGTGGGTTCCAATCATTGCGGGGTGGATTCAGCAGGGTTTGAATCCCTACGTTTTCACTCATGCACCCGATGACCGGTTTGCGGTTGCCTTTGCAAGAAGATTAGCCGAGCGTTTGAAAACTGAAATGCCGGAAACGGATTGCAGTATTCCCAAGCCTCCCGCACCAGTACGGCAATTGTCATTGCTTCATGAAAGTGGTGATGAAGAATGAGTGGGAATCTGTGCAGTGGCACTCACAATCATTCATTTCAGCTGCCTCTGGTGAGAGGTTCTGTTGGAACTAACACCTTTTTACTCAGCGGGGCGTTTCGTTGTCCTGGCTGATTCTCGCAAATGATACTGATGGAACTGATCCTTACTGGGAGTCACGTCACCAAATGGTGGAAACGTGCATTGCCACAGCAGGGGTGACCGATCACCGAGTACTGCACTCTATTCGCAATACATTACGTCATGAGTTCATGCCTGAGCAAATGCGGAAACAGGCTTATCTCGACATGGCTGTTCCGATCGGTGACTCGCAAACGATTAGTAGTCCATTCACTGTCGCGCTGATGACAGAAACCCTTCGGCCGCGTGAAACGGATCGGGTTCTCGAAGTTGGTACCGGTAGTGGATATCAGGCAGCAGTGCTAAGCCCGTTGGTAGAACATGTCTACTCAATTGAAATCATGCCATGTCTCAGTCGTCAGGCTTCGGAGACATTGCGTCGATTAAAATACGATAATGTATCGACACGAGTTTCTGATGGTTTCGAAGGATGGTCCGAGGCGGCGCCTTTTGACAAAATTATTGTCACTTGCAGTCCCGAATCGGTCCCTGGACCTCTCATCGCACAACTGCGTGAAGGTGGGACTCTTATCATTCCAGTGGGTGAACGCTACCAGCAGACGCTTTTTCGGATGGTCAAAACAAATGGCAAGTTGGTGCAAGAAGAGCTCCGGCCAACGCTCTTCGTTCCCATGACTGGCGAGGCCGAGGATGGTCGGCAGGTATTGCCGGATGCTACGAATCCGGCCGTTGTGAATGGGGATTTTGAAATCAAGGCGCATCAGTCCAACGCGTCGACCAATTCGCGTAACACAATGCTAAATGGAACTTCAATGGCAGATCAGGTTCCCGGCTGGTACTACGGGCGACAGGTCAGTTTGATGGATGGCAATTCGCGAAATCCGGCAGCGGCGGGCAACACATTTGTGCGATTCACTAACCAGACACCAGGGCTCAGTGCCCACCTTCTTCAAGGCATTTCTGTGGACGGTAGGCACGTCCAGCAAATGGCTCTGAGTGGATGCTGCAGGACTTCTGGCGTTGTGCTGGGGGCCGATGTGAACGCAGCACCCATGGTTTCGATCAGCCTCTATGACGATTCACGATCTGAGCTGGCTGTTTTCTGGCTGGGCCCATTTGGGGGGAACCACGGCTGGAAGAAGCAGAAAACTGTATTCGATGTTCCTGACAGTAGTCGCGAGGCGATTCTACGGATCGGACTGTTCGGGGCCACCGGAACTGCAGATTTCGATGTTATTCGGCTCTCCAAGGCACACTGAGGAGGGATTCGGGGGAGCAGTAGGTGATACAGATGTCCGCTCGATCTTTCCCAGCCCTTAAAAATTAGCCAGGGATGCTTGTTTGCCCAGTTTCTCTCGCTATCCTAGTCGCTGAGCTGCGCGATGAGAGCCGCGGCTTGAATCACTGCTGAACGAACTAGGAGAATTGATATCATGAGGTGTTTACAGTACTTGGCTTTCGCGAGCGCCATTGTCGTGTTTGCGGGAACAGTCGAGGCCGGCGGATCTTGGGGAGGCTCTTCGGGCGGATCCTCGGGAGGAAGCGGCTCTTCCGGCGGCTACGCTTCGTCGGGCGGCTACGCCTCGTCGGGTGGAAGCAGTGGAGGCATTGCAGCTCGATGGCGTGCAAGACACTCGTATTCCTACGCAGGCGGCTCGTCTGGAGGTTCCTCAGGCGGCTACGCAATGTATTCAGCGGGCAGCAGCGGTGGTTCATCTGGCGGCAGCACGGGGCATGTTGGCCCCATCCGTCGTCTGTTCGCGAAAATTCACGCAGCTAAGGCTTCTCTGCACAATCACGGCAGCAGCGGCGGTTCCTCTGGTGGTTACGTTGTCCGATCCAACGGTTCGTCCGGTGGCAGCAGTGGTGGCAGCAGCGGTGGGTACTCTTCCTACCGATACTCAAGCCCTCGTGTCATGTATTCAACCGATATGGGATCAACGACCTACGAGTCGACCATGGTCGTGCCATCGTCTGTCGCACCAGCGGCTGTTGCACCCACTGAAGCAGCAACACCTGCTGCACCTGCTGCACAGCCACCCGCTGAGAAGAAACCCGCGAAAGATGACTCGGCATCGGTCGAAGCAGACTCAGCATTGCTGACCGTTTCTGTTCCAGAGGATGCCCTTGTTATCGTGAATGGTTTCCAGACCAAGGCGATTGGCCTTGTACGTCAGTTTAAATCCAGTGGATTGAAGCCGGGCCTTGTGTACAACTACGAGGTTGAGGTTACTTACAACGTTGACGGTGCAGAGCGAACCGAAAGCAAGTCCGTTAAATTGCGTTCTGGCACCAGCCAGTCATTGGTTTTCGCGGCAGATGACAAGCTTGCTGAGCAAGCTGCAGTAGAGACTGTAGTTCAGCTCAACGTTCCTGCTAACGCAAGCGTCACGCTCGCTGGGAACAGCACGCGTGGCGACGGAAGTGTTCGAACTTACCGAACCTCGCAGTTGAAAGACGGCGAAGTCTGGTCAGGTTACACTGTCCGCGTTAGTGCTGAGATCAATGGCAAACCAGTCAGCGAAGAGCGGACCATTGACTTGGTCGCTGGCAGCACAAATGAGTTGACCTTTGACTTTGGATTGAACAAAGTCGCGAGTCGCTAGTCGGTTGCTTGTTCTCGAAATGCATTTCTCTAAGCCGCGTCCAGAGTGATTCTGGTCGCGGCTTTTTTATTCTCACACCGATGTTGGGCCCTACAGTCGGCACAGGACGAGTAAGCCGAATTGTTGCGATATTCTCTGCTGCAGATGCTGAATCAGTGAACTACTGTAGAGATGCTCTTTGTAGCCCACCAGCACTCACAGTAACGCTTACCACCTATGGACTCTGAACCCGTCTTATTGACCAAACGAGTTCGTTTGCTGGTCAGTATTCTGATCGTTGGTCATCTGCTGGCCTTGGTCTTGCCACCTTTGTCAGTACAGACCCGTGGTAGCATCGGGCAATCCCCTTCTGTCTCGACAGCATTGGAGTTCTTTGAACCTTACAGTCAGGCTTTATACATCGATCGGGGCTATGCATTCTTTGCACCAGATCCAGGGCCAAGCCACCTGATTCAGGCGGCGATTGCTAGTCCGGAGGGGCCGTTTATTGAAAGAATGTATCCTGATCGTAATCAGCAATGGCCGCGTTTGCTGTATCACCGCCATTTCATGTTGAGCGAGTTCATGCATGAGATCTATCACCCGCCCGGGCCATCGCAAGAACTGCTTGAGGCTAACCGTCAGGAAGCACGGTATTGGTCGCTTTTGAGAGCTCGTTACAAGCATGTCCACCAATCGATCGTGAATCACCTGAGGCATGAGTACCCTGGTGATGAAGTTGCCATTCGACGAATTGAACATCTGGTTCCCGATCTCATCGAATACCAGCGGGAGCCAATTGAACTTACGGACAAGCGTCTCTATCGCGTCTTGCTTGATAAGTCAACTGAGCAGGATGCTAACGAATGAATCAACCTGTGAACTTGGTCAAAAATTGGCTGCTCGGATATGTAGATGCATGGGACCAATTTTGGTTCACCCCGAGGTTGCCCCATACACTCTCAATCCTCCGAATCATTACGGGGGTCATGCTGCTGTACTCTCATTTGGTTCTAGCGACCGACTTATCTGCATTTCTTGGGGATACAGCTTGGGTTAATAATGAAACTGCCAGGCAATTGCATGATGGAACATTTGGACTTTCGGACTACGGCAGGACTTACCTTTGGTTCATCAGTAGCCCGGCTTTGCTGTGGATACACCATGGCTTCACGATCACGGTGACTGCATGCTTTGCTTTGGGGATTTTGACCAGGGTCACCTCTCCTTTGGCGTGGTTCCTGCAACTCATGTATTTGCATCGCCTGACAGGGACGCTTTTCGGATTCGATCAAATCCTGACTTACCTAGCCATGTACCTGATGCTTGCTCCATCTGGCAGTTGCTACAGTGTCGATGCATGGTTGAGAGAACGATTTGCTTCGACTGATCGAGGACGCTTTTGGCATTGGCTATTTCCAGAAGCCAAGGCAACGGTGCTGGCGAACATTGCCACTCGTCTGCTGCAGTTGCACCTATGCCTGATCTACCTGTTTGGTGGGATCAGCAAAGCCCGCGGGCAGACATGGTGGGACGGAACTGCGGTCTGGTACTCCGTCAGCAATTATGAGTATCAATCGTTGGATATGACATGGCTGTCGGGGTATCCGCGTTTGTTCAGCGCGATGACTCATGTCACACTCTTTTGGGAGATTTTCTACTGTGCTCTCGTTTGGCCGCGGTTGACCCGTCCATTTGTGATCGCGGTTGCGGTTGCGGTGCATGCAGGAATCGCATTGGCCCTGGGCATGATTACATTTGGCACCATGATGATCGCTGCTAATATGATTTTCATCAGTCCAGGATGGGTTCAACACATCGTGGTCAGTCTGCGACGTCCGTCTCAGCAGAATGACGGGTAATTCAGCATCTTGCCGGATGGCGTGGGTGTGAGTTCACCACACGCCGGGATGTTGTCGATTCAAGCGGTACTGCAAGCCTACAGTTTCAACAGTGGTTCGCCGGTCATTTCATCCGGAATTGGCAGTCCCAGAAGTTCCAGCGTGGTGGGTGCGATGTCAGCGAGTCGGCCGCCGGGACGTAGTTCCCGGCCCGCAAGATTCGGTTCGACAACGATCAACGGTACGTCAAACGTGGTGTGTGCCGTGTGGGGGCCACCACTTTTCGGATCAATCATTTGTTCGCAGTTGCCATGGTCAGCTGTCACGACGAGTGAGCCACCCTTGGCAAGCGTGGCTTCGACAATTTGTCCAACGCACGAGTCTACTTTTTCGACCGCTTTGACGGCCGCTTCAACGACTCCCGTGTGTCCAACCATATCCCCATTGGCGAAGTTCACGATGATCAATGCTGCCTGTTCGGAATCGATTTCAGCCAGGACTTTTGATGTGACCTCTTCTGCTGACATTTCAGGTTTTTGGTCGTAGGTCGACACATCACGAGGTGAGGCGGCCATTCCGCGATCCTCTTCAGAAAAGGGATCGTCCCGATAGTCATTGAAAAAGAAGGTGACGTGGGGATATTTTTCTGTTTCAGCGCAACGGAACTGATGCAGATTCAGGCTGCTAATGTACTCGCCAAGTATGTTTGGCATTTTGGGTGGCTTTTCAAAGATCACCTGCACTGGTAGTCCAGATTCATAACCAGTCATTGTGGCAAAGTACAGATTCTGGATTTGATTACCCCGATCGAATCCTCCGCCTTCGATGGCTTGCCATTGATCGTCAGGATAGACGAATGCTTTTGTAATTTCCCGGGTTCTGTCTCCCCGGTAATTCAGGAAGATGATGGCATCGCCGTCTTTGACAAGCGTCGGGCCATTGGGGCCAACGATGGTAGTCGCTGCGATAAACTCATCACCCTTGCGGTTCGCATCAGTTGGATTCTCGTAATACGACTGAATCGCCTCACTCGCAGTTTCCGCAGTTCTTTCGGCTCCTTGGGTCATCATGTGGTAAGCCGTCTCGACGCGTTCCCAACGCAGGTCGCGATCCATGGCATAGAAACGACCCACCACGCTGGCAACATGACCGACACCAGCTTCTGCCATTTTATCCTCGAGTTGCTGAACGAAGTCTTTGCCTCCAGTTGGTGATGTGTCGCGACCGTCAGTGATCGCGTGAACTGCGAACTTTTCACTGGCGAGACCGGCGTTTTTCACTAAGTCGACCACAGCAAAGGCGTGCTCCAAGTCACTGTGGACACGTCCATCGGACATCAAGCCGAGCAAATGCAGCGTGCCACCACTGGCTTTCACATGCTCAATCGATTTTTGAATCACGGGTTTGCTGAAAAACGATTCATCGCGAATTGCTCGCGTGATTCGCATCACTTCTTGATCGACGATTCTGCCAGCGCCGATGTTTTGGTGTCCCACTTCGCTGTTGCCCATGACGCCGGCGGGTAGGCCTACGTCCTCACCTGACGTGTGAATCAGTGTGTTGGGGTAATCTCGCATCAGCGCATCGGATACGGGAGTATCCGCTAGATGGATGGCATTCGCGTGATTCCACTCGGGGTTGGGGTTTTCGCCCCAGCCGTCACGGACGATCAGAACAACAGGTTTTCGGCGGACTTGCGTCAATGGACCGTTCTCTTTTGTTGGTTGCAAAAAAAACAGAATTTAAGGGCGGTTTTGGAATGATTCGCCATACTGTGGACGAGGTGCCAGTCAGTTTTGCGGCTCATGCCTTAGCCCAATTTAGCTGACAGAGACGCTCCTCGGAACGCCCAAGCAAATCGCCCCTCCAAGCCCGCTTCGAGACTGTTGGGCGATCCGTTACGCTAGCTTCAGAACTCGGCCAGTCCCCTCAGGAATTATCTGATCATGTCTCTTTTACGCTTTGACCCCTCCGGCAGTATCAATTCCGATTTTGGTGTCACTGAAGAGCAGGTATCGGGGTTGTCAGGCATCTTGGCAGAATTGCGAACCGAGATCGTCGAAATTGATCCAAAACAATACCAGTCGGGGCAGGTGCCTGCGAAAAAGCAGCCTTTAGATGCCCGCTTCTTTTGGCTTCCCGAAGAGCAGTTAGCTGCCTATGAAGCGGATCGTGGTGCGTCAGAGCTAGGCAGGATTTTCCAAGTTGCGAATGGCATCCACAACGAGCTAGATGCCGTTGCCGTGTTGGGCATTGGTGGATCCTATATGGGGGCCCGCGCGATGATGGAAGCCTGCTGTGATCCCTATCACAACGAACTGACACGCGGCGATCGCGGTAGTAAGCCGCGAATGTATTTCGAGGGAAATAATGTCGATAATGATGCGAGCAACGCTTTGCTGCATCGACTAAAAGCAGGAGGGTATGGAGCAACTGAGGCGGAGAGACGCTTTGCAATTGTCGTCATCAGCAAGAGTGGTGGAACGATGGAGACTGCTGTTGCTTTTCGGCAATTGCTCGGTTCTCTCGAAGCATCCTTGGGTGAGCAGGCAGCAGAAAAACTGGGCCGCTTTGTGATTCCGGTTACCGGAGCTTCAGGGAAATTACATGAGTTGGCGTCTGCGATTGGGTGTGAGCAGGTCTTCAACGTTCCAGAGGGAGTGGGGGGCCGATTTAGTATTCTTTCCCCGGTTGGGCTGATGCCAGCAGCGATGTTGGGGTTGGATTGCATGAAATTGCTGGAGGGTGCGGTTGCCATGAATGAGCACTTTAAAAATGCTGCCTATGAAGAGAACGTCGTGTTGCAGTATGTCGCGGTGAATCATCTGCTTGCCAAGCATCGCAATAAGTCGATTCGTGTGATGAGTGTGTGGAGCAAAGCTCTCGAAGCAGTTGGATTGTGGCATGATCAGTTGCTCGCGGAATCCAATGGCAAAGATGGCCTCGGGGTAACCCCATTGACCACAGTCAACACCAGGGACTTGCATAGTCGTCACCAGCAGCATCAACAGGGACGCAATGACAAAGTATTCAATAATCTCATTGTCGAAAATTATCGGACGGATCCTTTGCCAGTGGGGCACAGTGCAAGAAACCAGGACTCACTGAATGACCTCGCTGATCGCACGCTGCCCGAGATCATGGGAGCTGCTATCAAGGGTACAAATGACGCGTTGCATCAGGATGGTCGCCCCACCACCGACATTTTACTTCCAGGTATCGATACGTATGTTTTGGGACAGCTGTTTCAGATGCTGATGATTGCAACAGTAGTCGAGGGCAGGCTATTGGGGGTGAACCCTTACGGGCAACCCGGGGTCGAGCAATACAAGCAGAACATGAACAAAAATCTAGGTCGCGGCTAATGCATCGTTTGGTCGTTGAAAGCCGACTTGCTGTTGCCGTAGCGGGAATGTCAGAGCTTTTTGACGGGAGTTTTCTTTTTCCCCAGAAGAATGTCACCTGGTAAGTGGATTGTTTACACAGAAATTTTGGGATGAATTCGCTAATGCAAACAGATCCACAAGTTTCATTGGCTGACTCCGGGTTACTTTCTTTCCATGTTGGCTACAATGGAACAATACCCCTGCCCTGCCCCACGATTTTGAAACGATTCATCGATGTCAGCAGTTGACCAACTTTTTGCCGATCTGCGATCTGAGGGCCGTAAAGCGTTGATGCCATTTTTCACTGCTGGTGATCCGGATATGGCCACCACTGCACAGGTCATTCAGGCCGCGCAGGCAGCTGGTGCAAACTTGTGTGAGATTGGGGTTCCGTATAGCGATCCGATCGCAGATGGGCCGGTGATTCAGGCTTCTTATCAACGCTCGTTGGACCGTGGTTTTCGCCTGCAACAGATCATGGATCTGGGTGAGGATTTGAAGTCGGAAGTCACTATGCCTCTGGTGTCGATGGTCAGCTACGCGATCATTTACCGTGTCGGCCTGAAAAAATACGTGCAACAGGCAAAGGCTGCGGGCTACGCCGGTGCAATCGTTCCGGACCTGTTAGTTGAAGAAGCGACTGAGCTGTCCCGGATTTGTGCTGATGAGGATTTCAGCTTGGTGCAGTTGGTCACACCAACGACACCTCGAGAACGCCAGGTCAGGATCGCAGAGTCTTCTTCTGGATTCCTTTACTACGTGTCGGTCACCGGAATTACAGGAGAGAGAACAGCTCTTCCTGAAGATCTGGTTGATAATGTGAAATGGCTTCGGGGGCAGACTGAGCTACCCATCTGTATTGGGTTCGGAATCAGCGGTCCAGAGACTGCAGCCAGATTAGCCCCTGTTGCAGATGGTTTGATTGTGGGATCAGCCGTGGTTCGGCGGGTTCACGATGCCGGGAATTCTGATTCAGCAGTGACACACGTCACCGATTTTGTGAAAGCGTTGCGCGACGCTATCGACAGCGCGCCCAACGATCTTCTTTGACCAATTGCTAGAAACACGAGAAGAAGCAGGCCCTAAGATTCCATGACTCACAAATCTCGGCGAGACTTTCTAAAGAAAGCTACCACAGCGTTGCCGATTGTTGCGGCAACCACTTCCAGTGAGGCGGGCGCAGCAGATCCGAAACCTGAGGAGGACGCACAAGGCGTGCAGTCGTGGCAGGGCCGTATGACTGCGCCAGATGACGGCAAGCGTTACGGCTGGTTTGTCGATACGCGACGATGCTTTGGATGCCATGCCTGTGAGGTCAGTTGTAAGTCTGAAAATGACGTTCCCCTTGGGAACTACATTCGTCAAACTACCTACCTTGATAAAGGAAAATATCCTGAGGTAGCGAGGCTGTTTTTGCCCATGTCTTGCCAGCACTGCGAAGACGCTCCGTGCATCAAAGTTTGCCCCTGCGGTGCTCTTCATAAAGAGGCCGGAGGGACTGTGGCTGTGGACTATGACATCTGCTGCGGCCATGGGTCCTGTGTCGATGCCTGTCCATACGGAGCAATCTATATGGATCCAGTTGCCAGTCAGGCAGTCAAGTGCCACAACTGTTACCACCGTGTAGAAACCGGAATGGAGCCGGCTTGTGTACCAACTTGCCCCGCCGAAGCGCTGCAATTTGGTGACCTGAATGATCCGGAATCAAGAGTCAGCCAGGCAATGAAGCGGGCGGAGGATGAGAATGTTGAATTGGTTCAGATCAGGGTAGAGAAGGAGACAAAGCCGCGGATGTGGTTCGCGGGCCCTGCGGCTGCTGAAATCGAAAAGAAGTTGCCGCGAGAAGGCGAGTCTTATCGACCTGAGTCATACGACATCTACAACTGGAAGGAGGGGGATCAATGAGCCACGAACAGAGCCCTCAATCACGTTTGAATCAGCGCCGCCGTTTCTTGAATCTTGGGTTGGCGACGATTGCAAGCGGCGTGCTCGCCAGCAGCAACAACAAGTCCCAGGCTGATCAGGCACCTGCGGTCTCCGATACTGAAAGTGGAGCAGACGCTCGTCCCGTCGTTGGCCCGGCTGGTCAACGAATTGACATGGAAAAGTGGCGAAAACTAAAGTCTGAGCCGTATGAGCTTGGCTCTTTTGGAGAGATGCCCGGTGTCTGTAATCTGCCCGGGCCGTTGGCGAAGCGGAATTGGCCAGATCGAAAAAAGTACGAAGGGGCGGCGAAGGTCCCCGGAATGTGCCAACTCTGTAGTACGGTCTGCGGCATCATTGGCTACGTCAAGGACGGTCGTCTGTTGAAGGTGGAGGGAAATCCTAAAGATCCCAACAGTCGTGGTTATCTGTGTGCACGCGGTCAAGCTTCCCTGAATCACCTTTACCATCCAGAGCGTCTGCTTTATCCACTGAAGCGTGTTGGGGAACGTGGTGAGGGAAAGTGGAAACGCATTAGCTGGGATGAAGCACTGGACGAAATTGCCGAGAAGCTTAAAGCGGTACGAGACTCCGGCCATCCAGAAGAGTTCGCCTTCCACCAAGGGCGACAGCGTAGCAAGGATGCTTTGAAACGTTTCTTGGATGCCTTTGGAACCAAAACTCAACTTTCGCATCGCTCGCTCTGCTCGGGGAATCGACGGGCAGCCAATCTGACAGGGCTTTGGGAGAGTGATTGGGACCTAAATGACGTTGAACATTCAAAGTACATTCTTAATTTCGGCTCAAATGTTTTTGAAGCACATCAGGGGCATGTGCCGTTTGCGAGTCGCGTGCAACGTGGACGCTTTGAGAATGGAGCGAAGCTGGTAACTTTCGATGTGCGGATGTCGAATACAGCGGGCGGTAGTGATGAATGGCATTCACCATTTCCCGGCACCGATGGGGCGATCGCGTTGGCAATGTGCAACGTGATCATTTCCCGAGATCTGCATGATGAACAATTCATTAAACGCTGGACTAACGTCACTGTCGATGAATTGCGGGAGCACTTGAAGCCTTATACCCCTGACTGGGCTGAGCGAGTTAGTGGTGTTGCGGCTGATCACATTGTAAGAATTGCTACCGAATTTGCGGCTGCTGCACCCGCCGCGACAACCATTTGCAATCGTGGTAGTTCTGCACATCTCAATGGCTTTTACAATGATCGTGCCATTGGAATGCTTAACGCGTTGGTTGGAAGCGTTGGTAAAAAAGGTGGTTGGTGTTGGTCGCCCTGGGGAGGTTTAGACCCGGTGGTCAAGACTCCACCGATGCCCCCCGGAGCAAAAACGCAAAGCGTTCTAGAGGATCCCCCTGAGTATCCGCTTGCTAATGTGTGGAGACGAATGCGTGTGGGTGAAATCGTCTATCTCTACCTACTGCAGGATCGAGCAAAATTGCAGACATACATGACTTACAACCTCGATTCACCAATGACTTGGCCCGAGGAAAGCATGACTCAGCAGATTTTGTCTGATGAAGATAAAATTCAATTTCACGTCTGCATCAATTCTTTCTACAACGAGACCGCACATTTTGCCGATATCGTGCTGCCGTGGACAACCTTCATGGAGCGGTGGGATCTGGATGCCCGAGCGTCATACAACTTGCGTCCGTACGTTGGTCTAAGAACGCCCATGGTCGAACCACTCGGTGAGTCCAGAGATGTTCGGGAATTTTTTCCCGAGTTAGCTCGGCGAATCGGAGGTGGAATGGAAGAGTGGTATCCTGAAAAAGATGTGAAGGAGTACATGGAAAAGTGGGCCTCTGCTGTTCCCGAAAATCCAGAAACCGGTAAGCAAGGTCTTGAGCGTTTGATGGACGAGGGCGTTTGGGAGCAGGATCGAGAACCCTTTTATGAGCCTTACAACCAAGTCCTATCAGATGCAGAAATGCAGGATGCGGTCGTCGACGATCAGGGACTGATCAGTAAGGACGGTATCGGGATAGGAATTCTGGTCGATGGTTCCCCGCTGAGGGGATTCAAAACGCCAAGCCGTAAATTTGAAATTCGCAGTGCCTTTGTTAGCAAGATTGGGCGCAATGAGGATTGCTCTGAATTGATTGCAGCCAGCGGTATGGTGAAGACGAAGAATCGCCCCAGTAGTCACTTGCCTCACAATGTAAATATCGAGGACATGCCAATCTGGTTCCAGCCTCGTGAGTTGCAGGATCTTCCTGATGATGAGTTGGTCATGACCAGCTTTAAGTGGAATGTTCACAACCATGGAAGAACCATGAACCTGAAGTGGTTGGCTGAAATCGTTCACTCCAATCCCGCTTGGTTGAATCCTGAGACTGCAGCACGTTTTGATTTGAAAAATGGTGATTGGATTGAGATAACCTCCTTCTATTCACGTGAACTCGAAAAGGTTTCTCCACATCTCAATCGTACTGACTTGCCCGAGTCCAGCGGGCGGCGTGTGGTTTCAAGTATGCGTGTGCCTGTTGTACTCATGGAAGGAATTCATCCTCGCGTCATTGCAATGAGTAACAGTTGCGGGCACACCCAGTACACGTCAGTTGCACAGGCACGAAAAGAACCACTTGATGATTCACAGCTGGCTGGGTGCGACCCTAAAACCTATCAGGATGCTGACTGGCAGAGGAATATGTGGTGGCAAGATGATTCTGGCGGGGATCACACGAAGTGGCAACGCAATCGGGGAAACGGGTGGAACCAGAATCGGTTGATGCCTATCGCCCCAGATCCCGTGACCGGTCAGCAGGCATTTCATGACACCGTTGTTCGGATCAAAAAAATTGATTGATTCAGAAACTCAGAATGTCGAATCTGTAGCAACGGTGTACGCGTTGCTTGGGCGGTTGTGGATGCAGGAGGTCGACGCTCCTTTGCTGAAGGGAATGGCGGAGGAGCCACTGCTTTCGGCATTGTCGCAGTTGGGCTTGTCGCTTCCGAGTGAATCAGTTGAGCAGCTCGCGATGGAATACTGCGCTCTGTTCATTGGGCCGAAGAACGCGCTGCTTCCCATGCAGTCAGTTTGGCAGAAGACCCAGTTGGATAGTCAGTCAGCAAGCTCGGTCGCGAAGTTCGCAGAACTCATCAGTTACGTGATGCCGGCACCGGCTCTGTGGGATCATCTTGGCGTCCAACTGGATTTAATGTCGCATCTGATGTTGGCAACTCGATCTCAGAAAAAACGAGACGACGAAGGCAATATTGCTGATGAAGTTGCGACTGCATTTTTTGAACGACATTTGAAATGGTCCTCTCCACTACTGTTGGGGACGTCGCAGAGAGCCCGTTTGCCGCTGTATCGTTCGCTTGCTGAGATCACTCAGCAATTTCTGAAAATGGAAAGCAATGTGCGTTCTTCGACATCTTTGTGAGTCTTTTCTTGCGGGCAGACTCAGGCAAGTAGCGTTTCAATGCAAAAGAGCATGGCCTGCAGTGAACCTCTCACGAACTGGTGTTTTACCGCGATGACGAAACCAACACCCGTACCTACTGATCCCGCTGAGTTGAAAGACTTGGCGTTGGCCGTGTTGCAGAATGACAGGTTTCCCTATTTGGCCTCGATGGATGGTGACCAAGCGAGGGTTCGCCCGGTCTCTCCTGTCAGAACTGAGGATTTTACGGTTTACATTGCTAATTTGCGTGCGTACCACAAAACGCAGGAAATTGCGGACAATCCGAAAGTCGAGTTGTGCTATCTCGACAAAAACCACCACCAGGTGCGGATCACGGGAGTGGCTTGTGTGGAGCAGGACCGTAATTTGTTGCAGCAGATATGGGACGAAAATCCTTTGTTGAGAAATTATCTCGGCTCGATTGATAATCCAGACCTGATTGTGTATCGAGTTGATCCTCAACGTGTCAGATACATGCGTGAGTGGGCGCTGGAGTACCATGAAGTGTCATGGACTTGATTTAACAACCTGATTCAAGCATTGACGGAGATTGGGGCCAATCGTGCGTGAGTTATTTCGTACTCTGCCATTGATGTGTGTCGTATTGCTCGTGCCAATCGTTCCCTTCCTGTTCTTTGGAGGTCAATTGAACGATTGGCTCAGCGGCTTGGCGGACAATCCTCCTGAACCTGCTGCCACATTTGCTTTGATCGTGGGTCTGTTGGCCACGGATATTCTGCTTCCGATTCCGTCCAGTGTGATCAGCACGCTCAGCGGTTGGCAGTTGGGCTGGTTTGCGGGGACAATGGCGACGTGGTTGGGGACGAACCTGGGAGCGATGATTGGCTTCGCGTTAGCAAGGCGGTACGGTCAGGCGTTTGCACTGTACTTCTCGCGTGGGGGAGATCTTGAGCGGATTCGAAAGGTCAGCGATCGGTATGGGCCGCTGGTCCTCGTGCTGACGAGGGCCATGCCGGTCTTCGCCGAGGCCAGTGTTTTGATGGCGGGAATCCATCAATTGGCATGGCGACGATTCATGCCAGCGATCATTGGCAGCAACCTTGGGATCGCGGTTGCCTATGCAGCCTTTGGGGACTACGCCGAACGCCATCAATGGTTGCCCTTAGCACTGACCGTCTCGGTTGCGATCCCAATCGCGGTAGCAGGGCTTGCCCGCCGGTGGTTGCCTGAGGGAACGCAAGAGTCGGCTGAACGCTCAGCTGAGATCGAATCACACTGACGATTTTGCGAATTACCGCAGCAGTTGAAGTTTTGATGCAGAGGATTTGGTCTGCAAGACTTACTAATCGTTACAGTCGTTAAAGATGGCGTTCTTACCTGACTGTTCAGGCTTTTCTGGTCGTCAATTCCGTGTTAATCAGCCGGCTTTACTCAATCGGTGTGCTAGGGTTTTTTGCCAACCTTCCACTCTGTGCCTTCTTACACGGGGACACGGAAAAGTCCGGTACTTTCCCACCATTCAAGGACATAGACATGACTGATTCCAGCATCGATCAAATCACCGAAGAAAACATTCTTACTCTCGAGCGACGTGCTGCCGATCGCAGAGCAGACAACACCACAAGCGACGCGGGAAATGCCGATAACTTGGATACTGGGGTAGTTGCTGAACCGCGACGGAAGAAACAACGCCGCCGCCACATTGATCCAACAACCTGCGAACGCGATTACAGCAATCCGGAAATCGAATTCATGCGTGCCATGGATGACTACAAACGTGACGCAGGACGTATGTTTCCTACATGCAGCGAAGTGCTCGAAGTGATTCGATCATTGGGATACTACCAACTGACTGAAGAGCAAGCAGAGACGCTTGGGTTCGAGGAAGAAGTCCCAGCAGAGGATGAGAACAGTGCTGATTCGATGACTGAAGAGTCCGAAGATTTTGTTGATGCATAATCACTGAAATGCATGTCGGCCTAAGTCGATCTATGGTTAAATCATGAGCAGCCTGGGACACCGTTCACATTAATGTGTGGTCGCTTCCGGGCTGTTCTCGGTTTAAGGTTCTCGCGTGCACCGATTGATTAGACTTGTCGCCTATCTTTGGGCACTTCCGTACACGCTTTTCGGTATTGCCAGTGGATTACTTCTCTCGGGACGATTCGAGATTGTGGAGGGCGTGTGTGAAATTCACAGTCCGGCAATCGCCGGTGTCTTGAAGCGATTCCCTGTGCCCGCTAGTGCAATTACTCTGGGGCATGTTGTGTTGGCTCGGGACCACGAAATGTTGGGATTAACGAGAGCCCATGAACGCGTTCATGTGCGTCAATACGAGCGTTGGGGAATCATGTTTGTTCCGGCTTATCTTCTTGCCTCTGCATTCCTTTACCTGAAAGGTAAGGATGGGTATCGAGACAATCCTTTTGAAAAAGAGGCTTATGCGATCGATGATATTGAGTAATGAAAATCAGGAAATGTTGATAGCGCAAGCGACCAGTTAGACGCATGAAGTTGGGATGCTATTGTTTTCAGTCCCAATCTTCAGTTGGCAACTCTGCAGCAAGTTCATCCATCGAAACGCTGAGTTGATTCATTAATTCACGTTTTTTCAGTTGACTGTCGAGTGGTTCGCCCACAAACATGTCGCAGAAAAACGGTACTAGCAATGCTTCGCCTTTAGGTAGTGCCTTACCGAGACCGTGCATGAATACAGGTGTGATCGGTATCTCAGGATGTCGCCGCGCGATATGCGCAACACCGCTCTGAAACTCATCCATTTTCTCTGGTTCACCCCGCGTGCCCTCAGGAAATAACAAAACGATGCCATCCTTCTGCAGCACCTCTGAGATAGGATCCAGCGGATGTTTCCCCTTTTCGCGACGGACCTTGTTTCGGTCTATTGGGATGATTCCGACGATACGTGTCGCAAACCAGCGTCGCAGTCTACGTGTCATGAAATAATCAGCCGCTGCAACGGGGCGGACGCTCGGCAGACGTTTCAGACCAAGCACATTCATGAGCGCGAATACATCGAGATGACTATTATGGTTTGCGACTATGATTGCCGGCCCAGAACTTGGCAGTAGTTCACCACGGCGTACGTTCGTTCCCAATACAATCATCATCAATGGACGCACGACCAAAGCAAAAAATGCTATTCGTAGAATCTGGTTCATTGGTGATAGCAGTAATGAATAAAATGGAAAAATAACGGTGCAGTAAAGATCAAGTTCCCGACGCGGTCCAGCACGCCTCCGTGACCTGGAAGTGTTGCGCCGAAGTTTGTGATTTTCAAGTCGCGTTTTAGTGCGCATATGCAGAGTTCCCCTGCAAAGCCCATACTAGCGATCATGAATCCAGCGAATGCCGAGCGACCAAGGTCCATCGGAGTGATCAACGGACCAACGAAACCTGCAAGACAGGTTGTTAAGGTGATCCCGCCGATTAATCCGGCATAGGTCTTTCCGGGGGCGATGTTGGGCGACACCTGTTTTTTTCCAAATGGTTTGCCCGACAAGTACTGGAAGATGTCATTTGTTTCAGCCATGATGATCAGGAAAATGAGTAAGCCGGGGCCTGGGTGTTGTTCGGCAAGACTCAGTGCACCATTCATTCCTCTGGATGCGTGTTGTCCCACCGTGATTGCCAGCAGGTACGCAGTGTGTGACAGACTGTAAACCGTAATCATGAGTGCCCAAAGTAATGTTCCTGCAGCTTTCTGAAAGCCATCACCCTGACCGATCATCCACATTCGCGTGGGTAACCAAGCAAACATGATGACGGGAATGAACACAAGGAACATCTGGTAGTTGTCAGTCGCAGCGAAATAATATTGGGGAATCACCGATAAGTAAGCGTAAAAAAGGACTCGGCGGTCAGCGCGTCTCGTGGGCGACATTGAAAGAAATTCTTTCAATGCAAAGAAACTGATGAATCCGAAAAAAATGACGCCACCGTTCGGCGATAAGCACAACGCAAAGGAAAATAGCCCTGCCAACGACCACCATGTTCGGATGCGATGGCGGATCAAGGTGTCGTCGCATCCAGGGAAGTAATGCATCTTGAGAAATAGAATGCAGTTTGAAACTGCTAGGACTGCAAAGATCGCGATCAGCGTTACGCGGATTTCCCAAGCAAGGTGGCTCATCGTTTTGCTGTTCGCTCGCGATCGGGTTCGAGAGAGGTTTGGAAGGCAGTCGCTAATTCAAATCAAGCATCAAAAAGCCCAGTGCCCTTTTAGCCATGGAAGCCACGTCCGGCGCCCTCGACCCAGCATTGCTTTCAAGTTTTACCGTCGGAATGACGTGCCGTTCTCGTTCTGATGGGCAGCGGCTCCGATTCGTAGCGGTAATCATAACAACCCCCACAGGCACCTGTTGCGGCATCGATGTTGTCCGACGGTAATCTGATGTCGATTCAATCACAGCAGGGTGTTCTGTAACTTTGGCGATGAGCGATTCCAAGAGCATTCTATGCTTGCAAATAGGAAGTTGGTGTTTCCAATAGAGGGCAAGAGGCCATTTTGTTGCGGAACGACGCCGTTTGCATGCTAGGGATTTGAATTCAGGCGCATGCTGTGAAACTTGTCTGATTGTTGCCGTGCATTCTCCGGTTTGGCGTTGTGGTATCGAGCACAGATTTCGTAACGTCCCGCCAATACCAGAGATGTTCTTCCGGGATAGCGTGACTTCGGAGAGCACTGATGCATGTCAATTGCAAGCGAGGCAGGGATGTACGCCGCAACTTATAGAATCATGACTTGGATGCTGATCCTCGCTACCACCATCGCGGTTGGGTGCCGAGGTGCGCAAAAATTTGGACGCAATCTACAGGTGCGAACAAGCAACGATGTCGAGGTAGCGGAGATTGATTCTCCCGAGCAGCGGCTAGCGACTTCCACGCGTGCCGATGGCGAAAGCGAGCAGGATGGTGTGACCGGCTTGAGAGGTGCCAGGAGTTTAGAGACGCGATCTGCCTCTCTCAAGACTCAGCCTGATGAGAAAGATCTACAAGCATCGGTCGCTTCGACAAAAGTAGCGGAGGATGCGGATAGCACTTTGGCGAAGGCAGTTCCGCCACCTGCTGATGTGGTCGCTAATACAGAAGCTACCCCAGCGCAAAGTCTTGACCTTCCGTCTCCGAAAGAAACGCAACCAGCGGGTGCTGCAGAAGTCATTGCGAAAATCAATAACCTACCCGCAGCGGAACGTGAACGACTTCGACAACAGTTGAAGAGTGAATTGGCGACTGCCGATCGAACCACACAGCCCAATCCCCTTGATTTGGCATCAGGAACGATGGACAGATTGCCAACTTTGCCGCCATCGCGAGATTCGGTGCCGGAGATTACTCCCGCACGGATTGGAGTAGGGATCGAGCAGGATTCAGCTGAGGCAACGACTGGTGTTTCGGCCTCGTTGAAAAATGTGGATCCAACGGTGCTGACCGAGCAGGAAAAGGACGCCGTCGCACAAAAGCTTCTTCAGGATTATGCGAATGTTGCTAATGCATCAGGTGGAGAAAACTCAGATCGCACGACAGTGCGAACAGCCAGCGCCACTCAGACTCAGGCAGCTCACAGTAGGATTGTGCAGGCTTTTTCTCCCGAGCTTTTATCTGAATTATCGGAAGATGTGCTTTATGATGCTTTAGCGCAGCAGCTCAGCAAGGCTCCCGTCGGTGAGGAACCAGCAGAACGGACCGCCCGCTTGATTCGTTTGCGACACCTGCTTGTGCTTTCGGGTGATCCCGACGCAGCAGTCGAGAAAATTAGTGGCTTATCAGAAGCTGAACAGGAGTTTCTTCGGCATCAACTTTTGGGACTGTGGACAATCATTGATCCCGAGGGACATCCGACATCACCAAGTCGTCGATTTACTTCGGCCGTCCCCCAGATTCGGGAAGCAGCCAAATTCGCAGCAGCGGCGACAGATGCACTTGAGGTAAGGGCATTGGCGTTCTGTACTGATATTCAGTCTTACGGGCAATTCAAACGATTCGAAGGGAATCGTTTCGATGCTGGGCAACAGGTCATTCTGTATTGTGAGATCGATAACTTTACCGCCAAACGCGTGGACGGTGGTTTTGAAACACATTTACAGGGAAGCTACGACATTTACGATTCCGAAAATCGTAAAGTACTGAGCCAGTTACTGCCGGGAGATCAGCAGGTTTCTACGAACTACTTGCGTGATTACTTCATCGCTTACCAGATGCTGATCCCTCAGGAGTTACCTGCGGGAACGTACAAGTTGCGACTGACGATGGAAGATCGTAATGGCAAGAAGTACGGTAATTCTGACATCCCCTTTGAAATCGCGAAATAGGCGATTCAGGAGTCTAGTGGGATCGTGTCCATGATTTGATAAGTCGGCCCTGACTTGTCAAGAAAACTGGCGACCAACTGCAGTGAACTGACCAGCATGCCACCCAGTTCTGTGTCCTCTTCAGCCGCGAGACGTTCCATCACATCACTGTTGGCCAGTTTCGATGTGCTACGTGTGCGTCCAAGTGTCAGGTGGGGAACGTAGTCTCTAGGTTCTTGTTTGAACCCAAGCTCAGCAAGAGATGTTTCTAATTGCGATACGATTTTGGTGAGTGCCCCTGATGCATCGTTGATCCCTGCGTATAGAATGCGAGGACGCTCTCGACTCGGAAATCCGCCGGTGCCGCCAAAATCGAGGTGAAACGGCGTGTGGTTGGAGCATACCCTGTGGATCACGTTGCAGACATCGGGAACCTCGGTGTTGTCCACGTCACCAAGAAACTTCAGGGTCAAATGCAGATTATCAGTGGGAACCCACTTGATGCCGTCATTTGATTGACGCAGTCGCTGCAGCATCCGGGTTGAATTACGGTTGACGTCGGGCGCGAGCTGTATAGCGATAAATGATCGAATGTTTTTCATGGTGCCAATCCTACACGGAAATATGTCTGAGTTTGAGCCGCCGCCATTTGATCCCCACCCCTTTTTCAGGGGAGGCCACTTACAGACCCTTGCGGCCACCCGTGAAGTGTCAGCTGATCTACTCAGTCCGGTGCAGCATGTCGTTCCCGTTTCCGAAGGGGATTCGATCGTTTTACACGAGGATTGCCCTGCTGATTGGGCACCTGGTGATCGGTCGATCTTGTTAGTGCATGGTCTTTCAGGATGTCATGCGGCCCCTTATATGCTGCGTTTGGCCAAACGTTTTCTGAATTTGGGGTCACGCGTCTTCCGAATGGACATGCGCGGATGCGGAGCGGCACGCCCATTGGCACGCAATCTGGCTCATGCTGGTCGTAGTGACGATGTAGTTGCGGCACTTGGCATGATTGCTGCCAAGTCCGAGGAGGGGCCAATGCTGGCAATCGGTGTTTCGCTAGGCGCAGGGCAATTGCTGCGAGCGGTGGGGCGAATTGGCTGTGGTGTTTCAATTCGACCAGCGTGGTTTGAGCGACTGGAACGTATTGCCGTGGTGGCACCGCCATTGGATTTGAGGCGTTGCAGCGTCAACATGCAACGTTGGTTATTGCGACCCTACAATTACTATTTCATCAGGGCACTTCTGGGAAGTGTACCGCCAGGGGTTCATGAACGTGCTGAATTCCAGAAAGCGATTTTGGAGAGACGGCCAAGGACTTTGTGGGAACTGGATGACCGTATCACTGCACCGCTCAGTGGCTTTGACGACGCGGCAGACTACTATGACCAGGCCTCAGCCTGCCATGTGGCAAGATTCAATCCTGTGCCCACTCTTGTCCTGACGGCAGCAGATGATCCCATCGTCCCTGTTGGTTGTTTTGCGGACAATCCGAGCCTGTGGCCAAAATCAACGCGTTTGTTCATCACGAACACGGGTGGTCACATGGGCTTCTTGGATCGACGTCGCAAGTGCTGGATTGACGAAGCTGTCATGTCGTGGTTTTCAGCCTGACGAGATCGCAGTCATCAACAAAAAGCGACCTCGATTTTTACTTGGTCGTCCAGATCGGATTAGGAACCATTTCGTCAGCAACGGTGGAGCCCTGATCGGCACGCCCACTACCAGCCATACCACTGATGATTTCAACGGTCATGTCGTTATCACACGTGATCTGGCAACTAAGTCTGACTCCAGGATCTGAAATCTCACGGACGCTCAACGTGTCTTTCTCAGCCTGTGTGATCTTTTCTGGTTCACCATCAATGAATTTGATTCGACAGGACGTGCACTTTGACTGGCCACCACACGCATGAAGCTGATCCGTGCCAGCGTCGTCTACAAGTGCTTTGACAAGGCGTTTGCCAGGGGCGATTTCAAACTCACCCACTCCTTGAACGGTTAACTTTGGCATGTGATCAGTCTCCGGGGTCGCTTCGAATTGATATGAATGAAAAACACCGTTGTACTGAATTCAGAGAGCGTGATGACTTTTCGTTCGTACGTTTTGATTTGTCATGTACAACGTTGTGCACAGCAGGATAGTATCCTCGGCAACTGTTGTGCAAGCGATCTGATCAGCAGCAGGCGTGCACCAACGGGTATCGGGTCTTCAGGGTGTTGTGGAAGAGCGGGACGGTGGTTTGGGATCAGCATCAGGTTTAGCGTCTGGGAGTCCTTGAAGAAT
>Ga0315331_10000623_pt1 | contig 24951 bp, 36 predicted proteins | sample M160m34915metaG_FD_203456 | JGI IMG/M metagenome (GOLD analysis project Ga0315331, IMG submission 203456) | Ammonia-oxidizing marine archaeal communities from Monterey Bay, California, United States - M1 60m 34915 | ecosystem: Environmental > Aquatic > Marine > Intertidal zone | place: USA...
AAGCCTGATTGGGCAGCGTTCGAGTAAGCTACAATGAATGGCCGATTGACTAGAATGGCGTTGCATCAAGGCGACATCACTAGACTCAACGTCGACGCAATCATAAAGGCTGCGAACGCGTCCCTGCTTGGCGGTGGTGGTGTCGATGGTGCGATTCACCGTGCGGCAGATCCAAACTTGTTGAAAGAATGCCGAGCACTCGGAGGATGCCCCACGGGGGAAACGCGAATTACGAGCGGTTATAACCTTCCCGTAAAACACGTAATTCATACAGTAGGGCCGATATACTCCGGCGCTAGGGATGATGATCCTGCACTTGCAGCCTGTTACCACAGCAGCATCCGGCTTGCAGTGGAAAACGATTGCAAAACAATTGCCTTCCCGGCGATTTCAACGGGCGTGTATCATTTCCCATTTGACCGTGCGGCCCGCATCGCGATTGCTGTCACGATGATGGAGCTGGAGCGAGCGCCGTCCATTGAGCGGTTCACATTCGTTCTTTTCAGCGATGATGATTTTCAGCGATTTAGCAAGATTTTTGCGGGTGCTATTTCGTCCTGATCGGCGTTTGGCCCGCTGCAACCACCCAATCATCGAAGAATGGACTATCGGCAAGGCCTGCGTCCGAGAATGGAAAATCTCCTTCAACGCGGTAGCTCGGCGCCGGTGATCTCAGTTCGGACGAAAACACCGAAAACCCGGATATTCGGATCGATTCCCGATGAAAGCGTGCGTAACGCTCCAGAAATCGGCTGACTCGTTTGATGTTGGAATACCCGTGAAAGCGGGCGAGTGTGATATGTGGCTTGAAGGTCTGGCTTTCCGATGGATATCCAGCACGACGACATGCCCGCTCGATCTTAGCGTTGAGGGCATGCAAAGGCTCTTCTGGCTTCATGCCCATCCATAGCGCGCGCACATCGCCTTTGGACGCGAATACCCCAACTCCGCTGGGCGCAATGTAAAAGGAGGGCATATCAATCCGTCCAAGTTCACCAGCTAAGTCATCCGCCTGGCCGCCATCGGTTGGACCCAGAAACCGCAGCGTCAGGTGCATATTTTCTTGCCAAACCCAACGGGCACCCGGAACGCCGCCCCGAAGCTTCACAAGTTCCTTACGAAACCATTCCGGCAGCTCTAGGGCGATAAATAGGCGCATATTCGGATATTCCCTTAGTCGGCACTCAAGCGTTGTCCCGCAGCCGAAGCTTGCGCTGCCGACGCTGTATCGCCTGCACCATAGGCTGGGGTTCCATCCGCCATTGGTCTAGCGATGCGGTGATACAGCCATCAGGTGCCGCCAATCGCACCGCCATGGCTTGCGATAGAATTGTAGCTTGCCACGGTCTTCGCGTCCTTCCCAGCGCCACTGAGTGCCAGCATGATATGAAGATCATTAAAGGGTAGAATGTGTTCGTCAGCCTTGTTCGCCGCCACATCTGCCAAGCGATCCCAGCGATGGCCACATTCCACGCCGCGGATTTTAAGGCGCGTTAGCATGGCCGCGGCATTGGCGATATCTAAACCATCGTCCGTTTCTTCCGCACGAAAAGCGTTGTCGTAGAGGTCAAGCACCGCATCGTGCTCGCCAAGCTCCAAGTGGAAGAGCGCTTTATGCCACCAAACATGTTTGGCTAAATTATGGACCTTACCAGCCCAGTTTGCTTCCTCGCGCTCAATCCAAAGAATTCCTTCGCGTTAGCGGCCTTGCATTTTCAGCCCAAAAGCCCTCATACCCAGGACGTTAGCGAACCCAGGAGTGCCGTCCGTCCACGCTGGCATTACCTGGGCTACGGAATCTCGACGCTCGGTAATATTGCCCAGATAGAAATGCAGATAGTGGCCCAACTTCAGCGCTGCGATATCATGCGGCCATTGCAGCAGCACCAATTCAAGCAAGCGTGCGGCTTCGCCGATCTCTCCATCAGGCCAGGCCGCCAGTGCCGCAGCATGCAATTTCTCGCGCGCATTGCCGTGCGATTCAGTAAGTGCCGTCGCTTTCGATGAGGCCGCAGCTGCGCGTGCCAGTAACAATCCAACGGCCATAAGATGGAAGATATACCCCGCCATACAATGGTTCATGGGGGCTTCGGGGTCTGCCTACATCGCTACTTTCAAGCGTCGGCCTGTATCTTTCCGAAAACCGATATAGCCATCGACCAGATGGTCATGGGCGTTAACGGTTGCTTGGCTCGCCATCGTAGGCCCAAGGCCGCGCTTGTCATGTGATTCTGGCATCGCTTCAGGTTCCAGTAGGCTATCGTTCTCCAGCGTCCACTTTAGTAGATGTCAGGTTATTCTGCATGCCGTTCAGCACCGATGATCGCATAGGATTCGATCTCAATCAGGAGGCCAGGGTCGATCAAGCTGGAAACACCAATTAGGGAGGCAGCCGGCTTGTTCCCGCCCATTGAAGCACTTTGCGCATCAAGGAACGCGGCAGACTGGATCATATCCGAGATGCATGCAGTGATACGATCAATGTCGGCCATTTCGGCATCCCATACTTTCAGCGTCTCTGCAATGTTCTTATAAACGGCTGTTATTTGGGCACCAACATTATACCAATAAATCCGCCTTTGCCGTCCAATGATGTAGTGCCGGACACATGCACCGTATCGCCCACCCTTACGGCGCGACTATAGGCACCAGTTTCAGTTCCGTCTGAAACATCAACGCTCGTTTTTATTCAACCGTGCATTTCAAGAAGCTTGCCGAGTGTAGACGGGCCTGAATTTTACGGCGACCATTGTCTTCAACCGTTTGGCCTCGTATGCGATGGGGCAGTATAGACAGAACCTTCGCCATCCAGGAATCCGTAGAATGCCCAAAGCAATGTCGCCCGAAGAACGCGCGCTTCGTCAGCAGGTGATTGACGCTTGCCTTGAAATGAACGCCAGCGGGATTAACCAAGGAACCTCTGGGAATGTCTCTGCGCGCTGGGAGGAGGGGCTGTTGATTACTCCATCAGGCGTGTCTTATGTGGAGCTAGAGCCGGAGGACATTGTTTATATGGGCATAGATGGCTCCTATGAGGCGAAAGACGGCCTCAAGCCTTCCAGTGAGTGGCGGTTTCATGCGGACATCATGGCAGTGCGGCCAGATGTGACCGGGATCGTCCATACCCATTCCATGTATGCGACGACCATCGCGATCAAAGGCCTAGATATTCCCGCGGTTCATTACATGATCGCAGCGGCAGGCGGCTCTACAATTCGTTGCGCACCTTACGCTACGTTTGGGACAGCGGAACTCTCTGAGCATGCTCTAAAGGCCCTTGAAGGACGACATGCCTGCATTCTTCGCCATCACGGCGTTATAACGTGCGGGCCAAATTTGGAACGTGCACTTTGGCTGGCTGGAGAAGTGGAGACATTGGCGAAGCAGTTTCACCTGTCCATGATGTTGGGCGAGCCTTCCATCCTTCCGGACAATGAAATTGAGAAGGTGATGGCGAAATTCGGGACCTATGGTCCAGGGTCGAAAAACTAAGGGAGCAAGTGCTATGCGGTTAGAAGGTAAGATAGCTCTGATATCGGGCGGCGCACGTGGCATAGGTGCTGCAATGTCCACCCGGTTCACTGCTGAGGGTGCCCATGTTTGCATTGGCGATATCGAAGAGGCTGCAGGCCTCGCATTGGCCGACACAATCCAGGCCGCTGGGCAAGACGCGCGCTTTATGCCGCTTGATGTGACCGATAGTGCCGCATGGCGAGTCGTTGTCGATGCACTTGTGGAAGACTTTGGTGGCGTTGATATTTTGGTTAACAATGCTGGAATTTATGACCGGCGCCCGCTTGAAGATATCAGCGAAGAAGCCTGGGACCGAGTGATGGATGTAAATGCCAAGGGACCATTTCTGGGCGCCAAGGCTGTCATTCCGGCTATGCGGATGAAGGGGGGCGGGTCCATCGTTAATATATCCTCGACCGCTGGCATTCGCGGCTCCGTCGCATCTCATTATGGCGCATCCAAAGGTGCTGTCAGGCTGCTGACGAAATCCATTGCTGGGACGTATGCGAAGGACGGCATTCGCTGCAATTCAGTGCATCCTGGCCCAGTCGAAACGGAGATGGGCTATGCGGCAGTACCGGAGGCCGTGCGTGCTGAACGCTTTGGCAGGATCCCACTCGGACGGTTCGCTGATCCATCAGAGATCGCGAATGCCGTCCTGTTCCTGGCGTCCGATGAAGCATCGTTCATGACTGGGTCTGAAATGGTCGTCGATGGCGGATCAACCGCAGTCTGATTAGACGTGCTGCCCGCCGTTCACATGGACTTCGGCACCGTTCACATAGGATGCAGGGCCGGTGCAGAGGAAGTAAATCGTGGCAGCGACTTCTTCAGGCGTTCCCAGACGGCGCATAGGAATTTCGCGATCGACAATATCTTCCGTGCCAGGCGATAGAATTGACGTATCAATTTCGCCAGGTGCGATCGCATTCACACGCACACCGCGTCCACCAAACTCTGCCGCCATTTCACGGGTGAGGGCGGCGAGCGCTGCTTTGGACGTGGAATAAGCAACGCCCGCAAACGGATGCACACGCTTTCCAGCAATAGAAGTCACGTTCAGAATCGCGCCTTTTGCTGCCGTCAGTTCATCAATCAACGAGCGTCCAAGCATAGCGACCGAGAAGAAATTTACTGCAAATACGCGCTGCCAGGCGGCCATATCCGTATCAAGCACGCCCATTCGGCCGCCATCAGATACCTTCGGCGAAATCGCGGCGTTGTTGACCATTGCGTCAAGCCGGCCTTCAGGAAGTTTCTCACGTATCGCTTCAATTGCAGCGGGCAAGCCTTTGAGGTCACTTAAGTCCAACTGGATATGGTTGTCTTTGCCACCGTCCCACGGGCAATGCTCTGAGAACGCGTGGCGGGAGACGGTGAGGACACGCCATCCAGCAGCGCCGAAACGCTTGACCGTCGCATGGCCAATACCCCGGCTAGCGCCGGTTAAAAGCAAAGTCTTCATGGGTTGGTTATCCTGCGCCATCACACGTGGTCTCCAGCGGGCGTATGAATCGACTAAGGCATACTCCTATTCCAGGATTCGCGCCACAGCAGGTTTATCGAAGCCCGCGACCTGTTTGTACTGAGTGGATACAGCTTCTAGTTCCGCTTGGCTGATCACATCTTCCAATCGCTCAAACCCGTTTGGTGCGCGCTCCTCTACCATCTGCATAACCTGCTCAGGCCCCTGGCGGCGGTTTGCGGCGACCAGAGCCGCAGTAGCGGGCAGGCGCTTGGCCTCATAGCTCTTTAGCGCTCCGTGGACATCGCCAGCGCCATCTGCATGTGATTCAGTCAAAGCATGAGCATCAAGAATGGCTTGGCTGGCACCATTTGATCCAATTGGATACATGGGGTGGGCAGCGTCCCCCAGAAGCGTTACTGGGCCGAAACTCCACGCAGGAACAGGATCACGGTCCACCATCGGGAATTCAAGTGCTCTCGGTGTTTTGGCCGCGAGGGCAGGGAAATCCAGCCAGTCGAATGACCAACCCTTAAAGGCTGGCATAAAGTCCTCAAACCGCCCTGGCTTATTCCAGCTTTCCCGTGATGGAGGCAGATCACCGGGTTTGCCTATTCTAATTTCAGCAATCCAGTTCGTGAGGCTCCGTCCTGCCTCAAATGCTTGTTGTGAGATTGGATAGACAACCAATTTTTGGTTTTCGTGGCCCGCCATAATCATGCTGCGACCGGAAAGAAACGGCGCGTCCTCAATGGCTGCACGCCACAGCACAGCGCCAGACCAGCGCGGTGGGCCTTCGTCTGGATAAAAGCTCTTGCGCACAGCCGAATGAATGCCGTCGGCCCCGACCAGCGCATCCGCGACCACGGGGCCATACAAATCGCCACCCGTCCCCGCATCAAACCAAACGCCGACACGACCGCTCGGCCAAACTGTATGGCGCACATAGGCGAAACCTTCACGCACGCGGGCATGGCCAAGGCGCTCTCGTACAGTGTCCAATAACAGCATCTGAAGCTCACCCCGATGCAGGGAGAACTGCGGAACCGGGTAGCCAGCCTCAAGCCCACGCGGTTCGCGCCAAATGCGTTGGCCAAACTTGTTGAAAAACACCAATTCCTGTGTCTCGACGCCTAGCCTAGTCAGATCAACCAACAAGCCTAGCTCGGCCAGCACAGTTACCGCATGGGGCAGCAAGTTGATGCCAACACCTAGCGGCCGCAATTCAGGGGCTGCTTCATAAACGGTGACCGAATGGCCTTTTGCGTGCAGCGTTAGCGCCGCCGTTAATCCGCCAATACCACCACCAGCAATCAGAATATCCATAAGGCTCTCATAACCCTTGTTGAGGTGACGCCATCGCCAAATGGGTTTAGCTTAGGCCAAATTTTGTTGCTAGGAGTGCAAATCTGATGTCCGCCATGAAACCCGCCCTTGCGTTAACACCCGTTCCAAACCGTCGCCGGGCTGTCGTTGAAGCTGTCCAGAAGATGGAAGAGAAGGGCTATGCTGGCCTGTATTGCCCATCAACATTAGGCGGCATGTCGCTGGTTGAAGCCCTAGCTTGGCAGACAAACTCCATTCCTTTCGGTGTAACCGTCGCGCCAATCTATTCCCGCGTGGCTGAGGATTTTGCAGAAACTGCAGCATCGTTGAATGAAGTCTCCGGCGGGCGTTTTCGGCTCGGCGTCGGCGTTTCCCATGGCCCGACCCAGGCAAAGTTCCGCGCAGCTGTCGGCAAACCTATCGGCGATATGCGGGAATTCGTGGAACGCTATAAAGCAGCGACAGGTGCTGGCGAACAGGCTCCCCTAACGCTCGCAGGTATGCGGCCGCGCATGATCAAGTTGGCAGGCGAAGTCGGCGACGGGCTTGTATTCGCCAACGCAGCACTAACGAAAGTTAAAGAATCATTAGCTCTGCTGCCTCAAAAAAAGCGGGATGATCCAGACTTCTTCATTGGCAACATGATGCCAACCTGTATTTCGGGTGATATCGAAGCCGCCAAGGCCGTCCACAAACGCACGCTCTCCCGCTATGTCCTGCTACCCTATTATCGTTCCTACTGGCGCGAGGCTGGATATGCTGAGGAAATGGCAGAAATTGATGCACTGATTGAAAGCGGCGATACCGCCAGCATTTCTGACCGGTTGTCCGATCAATGGCTGGACGACATCACCCTGTTCGGTTCTGCCTCCAGGGTGCGTGAGCGGGTTGAAATGTGGCGGGAAACGGGTGTGAAGACGCCCATCCTTGTGCCTTCGTCTGCCAATGGGAATCAGATGAAAGCCGTTGAAGAAATCTTTGTGGCTTTCGATTGAACCAAACAATGAAATACAATCTTGCCGCGATTGTATTAGCGACATCTGTGTTGCTTGCTTTCCCGGCTTTCAGCTAGAAACTGCCAGACCAGCGCGGGACGTGGAGTTTCATGCTCGAAAACGACATCATCACTGGTACGGACTGCGACTATACCAATGGTACGCTGATTTCATATGTCAGCCCTGCGAATGATCTACCGTTCTTTGCTGACTGGGTACCAGCGTAGCTGACATTGCTGACCAAAGCTACAAAATGTCATATGACGTATGGTGACGGCCAGAATATGTATAGGCCGTAAGACATTGCAATTAACCCGCCTGATGCTGCCGATCGGCCCTATGCTGGCTTTCTATACGGCACGATTGGCCTTGTTGCAGATGAACGGGCGTGCGAATGGTGATCCGTAGCATCTTTATGTGCTTGCGCTCGATGTGTGTATTGTTGGTAAGCATTCGCCGGCTGAGCAAACACAGAAACTTGTTCATAGGGTCATTGATGATCGGAAGCCTTGACGCAGACATTCGCAGCTTGGCACCATAGTAGGCCTACGACTACCTTATGAACGTAGCTGGCGCGCTAGCCAAAAAAAGTAGGATGTTCCAATCATCCCGCTCGAAGGCGATATAACTCCCTAAGTAGGGGCTGCACTCGGCAATATTGAGACCTATGGGACCGCCGGTGTGTCATTCCGGCTGGGCGAAGGGCTTGGCGACGAAACGGCCCTCCACGGGTGCGGCCTGCATCTTCCAGCCCGGGTTTTTTTCAAGGATGTTGACGGGTTTTCTAGGCACGTTTTCGGTGGGGTAGCGAGTAGGGCTGTTGCGCGCGACCTATTTGCTGAAGGCAACACATTCAAAGATAGCCCAGGCCTAAAGCTCGTGCCTTTCCAACTTGATCTCCAAGCGGGCGGCGCCATACATATCGGGCGTTCCGCCGCGCTGCTCACTAAAGCCTTTATGTGCTATCGTGTAGCGCCTCATCCTTCGCTTCAATCTTGAGATCCTCAATGCCGGATTACATCAATGGCCGGTCCATTCTTACTCTGGCAATTTACGAAGCTCTTCGATGTCTATCCCGCTGACCTTGCCGAAAATATTGACTGCAGCAAGTTGCTTCAGCGCGACGGACAGATCTTCGATATTAACCGTCCCCGCTTTCGGGTTCGCCGTCACATCAATCTTGTAGCCAAGCAATACCTGCTGGATGCCTTTTGTCTGCAGCGTGACGAGTGGTGCGCCAACGCTTGGATCTCTATTTTCCAGCTTATCCAAAGGCAGTTCAATTCCAGAAACGATCCCGGCGAATTGGACTTGCCCATTGGCATCAGCGCGCACGGGTAGCATCGAAGCATCAGCATGAGAATGTTAATTTCATCCGGCAAGGTTATATATTCTGGTCCTTTAGATGCCCCCGGCCGAACGTAATTGCCGGGATCGCTGCCGCGATTTTATTTTCACGATAATAGTGTTGAGCACGGGCCAAGCTGTCTAGCGTTTTGACATCGCCGAACACCGTATGCAGATATGCGGGCAATGCGCTTAGGTCAGCACCTGCGGACGCCGTACTTGCAGTGTCGAGGTCATAGCCTTCAATCACCAGGTCATTTACGGTTACGGGCATGCGTAATGTCTCGCCGCCGACATCAATCGACACAACGTCAGTGACGGCACGAACTTCAGCACGATCTTTCGAGTAATCCAGCGTTGCGTCCTGATAGCCTGATCGCTAATCCGTATTTCTGTCGAAATAGCCATCAAATGCGCCCTTGAATTCGCCTTCCGCATAAACGGGCACGCCAAACCATGCGCCGACAGCTGTTACTTCGGTCGCGACACCAGCAATAACTAGTTTTTTCATGCGGTAGGCTCCTCTAAACGGCCGAATAGATGTAGGGTAGTTAAACTAACTTAGGACTTAAAACACGCAATACCCATCCAGGCCTCACGCACCGTCCTGGGATGCGCGTCAGTTCAGCGCGCTGTCAGATAGCTCAAGCGCCCTATTTCATAATAAAATAAAATATTTCAGAGGGCGATAACGATGAGTGGTTTGTTCTGGGTTTTAATCCCACTTGCGATTGCAGCGACGGCTATTGTGTTGATTGTTGGCGTCGCTGGGTTCGCAGGCGGAGGTGAATTCAACAGGAAATACGGCAATAAGCTGATGCAGATGCGCGTACTGCTTCAATTTATTGCGATTATCCTGATTTGCGCAGTGCTCTATCTTGCGAAATGAATAAGCATCAATCGTTTCAGCGGCTAGCCGCGGCAGTCAGTGCACTCATAGCCTAAGCGCGCCTCCACCAAACCTTGTCAGCTATTGAATGACGGAAGGGCACCGTAGTTTCTGTCGGAGCTTATCCGCTAAAATGCATAGCTTAGCGCGTTGGTTTCGGCGAGCCCAAAAGCTTTTATGAAGCAAATCGTATTTTGTGACGCTATCAGCGCGGTCGCATCAACAGATTGCGGGGCAAATGCGGTGTCGAAAGCGGTGGATTTAGGGTTAAGGGCCGTCACAGCCGCCGCATGGATGGCAACACTGTGTTCGCGTACGGCCGGCCCATTGTTTGAGCCCTCAAATAGTGCACCGCCCTCACTTCGCAGCAGCTAAATGCCGAGATAGCCCATATAAGTCGTGCCCTCCCACTTCAGCTCGGTGAACAGGTCTACTGGTGCCAGAATAAGTACGCCGAGCGCAGCCATAGACGCCGTCATTGCGACTGCATCCCTTACAATGCGATACCGGCGACTGTCGCCAGTGCTACACGCCGTCCTTACGTCAAGGCATAGCAAAGCCCCAGAAGAACATTTGGGTCGGGAAGCAACAGAAGGAATGTTGACGCCGCTGTGGACGTTAGCCAAGTCGTGATGTCTATAAAAGACAGTCTATTACATATAATCTTCAACCAGTGCCTGGGCGATCTGGACGGAATTCCATGCAGCACCTTTGCGCAGATTGTCTGAGACGATCCACATATTCAGGCCATAAGGGACTGTAGTATCCTCGCGGAGGCGAGAGACAAAGACTGCTGTGTCACCCGCTGCATCTTTCGGCGTGATGTAACCAGCGGCTTCGCGGCGGTCCAAAACGACGACACCGTCAGCGTTCTGTAGCAGATCCACGGCTTCCTCAAGCTCCATTGGAGATTCGAACTCGACATTCACAGATTCACAGTGCCCTACAAATACTGGCACCCGGACACACGTGGCGGAGACTTCAATCTCTGGGTCCAGAATTTTCTTGGTTTCTACCACCATCTTCCATTCTTCGTTGGTGGAGCCGTCTTCCATAAAGTCACCAATATGCGGGATGGCGTTGAAGGCGATTGGAACTGGGAATGTCTTCGGGTGGGCTTCTTCCATCTGATAGATGCCCTTGGTCTGCCCGTAGAGCTCATCCATACCGGCTTGGCCTGCGCCACTCACCGCCTGATAAGTAGACACCACGATGCGTTTGACGCGTGCGACGTCATGCAGAGGCTTCAATGCCACAACCATCTGGATCGTCGAGCAGTTTGGGTTCGAGATTATGTTCCGCTCCCGGAATCCTTCAAGTGCGTGGCGGTTCACTTCCGGCACGATCAAGGGCACATCCGGGTCCATGCGGAAATGGCTGGTATTGTCGATTACGACACAGCCTGAATTCGCAGCGCGCGGCGCATACTCTGCGGATACTTTCCCGCCCGGTGAGAAAAGGGCGATATCAAAGCCTTCAAAATCAAAATTCGCCAGCTCTTTTACTTTGAGCGTCTGATCGCCAAACGACACCTCTTTGCCGATAGAAGCGGAGGAGGCGAGGGCGACGATCTCATCTACCGGAAAGTCGATCTCGTCCAGTGCTTCAAGAATAGCGTGGCCGACAGCGCCGGTCGCACCTCCAATAGCAACCTTGTAGCCCATGACGAAGTGTCCTAATCAAATACGCGAGAGTGGAAAGAACGCGGGAAATAAAGGGATCCAGCGCGTTTAGCAAGCGAGGTCATAACATGACTGAGCCGAATAAGGACGAAAAATACGAAACATACGCTGAATTCTGGCCCTTTTTTCTGTCAGAGCTTCGAAAGTCTGAGACCCGGAGCCTGTACTATTTCGATACGGGGCTAGGCATCGCGTTGATGGTTGTAGCCGTCATTCTGCTGGATTGGACCCTTATCCCAGCAGCGCTGATCAGTGGCTATCTAGGTGCCTGGATCAGCCATTTCGTTGTCGAGCATAACCGCCCAGTTACGTTCACTTATCCGGTCTGGTCATTCGCCAGTGATTTTCGCATGCTGGGACATTGTCTAGTTGGCAAGCTTGACGTTGAATATGCCAGAGTTGACATTGACAGCTACTAGAAGGTCTAAATGTGATGAAGACTAATTCCAACGCCATGCACGTTCTATATTTCACGCGCCCGATGGAAAATTCGTTTCTTGACGTACTGGAGGCCGATGGCGGTTTTGCTGTTGAGCAACGACAACTGACCGACCCTGAGGACACAATTTTCGACGCACTTGGCCAGACTCATGTCTACAGCATCTCCAGCGCTAAGGATGAATTGCCAAAGCAGTTTTGGGGCGTGGGCTCATTGTTTCAGCGCTGCCCCAACATTTTGATGCTATCCACATATGGTGCTGGGTACGATGTGTGCGATTTGGAAGCCGCGACGCGGGCAGGGGTCGCGGTCGTCAATCAGGCTGGCGGCAATAAGGAAGGCGTGGCCGAGCATGCACTCGCGATGATGCTGACCGTTTCGAAGCGGCTGATTGAATCGGATCGCGCCGTCCGGCGTGGCGGGATAACAGATCGTGATGCGTTTAAAGGCACGGAACTTAAAGACAAAAACGTCGGCATTATTGGACTTGGCCATGTTGGTAGCCGATTGGCTGATCTATGCACTGGGCTCTTTAACTGCCGGATTATCGCTTATGATCCGCTGCTTTCAGCAGAGGAAATAGCGGCGAAGGGTGCTGAGAAATTCGATAGTCTGCATGAGATGGTCGCAGAGGCTGATTTTGTATCGCTGAACTGCCCGCTTATTCCGACAACACGCGGTATGGTCGATGCTTCAGTCTTCAGTGCGATGAAAGACGGCGCCATCTACGTGGCGACTGCCCGTGGCTACATCCATGATGAAGATGCGCTGGTGGCCGCCCTAAATTCCGGCAAGCTTGCAGGTGCGGGCATCGACGTATGGGACATTGAACCACCACCAACAGACCACCCTTTACTGCAGATGGATAATGTCTGCCTGTCGCCACACACCGCCGGAATCACAGTTGAGAGCCGCCGCAACATTGCAAAAATCGGTGCCGAGCAGTTGGTTCAAATACGAAATGGGGAAAAGCCGCCACGTCTTCTGAACCCAGAAGTATGGCCAAAATTCCAGAACCGGTTTGAAGCGGTATTCAACATCCGACCAGAAGATTAATACCGCTACACTGAGCGATTAAGTTGACGAGGGGGGCTCGGACAATGTTGATCGGAATTCAATTCCTGGCCACACGCTAGGCGCTTGCTGCTGTTATGCTGATCGCTTGCTTTGTGTGCTCTCGCCGAGCGATGTCTTTGCGCAGGCACCGCATCCAGCCCAACGCGCGGTTGATTCAACCAACGCTGAAATAGCCAGTAAGGCAGAAGTTGGCTCCGCCAAGCAGAGTTTGGAATCCCTGATTGCGCCAATCGTGCGAGATGCAGTTCAGGCAGAGTTGAAGTCTGCTGACGCAGCAAACCCCGGCGACCATTCTATGGATCAAACCCGAAGCGCTGAACCGTTTGCCACCTGATAGAAAACCTGCAGACAAGTGCGACCAAGATCCCTGGAAACTTCGGCCGCGTAATGGTCATCACGAGCAATCTCGAAGAACACGCTAACCGCGCCATCTTGCTCCTAACGGACTTTGAAGGCTGGCCGGTCGCTTGGGCAGGACTTGTGAATCTAATCTTGATGCTAGGAACATTCCTTGCTGGGGCGTCATTCGCCTACCGAAAGCTCGTGCAATTTATCTGCCTAAGCTATGCAAAAGCTTCTATCTGATCTCGTGGTTATCTGCATCCCTTGCAGGTCTTGCGCGCGATGCTTTTGGGCTGGCAGTAATCGCAACTGTCGCTTTCGCGCTTAGCCTTGTGCGGTTTTAACAAAGTGCGCCGATCCGTATTCTGTTATTGGATGGCCTTGGCGCGGAGAGGTATAAGCCTGCACCAGCGTTGGTGATCAAGTGCTTGACGAGGACGGGCTTGGCAGGACTAAATCGCGGTTTGGCACACTTCTGAATGTTGTGCGCGGGTTTGTGTTTTCAGTGCTAGCGCTCATCACAATCATGGTCGTGCGGTCATCGATGGGCGTTGATACCAGGCCATTGCTTGCAGGCGCTGGCGTTGTCTGGCATCGCCATTGGTTTTGGTGCACAGGCTTTGGTGCGGGACATTATCTCGGGCGTATTCTTCCTAATTGATGATGCCTTTCATGTTGGTGAATACGTTGAGTTCGGCGAACTTCGTGGTGAAGTGGAGAAGATATCCATCCGTCCCATGCGCCTTCGACATAATCGCGGCACCATTCCTACGGTGCCTTTTGGCGAGCTGCGGTCCATCGCCAAACTATAACCACGATTGGGCAATCTATAAGTAGGAATTTCGCCTGCCTTCTAACTCAGACACCGAGCCGTCCACAAGATTATCAAAAAGGTCGGCCTGGCTTCGCTCGAACACACAGAACTTAGTGAGAAGTTCATTCAGCCCCTGAAATCACAAGGCGTGTTTAGGTTTAAGGAAGGTACACTGTTCTTACGCACGAAATTTATGTGTAACCCGCGCGAACAGTTCGTAATACGCAAAGCTGTATTCCAGGCCGTGAAAAACGCACTCGATGCAGCCGGCATCGAACTGAAGCGGTGCCCCGTTCCGATAGAATGGGATGAGTACGGACAGACCGATGAAGATGGCCTATCACCTGTACAAGCATCCGGTCAGGCCATCACTGCTGCGGGAGGTGCAGACGTGATAGCCTCGACTGGTAAAGAAAAATCTGCATATCCTGATGAACCATAACCAGACCCAATTACGTATAAATCGGTAAAACGAGGAAGTGTCTATGCAAGGCATCGTATTTCTTGGCGATCGACAACTTGAGCTTCGGGAGTTTGATGACCCCACACCAGGGCCACGAGATGTGATCCTTGAGATCAGGGCGTCCGGCATGTGTGGGACAGATTTGAAAGCCTACCGCCCTCAGTTCGAACCAGGTGTTGTGCGTGGCGGCATCAAGCGGGCTTCAACGCCCCAGATCGCTGGCCACGAACCTTGCGGCGTCGTCGTAGAAGTTGGCTCGGCAGTGACGGAGCGGGAAGCCCGCCTTGGCCAGCGTGTCATGGATCATCATTATGACGGTTGCGGTGTGTGCCGGCATTGCCAATCTGGCTGGTCGCAAATGTGTGATGACGGAGCAATCGTCTTCGGCTCCGTCGCTCATGGTGCCCATGCGAAATACATGCGCGTCCCCGCCCACACTCTAGTGCCACTGCCTGATAGTCTTTCGTTTGAAGCAGGTGCTGCAATTTCCTGCGGCACTGGCACGGCTTATGGAGCGCTCAAGCGCTTGGGCCTGGAAGGTGACGAGACACTCGCCGTTTTTGGGCAGGGACCAGTTGGCCTTTCGGCGACCCAGCTTGGCGTCGCGATGGGCGCTCGAGTGATTGCTATTGATATTTCACCAGAACGCCGTCTGATGGCTTTGGACATGGGCGCGGATGCGGCCTTGGACCCAATGGCAGTTGATCCTCTAGAGGCGATCAAAGACCTAACCCACGGTGAGGGTGCGCACAAAACCCTAGATAGCTCCTCCTCGCCAGACGCCCGCCGGACCGCCGTCCGCGCAACCCGCGCATGGGGCAGCGCATGCTTCGTCGGGGAGGGCGGTGAGGTGATGCTTGAAGTCTCGCCAGACCTAATCCGTCGCCAAGTGACACTAATGGGCCACTGGACTTTCTCAAAAGCCGGCCAAGCTGATTGCGCCCGATTCGTCTCCGACCGAAACATCGACGTCGACGGCCTCTTCAGTCACAAATGGACACTGGACCAAGCAGACGAGGCCTACAAACTGTTCGACGAGCAAAAAACCGGCAAAGGCGTATTCCTACCCCAGGCCTAAGCAAGAATTCAGCCGCCCCATTTTTTCGCATTGTCTTTAGCTTGCAGGCGATTCCGAGGTCTAAGAGTGGGCGTGGGTGGCGGCGTTTGGCACCGGGCATTGAAGGGGTAGTTGATACTAGGTCGCTGTCTTGGTCGTCCATCAGTTCCGCCAGAAGGCGGCCAGATTAAGCGCCACGGGTCATGGGTGCGACATCATTCGTCAGAATGGCGAACAAGCCCGGTTCGATCTCCCTGAAAATTGCACCGTCATTCGTCGTAAACCCCATAGCCCCGACCCAGCTATGCTGGAACTTGACATTTCCAAAGTCTAGCCAGCGTGCGAGAAGCGGCCTGCGGTGAAGGAGCGCCGAATTGGCGACAGCCTCTGCAGAATATCCACCTTTCGGGGCGAAGTGCGCATAATATCTGTTAAACACTCGCCGATCGCGGGTTAGGCGAACGGTTGAGCCATTATCTCAAGCGCCGAGCAGGCCAAAAGCGCTGGAATTAAAACGTGGCATTTGCACGTCGGATAGCGGTTCGCGGCAATGCCCAAATGGCGCATCATGACGCCAGCTGCGATAACGATACGGTCGGCTTGAATAACACCTGTATCAGACGCCACTCGAAATCCTGCAGCATGCCGCTCGATGATCTTCATTCCAGAATTCTCATATAGAGCGACATGTTGCGGCAGCGTCTTTGCCAAACCGCGCATCATTGCGGCTGGGTTCACTAATGCATGCCCGGTGGCGTGCAGGCCATCCGTGCAGAAACCTTGCCGAGTGCGCTCTTTACGTCAGCGCTGCTCTGCCGTTCGTAGGGCATCTCAAGCGCATCCGGCGTTTGCGCAGGCTCTTCAAGATGCTGAAGGCCCTCTTGGCCGCCTGCACCATAGATCCTACCACTTTCATCCCAATCACACTGAATTTGATGGTCACGTACGATGTTCCGCAGGCTTTCTAGGCCTGCAGTCCAAAAGCAATCATTTTAATTTAGCACATCCAACTGCTTGGGTAGACCATGGGAATGCATCGTCAGCAAGAACCCGGCATTCCGCCCAGATGCGCCATGCCCCACACGTTCTGCATCAATCACAGCAATTGCGTCTTCGGGATTGAGCTCGCCAAGGCGGCGCGCGGTCGAAAGGCCGTAAATGCCAGCATCGATGACGGTTGTTTGGTAGCGCTGATCGCCATCCAGCCGTGTAGCAGGATCAGCTACTGGCTGCACGCCCCACCAACCATTATTGTCGTCATGTTTTGGCAGGTTGATAGGGCGCGCCATTCGTCTTCAGACGATTTGATTGCGGAGGTCGCTACCCGTTGCCATGCGTTCCAAATTATCCATTAAAATATCAAGGACGTTGTCTTCATAAATGCGTGTTTCACCGCCGGAATGCGGAGTGAGCAAGATGTTTTCAAGGCCCCAGAGCGGCGAGTCTGCGTGGAGAGGCTCTGGTTCCGTTACATCGATGCCAGCACCTGCGATTTGGCCGTTCTGTGCTGCTGCAACCAGGGCATCATGGTTTACGCATCCACCGCGCGCGACATTCACGAGATATCCCGTTTCCTTCATTGCGGCGAAGGCGTTGCCGTCTATAAGATCGCGGGTCTCTGGCGTGAGTGGGCAGGCTAATACAACGATGTCGGCGCGTGGCAGGAGTGACACGAACTTGTCCGTCGTATGCATCTCATCGACGCCATCAACTGACTTGGAGGGATTACGCCGGACGCCAATGACATTCATGCCAAACGCCTTAGCAAGTCGTGCGATCCGGCCACCGATTTGGCCGGTGCCATAAATCAATAGGGTTTTGCCTGGTAGTTCTTCTTCCCTGCGAGAGATATCGGAAATCATGGGGCGCCAGTGCGCCTTCCGTTGATTGTCCCGCGCGATATGGGTGAGGCGGGTCATACCCAGAATGAGTGCCAGCGCATGGTCGCTGACAGCGTTGGCATTGACTCCAGCCGCGTTCGCGAGCTTGACGTTATGCGCCTTGACGGCTGCTTGATCGAATTGGTCATATCCAACGGCGCAAACCTGAACGAACTGTAGAGCCTTGGCTTCATGCAAAAAATCGTTGTTCCAGAAACCAGACGCCACCAGCACATGACCTTCGCTGATCCGCGTGCGGGTTTCCTCTGGTGTGAAAGTCTGAAAATGCGCCACACCTGTATTCCGTGCCGCAAACCTTTCAGCAAGCTGATAAGCGCTATGGGCGAAATGGATATTAAGAGCGAATTTATCTGGAAAATCAGTCAATGGCTTGTCCTTGAACACCTGAGAAAGAATTTCCGTCATGGTACAACAACAGAAACCATGGGCCAAGTTAAGGGCACCAATCCAACACGGATTACTTCGACCGCCAGACAGGGGTCGTCTGCTAACCTTTCCGCTGATTCTCAGCCTTTGACCCCTGAACCTTGGCCGCATTAGACTGGTTTTCGCAGGAACATTCGAATTGGAGAAGCCGCGTGCGTACAGTTCGCATCTGTCGTGAAGATGATTTGGAAGATCATGGCAAAACTGTTGTCGAGATCGATGGGCTGCAGATTGGCGTATTCCGACTTGGCGATGATTTCTATGCCTACAAGAACCTATGCCCCCATCAAGGTGGGCCGGTTTGCCAGGGGCGTATCTATCAAAAAGTCTTTGAAAAGCTTGACCCGGATATGAAAAGTCGAGGTCGTGATTTTGATACGAATGGCGTTCACATTGTTTGTCCATGGCACGGGCTGGAATTTGATGTACGCACGGGCAAATTCGCGGGCGCAGCCGATGTCGAGATCATGAACTTAGAAGGCTACGTAACTCAGGTTCAGGATGGGGATATCTATGTCATCGTTGAATAATGACACCCGACAGAACGACCCCGCTGCTGCCGTCGATGATATGTCAGACAAAATCTGGCAGGACGCAAAAGCGCTTCTAGCGGAAGGTGAGGCGGGCCGCGTTTCGGATGCTGCTGTCGCGCGCATTATGACAGCCGCCATTAAGCTCTACGCTGCAAAAGCGAATGGCGAGCAACGTAGCCCAAAAGCCGTTCTGGGTTACACAGACGAGGTGGTCACGCCAACTGAAGCATTGACTGCTGTTACCGAAGTCTTACGGGCGCTCAGGATGGGGCCGATGGAATTTGGCCTCTGGTCGAGGCGACGCCCGGAAGACTATCATGATCAACCGCCGGAAAGCCTGAAAAACTAGGCTCGGTACCGCATTGACTAGCCAAGGAGGCGACTATGGACGCCAATATCGTTCCCTCAAAGGCCATGCCCGTCCAAGAGATGGATGTCTATACCGATACTCGGGATTATTTGGCCCCCGCCCGCCGCGACGCTCGCGAAATGGGGTTTGCCGACTGGTTCATTTGCGATATCGACGCGCATCACCTGGAAACGGTACATTGGCACGAGGTGATTGAACATATTGAGGACCCGGTCGTCCGCCATCAGGCCATGATGTACCAGAAGGAACGATTCGGTGCGCCGCCTTACGGCCTAAACGGTGACCTTGGTTTGCGCTACCAGGATGTCGGCGGGCGCATTCCGCACCAATCCGGGCAGCGGGAGAAGGTCGAGGAGACCGATGTCCATCGTGACGTCACGCTGACACGCCGCGCTATGGAAGCGCTCTGTGTCGACAAAATGGTGGTGTTCCCAACGCCCATGCTGTTCCTGGGCATGCACCCCCAAGCCGATATGGAAGTTCTGCTGACCCGCGCTTACAATAAGTGGCTGACAGAGCGTGTTCTTCCCGGAGACGAAGGCATGGCGAGCCTCGTGCTGCTGCCATTTAATTCACCGGAAGATGCGTGCCGCACGGTTGAAGAATTCGCGGATAAGCCTGGCGTCATCGGCTTCACCGTAACCTCAACGCGCTACAAGCCTGTCCACGCGAACGAGTATATGCGCCTCTATTCTATGATTGAGGAAACGGGCAAACCGATTGCCTTCCATGCTGGCTATCATTGGCAAGATCCATCTTTGGCGACCTGCAACAGCTTCTTGGGGATGCATGCGCTGGGGTTCGCCTGGTGTAATATTGTACATATGACTAACTGGGTGTTGAACGGCATCCCAGAGCGCTTCCCGAAACTCAAATCCGTATGGATTGAAAGCGGGTTGTCCTGGATTCCTTTTGTAATGCAGCGTTTGGATGATCAATATCTGATGCGCATGTCAGAAGCGCCGCTGCTAAAGCAGATGCCCTCTGACTACATGCGCCAGAACTGCTGGTACACATGCCAACCGATGGAGAAGTCCAGCGAGGTTGGCCTCAAGGCAACGTTCGAGATGATCAATGCCAAAACGCAATTGCTCTATGCATCTGACTGGCCGCACTTCGACTTCGATGCGCCTCGCGTGATTGCAGACATTCCCTGGATTGATACAGAATCCAAGCGGAATATTCTCGGCATGAATGCAGCCAGTTGCTTTGGATTAGAGCCCAAACTTCGTTGGAGTTAATTGTTTTCTAATTTTTTTCTTACCGCTTTACGCTAACGACCCTACTTTTGATCGCCAAACTGGAGGAGATCATTCGTATCTAAGATCAATCGGAAGTTCTTTTTTTGACACGGTTCGCCTGGGGCTCTTTGATGACATGCTAAAGTAGCCGCAGGTTGCCGGGCTGACTGTGTTATTGGTCTATTGAGAGTTTAGGAATAGCCAAAAGGATGATCGATGGCTCGCTCATGCCCTAGCGACGGCAAACCACGAAGTTGCGCGCAAGATTCAGCCGATCAAGCAATACAGTTCGGATTCTTGTGTGGGGCGGATGTTCGATATTAACGGAGATCGCCCGTGGGTGGCAAAATGCCTCGGCAATCTGCAACCAGGTGACGGCGTAATATTCCATGGTTGTTGGTTTGTGCAAATCACTTGCCGTGTGAACTACTCAGATTGAGGCAAGCGTTTAACTTTGGATTTGACATCCAGTCGAGCGAAAGCGGACGCTGTTCAAGACGTAAAAGTCGCAACGATGATCTTATTTGAAGGAACGAATCTCGCGACATTCACACGCAAGAAATTTAGCGACTAACTGAATGCGTCAAAGGAAGATTGTGAAGGTGCGCGGCGGATTATTAACGGTAGCGTTAAGAAAGTCCTGATCGCCTCCCATGCTAAGAAATACTACTCGGCGATGTCTTATACAGTTTGACGCATAATAGCCCCGCTCGCAGCCGGTTTCCCTGCCCACACCGACTTAGTAGGTTGCGCGACCCCCTGAGATATCGAACACTGCGCCGGTTGTGAACCGCATTTCTTCGCTGGCGAGCCACGTCGCCATGCTGGCAACTTCCTCAACCGTGACGAACCGCCCGCGTGGCACTTTGGAGAGCATGTAATCAATGTGTTCTTGGCTCATCTGATCAAAAATGCGCGTTTTAGCGGCTGCTGGCGTCATGCAATTGACAGCGATGTCGTGTCCGGCGAGTTCCTTGCCGAGAGATTTTGTCAACGCGATCACGCCAGCCTTAGCCGCGGAATAGGCCGCGGCGTTGGGATTACCTTCTTTGCCTGCAATGGAAGCGATGGAAACAATACGGCCATAGCCCCGCTCGATCATTTCCGGGACAACTGCTTGGGCGCAATAGAACACGGCGTTCAGATCAAGCTCGATTACCCGCTTCCAGTCGGCAATTGGATATTCAGCCACTGGTACAGTCGGACCGGCGATCCCCGCATTATTAACGAGAATATCAACAGGGCCATTGGCGCTGCGGCTTGATTTCAAGCCTACTTCAATGGATGCAGGGTCTGTAACATCCCCCTGAACGGCTGTGGCACCATCCCGACTGCCAGCCGCATCTTTGAGTTCGTCACCGTCAATATCCCACATAGAAACTTTGGCGCCGGATGCAAGAAAACGGTCTGCGATGGCCAGGCCAAAACCTTGAGCAGCCCCGGTGACAACGGCATGGCGGCCAGAAAGATCAATTTTATTCATTGACTTATCCTTGGATTTATAACGTTAGGCCGCCATCGGCGACGAATACCATTCCGGTTGTATAGGCGCTATCGTCCGAAGCCAAATACATTGCAGCGGCCGCGATCTCTTCTGCGGTCCCAAGGCGACCCATTGGCTGGCGGGCAATGAAATCCTTCCGCGCCTGGACTGGATCATCAAAATCGTTTATCCGGTCATCCAGCGACGGGGACTGTACAGTGCCTGGAGCGATGCAATTACAGCGAATTCCAGCACCAATCACATCACGTGCGACCTGTTTTGTGAGGCCGATGACAGCCGCCTTGCTGGAACCATAAACCAACCGGTTCTGAACACCCGCAAGGTGCGAGGCCACAGACGCCATATTGATGATCGAGCCGTGACCCTGTTCCAACATGCCGGGAAGGAAGGTCTTTATGGTCCGGAACATCGATTTCACGTTTAAATCAAACCCGAAATCCCATTCTTCTTCAGTCGCCGTGAGAATATCTCCGTGATGGACGAAGCCAGCAATGTTGCAAAGAATATCCGGCGTTCCAACCTCCTGCGCCAGTGCACAGACCGAATCCCACGATGTGACGTCACATGCGCGCGCCTCAATGCCAATAAAGCCATCAAGCTTCTTGGCATGAAGATCGGTCGCGTAGACCTTGGCACCAGCGTCCTGGAATGCAGTTGCGATTGCCCGGCCAATACCTTGGCCCGCAGCAGTGACGACGGCGGTTTTCCCGGCCAAACGGTCTGACATTATCTTGTTCCCCTCAATGATGGCGCGACCATATGGAGCGGTCCTAAGGATGGCAAGAGAAAGGGCCGATGGGATTCGCACCCCATCGGCCCTTTATGAGTCAAAGTCGTTCAGCGCTTAAAGGTGCGCTAACGCTTCCAGCACTTCTTCGGGGTGCTCTGCCGGCTTCACGGTATCAAACCGGCGGACGACTTTACCGTCCGGTCCAATCAATACTGAAATCCGCGTAGGGCGGGACGATTCGTCATTCGCCGCGCCGTAAGCGATCGACATGCTCTTATCCGTGTCCGACAGCAGGTCGAACGGGAAATCAAACTTGTCTTTAAAGGCTTTGTTGTCGCCGGGCGCATCGAAGCTGCAGCCCATCACAACGACTTCATTTGATTGAAATTCTTGGATTCTGTCACGGAACCCTTTGCCTTCAATCGTTCAACCAGGCGTATCCGCCTTTGGGTACCACCAGATCAACACGTACTTGCCAGCTTGGTCACTCAAATTGACTTGAGCACCATCCTGGTTCGACAGGCTGAATCTGGGGGCTGTTTCACCAACCCCTGCCATTTGCCGTTCTCCTTCAGTGATGTCACGAATGTAACTCTTCGAATGTAGGCTATGCCGCTGCCGCTTGCTAGATCACCCACCGCCTTAATCTCGCCGCGAAACATGGTAAGCCTCTAGCATGGGTAAGTAATATTTGAGGATAAGCCATGCGCACACGCTCAATCGTACTGGGCACGGTGTTCACCTCATTCTTTGCAAGTGGTATCGCTGAAATCGTTGAGCCAAGTTTGATTGCTTCAAAGCATCGACCAATGTGAAGAAGCTAATTTGCGCAGATGACGCGCCTGCGGCCGAAGACGCCATCATGGCAGATGCCTATAAGGACGGCCGAAAGGTATTGAGTGGCGCCCGGGTTGATCGACTGAAGCGGACGCAGCGCTTATGGGCCATAAGCCGCGCAGAGGTTTGCCCGGCAACGGCAGCCCCAAAGGCGCGACAAACAGCAACGGCATGCCTCGCAAGCATTTATGACGCACGAACAGACGCCATCTTTACAAATGGCAGCACGGCCAATGCTCCGCCAGCCAAAGGCATCAATTGAAGCTGATGGGCGCTCCCCGCTGGTTCGCGCTACCTTCTGCAAAATTTTATTCCAAACAACCAGCAGCGCTCGAAACCTACGTATCAAACAAGAATGTGGCGAAGCTCGCCGCGCGCACTAATGCCAAACAGTTTTGCGTTGAAGGTTTTCCGTACGGCCAGAAAGATCAGCTAACAGTCCATGCCGGTTTGCATGGTGCCAATTCGCTGCTGCGCAAAACACGGACCGTTAGCATTGACGTGCCAGACCGCCCACACCGCCTCGCTTTTCCCGTCCTCAGGCCTGATCCTTCAGCTGACAGGCGCGGAAAATCTGCTGGTCCGCCAGTGCGGATCAGTTTCCCAGTCAAAGGAGTGCGCGTGCGATTGGGAAGGAATGGGCGAACGCCAATGACTGCATTAAGCGGCACTCCGCCCTATCGATGGGTAACTAATGGTGCCCCTGCGGGACATTCCAGACTGGGGCGTGCGTTGCGTTGGCTAACCGAAGGTGCCGGGCATCGGCGAGCTCGTTGTAATCGATAGCACCGGTGCCGAAGCGTCCGCGCGTGTTTCTATTGATGCATGCTCATAAATCAACCGTCATCTGAGAGCCTGGCAGTTTTAGAGCAATAAACTTGCTGGTATCTAACCAAGCATCTTCATCACGCGGATTCAGGATCAAGCGTGACCGCGCACTCCTGAATCGATCCCGTCCCTTTTTAGCATAAGCACCACCACCGGCCATGCGTATGCCGAAGTTCGCATCGTTGAGTTTGCCGCCACGGGCAGACCTAATCAGCGATAAGACCTTACTTCGCCTATCTGGGTAACATGCTGTCAGCCATTTATCGAACAGATCTTTCACCTCCAGCGGCGAGCGCAGCAAGATGTAACGCGCGGCCATTGCCCCAGCATCTGCCGCCTTCGTTAATATCTGGTCTAGCTCATGGTCAGTCAGGCCAGGGACCACTGGTGCCACATTCACAGCAACGGGAATATTTGTGTCCGCCAACTTACGAATTGCCGCAATGCGTTGGTGCCGAGACGCTGCTCGCGGCTCCATCGTTCGCGCCATCGACTTATCCAACGCGGTGACCAATATCGTCACCTGAACAAGCTGCTCTGCCGCCACGTCTTGCAGGAGATCAATGTCTCGCAGTACCTCCAGAATATCCCGCATAATACGAAGTTTGCGTTCTATTGGCTGATAGGGGTGAGTATTTGTGCCAATCGCGATCAGCTTCGGCCCATAACCCTTTGCTGCAAGCTCCTGTTTCAGCAGCTCTGCCGCATTTTCTTTCGTAAACAAACGGCTCTCAAAATCTAGACCGGGGGATAATCCAAGCCATGCATGGGTTGGCCGGGCAAAGCGGTAAACGCATCCATGCTCGCATCCCCTGTATGGATTTATCGACGTGTCAAAGAATATATCGGGCGACGAATTTTGAATGATGATTGATTTCGATGTATTGCGCCCGACTGCGGTCCGCAGCGGCGGCAGTTTGTCTAACTCGGTCGGCCAGCCATCATCTTCTGCCTCAACGGCATATTGCTCGTACCGCCCAGCACGATTACCGACTGCGCCGCGGCCGCTGTTCTGCTGCAATGGCGCAGCTGGCAGGTTTGTTAGCTGATCGTCAATTATAAAACATAACATGAATAAAGAACAAAGATAGAATAATTATGTCCAATCTGCATCAGCCGCGTTAATTCCCGCCTCTGAAAGGCTAGCGTCTACATGAGTTCTGAAGTGCGTC